>ERZ842401.8595-NODE-8595-length-9993-cov-4.769773_pt1 | contig 9993 bp, 5 predicted proteins | sample MGYA00521270_ERZ842401 | MGnify/ENA primary metagenome ERZ842401 (study PRJEB31892, sample SAMEA3878208) | bioreactor metagenome | biome: Moose rumen | place: Sweden | collected 2011-10 | study: EMG produced TPA metagenomics assembly of the PRJEB12797 data set... | reverse complement strand
AGGAAACACATATGGCAAAACCCCAGTTCGCAATCATGCGATTCGCAAAATACAAGGGGCCGGAAATCAGCAGAATCGAGGCCCATGACGAGCGTACCAAAGAAAAGTACGCAAGCAATCCCGACGTGGACTCCAGCAGGAGCCACCTGAATTTCCACCTGATCGAGCCCCAGGGGCATTATCGGCAGGAGGCGGAAAAACAGATCCGGGAAGCAGGCTGCCGTACCCGTTCCGACAGTGTGCGGCTGGTTGAAACGCTGATTACCGGCAGCCCGGCGTTCTTCAAGAAGAAATCAGAAAAGCAAATTCGGGAATTCTTTGAACACGCATTAGATTTTCTGAAGCAGCGCCAGGCTCCCGAAACCTTTGTCTCCGCAGTGGTGCACATGGATGAAAAGACGCCCCATATGCATGTGACCTTTGTGCCGCTGACCCAGGATCACCGGTTGTCGGCCAAGGAGATCATCGGCAACCGGAAGAAATTGACCCAGTGGCAGGATGATTTCTGGAAGCACATGGTCGGCAAGTACCCGGAATTGGAACGCGGTGAAAGCGCCAGCGAAACCGGCAGGGATCATATTCCGCCACGCCTCTTTAAGGCCATGACCCGGCTGACCAAACAACGCCACGCCATCGAAGCGACGCTGGAAAGCATCAATCCCTTCAACGGCAAGGCAAAAGCCCAGGAAATCAGCAAAATGCTGGATGTATACATCCCAGGTGTGGAGCAGATGCAGACCGAGTTGAAGAAATACGATGCCGCCTTTGCCCAGGAAGAAGTCTTGAAACAGGAAAATCAGGCCCTGAAAGCCAAGATGGAAGAGAAAAAACGCAAAGGTCTGGAAGAACAGCTCCGTGAAGCCAGGCTTGAGCACGATTATCGGGAAGCAATGGAACTGCTCCATCGAATCCCCAAAGAAATCCTGGATGAATACGGGAAAAAGAAAAAACATATTCGGGAGACGCCGCAGCATGAAGCACTTTGACCTCCCGAGCGATCAGGCTGCTTTTGAACGTTGGGTGGACGTTACCGCTGAATTGCTGCAAAAGTATGGCCCTGCGTTTCTGAAGCAAACGGAGGAGATGAGGAAAACCCAGTACGCCGAATACGATTATTCTGCGAAAGTCCTGCGCTTTGAACAACCGGTGAATTATTCCTTGGAAAGAAACAAAAAAGTAGCGTAAAATAATTCTTGTAAAATGACGGGATCTGTATTGTATATCGGCCATAGCTATGGTAAAATAAGATATACATACAGATCCTTTTCTTTTGCTTTATGGTTGCGCGAAGGGAGTAAAACACGATGGCGAAAAAGCCTGTCACAGAAACGATCCATGCAAAAGGCATAGATATCAGCATCTACACGTTGGATTTTGAAAATGAATTTATTTCTCTGACTGATATAGCAAAGTACAAAAGCGACGACGCCAACGCTTCTATCTGCAACTGGATGCGAAACAGAGAAACGATAGAATTTCTCGGTATATGGGAAAGCCTCCACAACCCAAACTTTAAACCCCTCGAATTCGAGGGGTTTAGACACCAAGCGGGCCTGAACGCTTTTACCATGTCGCCCTCTAAATGGATCAATGGTGTCGGGGCCATCGGCATTGTCACGAAGGCGGGCCGATACGGCGGCACCTATGCCCATTCTGATATTGCTCTGGAATTTGCCTCCTGGATCTCTGCAGAATTCAAGCTGTATATCATGAAGGATTACCAGCGGATAAAGCGGGATGAAAACAGTCGCCTGTCCCTGAGCTGGAACCTGAATCGAGAGATCACCAAGCTGAATTACCGGATCCATACCTACGCGGTCAAAGCACATCTGATCCCGCCGGAGCTGACCGCGGAACAGATTTCCTATACCTACGCCAGCGAAGCCGATCTGATCAACGTCGCATTATTTGGCAAAACTGCCAAGCAGTGGCGGGATGCAAATCCCAACGAAAAAGGGAATATGCGGGATCAAGCGTCATTGAATCAGCTGCTGGTGCTGGCCAATATGGAAAGCTATAATGCTATCCTGATTGAGCAGGGAAAGCCACAGTCTGAACGATTGGTGCTGCTCCACGCCCTGGCTGTGCGGCAGATGCAGACCTTGGCGAATATCAGCACAGAGAACCTTCCCTTATTGCCAGGAGAACAAGATAAATGAAAAAAACTGTAAGGTGTTATATCTATACCCGTGTTTCTACGGCAATGCAGGTGGATGGGTACAGCCTGGACGCGCAGAAGGATAAGCTGCGGAAATACGCAGAATACCAGGAGATGGAGATCGCCGGGGAATACTGCGATGAAGGCTTTTCCGGGAAGAATATCCAAGGGCGGCTGGCTTTCCGGCAGATGCTCCAGGATATTGAGGAGCAAAAAGACGGAGTAGATTATGTCCTGGTGTTCAAGCTCTCCCGGTTCGGCCGCAACGCTGCCGATGTGCTGAATTCCCTGCAGCTCATGCAGGATTACGGGGTCAATCTGATCTGCGTGGAGGATGGGATCGATTCCTCTAAGGATGCCGGGAAACTGATGATTTCTGTCTTGTCTGCTGTGGCGGAAATCGAACGGGAGAATATCCGCACCCAAACCATGGCGGGACGGGAGCAGAAAGCGCGGGAAGGAAAATGGAATGGCGGGTTTGCGCCATATGGATACAAATTAGAGAACGGTCAGCTGCTGATCAACGAAGAAGAGGCCGAAGCGATCCGGGTGATTTTTGATCGGTATGTGCATACCAACAGCGGCGCAGGCGCTGTCGCGGATTACTTGAATGAGCATGGATATACCAAGGTCATGCGGCAAAATGGGGTAGCCCCGCTGTTCTCTGCTCCATTTGTTGTGGCTGTTCTGGATAATCCTGTCTATATGGGAAAAATCGCCTATGGACGGCGCAAAACCGAAAAAAAGATTGGCACTCGAAATGAAATGCACGTCGTTGTGCAGGATGAATTTCCTGTTTATGACGGCCAGCATGAGCTGATCGTATCAGAGGAGATCTGGCATCTTGCCCAGGAGAAACGGAAGAAAAACGCATTTGTCCGGGAAAAAGTTCGGGACCCGCACCACTGCCATGTGCTGTCCGGCATCCTGAAATGCCCGGATTGTGGGAAGGGGATGTACGGCAATTCTTCCACACCGCATAAAAAGGATAAAAAACTGCGGCATTACTACTACTGCAAAAATACTGTCGGTGTGACCGGCTACAAATGCGCCTTCCGTACCAATCTGGATCAAGAAGAAATCAATCGGCAGGTGGCTGCCGTTATTTCCGCTATGGTGAATCAGCCAGATTTTGCGGAGGCCATCAAGGCAAAGATCGGCACATCCATTGACACGACGGACATGGAGAAAAAGATGGACGCCCTGTCCGCAAAGCGAAAGCAGACTGAGGGAACAAAGGCCCGCCTGGAGCGTCAGATGGACAGCCTGGATGTGAACGATGCGCATTATGATCAGAAAATCGCCGATTTACAGCGGCGATATGACGATCAATATGACATCATCGCTGAAATCGAAGCCCAGCAGGAGGAAATCAACGAGCAGCTGCATACGATCCGTCAGGAAAAGATCACCGGTGAACAGATATATCAACTGCTATTGGCCTTCAACCAGCTTTATCCCACTTTCTCAGAAGCAGATCAAAAACGCTTCATGCGGGCATTCTTAGAGCGAGTGGATCTGTATCCTGAAAAGACCAAGGATGGCATTTGGATTCGCAGCATTACTTTTAACTTTCCCGTACCGATGGAGGGAAAAGAAGTAAAAGAACTGCCCTTGGAATCTCAAGAGATGCTCGAGACGGTACTTTCTTTGTCCCAACAAAAGCCAGACGACATTATTCAGGTAGGAATCGACTTGGATGACATGGATGTTACACCTGCCGAAAGCAAAGCTTCATATGGGGAAATCAAACAGTATGTATTGGAGCATACTGGTCTTAAGGTTTCCTGCTTGTATATCGCTCAAGTAAAAGCAAAGCACGGCATCATTGAACGAGATTGCTATAACAAACCAAAGACAGAAGGCAATCGCGTCCCTCTTTGTCCTCCAGGAAAAGAAGCGGCAATAGAGAAAGCGCTAAGGCATTTCCAGATGATCCTATAAATTTTCGTAATGATCAAACATGAAGGCTGACCAGAGCGCCGCCGCATGCCACCAGCATGATACGGCGCTTTTGCTATATCAATGATCCTACAAACCAACGCATTCTATGAAAAATATCGTAAATTGACAAAAGGTAAAAGCTGTGCTACCATGAATAAAAAACGAACAGGAAAACGGAAAGGAGAAGATGCGGCGTGCTGCAGATCGCAATCGTGGAAGATGACGATCAGGAAGCGAAAGTCTTGAACGACTGCCTGAACAAGTATGCCCAGGAACACAAAAGCGTGTTTTCCATCCAGCGGTTTTCAGATGGAGCCGCTTTTCTTTCCGCTGAAAAAGCAGTATTCGATCTGGTTTTCATGGACGTAGAAATGCCCTTTATGGACGGCCTGAAAACCGCGGAAAAGCTGCGGGAAAAGGACAGCCAAACCGTGCTGGTGTTCGTCACGAAGCTGTTCCAATACGCCGTGAACGGCTATGAATACAATGCGGCGGATTATATCATCAAGCCGATTCGTTTTGCCTCTTTTTCGCTGAAAATGGAAAGGATCGAAAAGAAATGCCAGCGTGATACAGAAAAATATATTCAACTGAAATACAGCGGCGGATTCAGGCGTCTGCCTCTTTCCGCGCTGAGCTATGTGGAATTGCAGGGACACCGCATCGTATACCACACCGACGACGGCGAGCTGGTCTATTACGGTAACGGTAAGCAGGTGGAAGAAACCCTGCCGCCGGATGAATTCTTCCGGTGCAACAGCGGTTATTTTGTCAATTTGCAGCGGGTCACGGGCCTGGACGGATTTACGGTTTTCCTGGGTGATACGGAACTGCTGGTGAGTCATTCCAGGAAGAAAGCCTTTGTGGAAACCCTGCATACCTATTTCACCCAAAAACGGGCGTAAGAAAGGAGAAGAGAAACCATGGCGGAAACACTCACATTTTTAAGGTCGCATCTGTTTGAACTGTTTACGCTCCTAGGCGCGCTGACCATCGCGTTCAAGCAGCCTAAGCGCAAACACGGCTTGGTTTTCTTCTCCGCTGCGCTGGCGGTGGATATCCTGTGCGTCGTTCTGTGGTCGTTTTATATGCAGAGTCACAAAGGAAGCATGACCGGCAGCCTGGTGCGCTATATCGGCCAATTTTTACTGGTCTTGGGAATTGTCTATTCCTGGCTGGACTGTAAGCTGCTGACGGCTGTATTCGTGACAACAACGGGATACAGCATGCAGCAGCTTGGCGGCAGGGTTTGCAGTATGCTAAGCACCCTGCTCTTCCCTGGATTACGCGACAAAATCCTTGATTTGATTCTTTTACTCCTGTGCTCCTTTGCCGTGTTTGCGCTGACAGGGCTTTTCTTCCGCAAGCGGAACAAAGGTTACGGGAACATGATCCAGATCGCCAATCCGGCACAGCTGATGATCACGACACTGGAATTGGCGGTGATGATTTTTATTGAACAGATTTGCCTTCCCATGATCCGCTCTGTTACCGATCAGAGCATCACCATCGCCAACTATCTATCCTCCGCTATTTTTGCCCTTCTCATTATCATCCTCGAATTCAACGTGCTGCAGCGGCATGACCTGGAACAGGAACTGGCTGTGACCCGCCGAATCCTGGAAGAGGAGAGAAAACAGTATGAGCGGGAAAAAGACGTGGTGGAAGTCATCAACATCAAATGCCACGATCTGAAGCACCAGCTCCAGGCGGTGGGCCAGTCCATTCCCGAACAGGAAAAGAAGCAGATCCAGCAGGCGGTCAAGCAGTATGATACCAGGGTGAAAACCGGCAACCGCGCGCTGGACGTGGTACTGACCATGAAGCGCATGATCTGCGAGGGCAGCGACATTGAGTTTTCCTGCCTGGTGAACGGCGCGCTCCTGGGCTTTATGGAGGAATCCGACATCTACTCCCTCTTCGGCAATCTGCTGGACAACGCCATCGAAGAAGCCCGGCACTTTGACAGTGAGCATCGCGTGGTCAGCCTGTCCGTTGCCAAGGAGCAGCAGTTTGTGCTGATTCATGAGGAAAACTTTATTCAGGCGGTGCCGCGAATGGTGGACGGCCTTCCGCAGACCACCAAGCCAGACACGGAAAATCATGGGTTCGGCATCCGCAGTATGCAGATGATCGCTGAAAAGTATAACGGCCATTTCATGATTCACATTGACAAAAACGTGTTCCAGCTGGATATTATGCTGCCCATTCCCAAGGCTTAAACATACTCAGCTCCTGGCTGCGCTTCGGCGCAGTTTTTTTGTTTGGAAAACGATTTTGCTGAAAAAAGGCATGATTATGCCAAAAACCTTGTTTTGTGGTCAGATATTTACCATAATGAAGCCAACGGCGATGAGCCGAAAACGCAGCAGGAGGAGATCATCCATGAAAAAGACCCGGAAAATGAGCGGTCTGGGACGCAGACTGATTTCCGCGGCCCTGTGCTCAGTACTGTGCTTCACCACAGTGGACGCATTGGCAGAGGCCCCGGCAGGCAAATGGTATACTGACTTTGGTTCCTATGAAGCGGAAAAGAAAAGCGCTGGCGAACTGACCGAAAGGATCATGGAGGAAGGCGCTGTTCTGCTCAAGAACGACGGCATCCTGCCTCTGGCAAAGTCCATTAAAAACGTGACGCTGTTTGGCGCTCGCTCCTTTGACCCCGTGACCGGCGGCACTGGTTCCGGCGGCGGCGGCGGTGTTTATACCACCCTGCCTGACAGCATGGAAGCGGCGGGCTTCAAAATCAATGACAAAGTGAAGACCATGTATGAAAACAACCGGATCGAAGCGGCTACCTACACCGTTGGCTACAAGGCCCAGACGGTGGAATCCCCCGCCAAGATCCTGAACTCCACCGTTGGTTCCTATGATTTGTACGGCGATATGGCCATCATCACCATCGCACGTACCGGCGGTGAAGGCGACGACCTGTATACCCAGAACATCGCCACCCACAAGGACAAGACGGAGCATTATCTCCAGCTGGACGACAATGAAAAAGACATGATCGCCCACGTTAAGCAGCACTTTGATAAAGTGGTGGTATTGCTGAACATAGCCAACCCCATGGAAATCAGCGATTTGGTAGAAGACCCCGCAATCAACGCGATTCTGTGGATCGGCCAGCCCGGTTTGACCGGCCTGAAAGCGGTTCCCAAGATTCTGAAGGGTGAAGTGAATCCCTCTGGACGACTGGTGGATATCTTCCCCAGGGACTTTACCACCGATCCTACCTGGCAGAATTTCGGCACCCTCTATCAGCACAATGAAATCGACTCCGTAACGGGCGAATTCAAGACTACGGAATATGACACCCGCGTTCGCTACATGAAGGACGGCGAAGTGGCGGAAGTCGATCTGGGCAGCCCCATGTTCTCTGCGGAATCCATTGAATACGAAGAAGGTATTTACATGGGTTACAAGTACTATGAAACCGCGGACGCAGAGGCCAAGGCGGGCAACTTTGAAGGCTTTGACTATGACAAAGAAGTTGTGTATCCCTTCGGCTACGGCCTGTCCTACACCAGCTTCAGCCAGGAATTTGTGACCACTGCCGAAGAATGGGCAAGCGCTGTGAACGCCGCTTCCAAGCTGGATGACAAAGTGCAGGTCCAGGTGAAAGTGACCAACACTGGCGACAAAGCGGGCAAGGAAGTTGTGCAGCTCTATATCCACGCGCCTTACACCAAGGGCGGCATTGAAAAAGCGGAAGTGGCCCTGGCGGGCTTTGGCAAAACCGGATTGCTCGATCCGGGTGAAAGTGAAGTCGTGACCGTGGATGTGCGGCTGGGCGACATCGCTTCCTTCGACTACAACGACGCCAACCAGAACGGCTACAAGGGCTGGGAAATTGAAGCGGGCGACTATGAACTGCGCCTGCAGAAGAACTCCCATGAAATGATCGCTTCTCTGGGCAGCGCTTTGGAAGCGAAAACCAAGTCTTTGGACAACGACGAAGACGAAACCAACAACACCCCCCTCTCCGAAGGCGATCACTTCGACTCCCTGCTGAACATCAAGAGCACGGACGTGATCGACGGCAAGGAATACCACGGCACCATGCAGCTCATGAGCCGCGCCGATTTCAAGGGCACCTTCCCCACTGCTACGAAGGCGGAGGACCTGATCTACTCCAAAGAAGTGGCCGACCTGCTCAGCTTCATCGTCGCGGCGGACGGTGAACGTACCGCGGAAGGCCGCTACACCGACTACTATAATTCTTCCGATGATCTGCCCACCGACCCCTGGTACAAGACCAATGAAGATATCCCGGAAGGCTGGACCCAAGCTGTCAATACCGATGACAGAGAAAACGGCATGACCGCCATCCAGCTGCGTCAGATGGCTGGGATCGACTACCTGGATACCGATACGGCTGTAATCTTGAACGGCGTGGAATACGCTTCCGGCAAGGCGGCCTGGGAAGCTTTCATGAACCAGCTGACCTATGACGAAATGATCACCGTGCTGTCCCGCGGCGGCTTCGGCGACGCCGATCTTCCCTCCGTTGGCAAGGATGCTTCCAAGGATGCCGACGGCCCCGCGCAGCTCTCCAAGGGCACCTACTGGTGCTGCGAAGTGGTGATCGCTTCCACCTGGAACACAGACCTGGCTTATGAACAGGGCATCCACATCGGCAACGAATCCCTCTTCCAGGGCGTGACCGGCTGGTATGGCCCTGGCCTGAACATCCACCGTTCTCCTTTCTCCGGCCGTAACTTTGAATACTATTCTCAGGACGCTCTCCAGGGCGGCATTATCGCGGCGGCGGTTGTCAAGGGCGCTGAGTCCCGCGGCTGCAACGTGTTCATGAAGCACTTCGCCCTGAACGATCAGGAAAAGAACCGCGGCGGTCTGGCTACCTTCGCTTCCGAACAGGCCATCCGTGAAAACTACCTCAAGGTGTTTGAATACGCCGCCAAGGAAGGCAAAGCCTCCGCTGTGATGACTGCCTTCAACCGCATCGGCGTCATGAACGAATACTGCAACTATGTGACCCTGAACACCATCCTTCGGGGCGAATGGGGTTTCCGCGGCACCGCTGTCACCGACGCTTATCAGGCGGCGCTGCCCAAGGCCAACTACATGATCCGCGGCGGCTGCGAGCGGCCCCTGGGCAATTACAGCGGCCAGAACGTGATCACCGGCGAATGGGATGAAACCCTCCGCGAAGGCAAGGGCGGCGTGCGCGACGGTATCGCAGACGCTGATGGCAAACTGCCCGAATCCGCCACCCAGTATGCGGCTGTGCGCGAATGCGCTACCCGGGCGCTGTGGGCCGCCGCTAATACCAATGTGAACAAAAACAGCCTGGACAAGAGCGCTTTCAGCTATCAGGACGACGTTGTCTGGTTCGCCGGCATCGATGGCGGCAAGACCGGCATCACCCCCGTATCCGTTGCCATTGACACCGAGAAGTTTGGCACCGAAGACATCGTGTACTCTGCGGACGGTCTGCCCGCCGGTCTGTCCCTGTCCGCCAGCGGCAACATCGTGGGCACCACCATGGAACTGGGCACCTATGATATCACCATCAACATGGTGGCCGACGGCTGGATCAAAGAATCCGCCAAGGCAACGCTGCGAATCGATTCTCTTTATGAATCTACCGCTGAATTGAAAGCCAAGGCTGGCAGCGAATTCTCTGCCCAGCTTTCCGAAAGCATGTTCAAACTGGGCGATATGTGGGACGGCGGCGCTGTGAACGACATTTCTTACGCCCTCACCTCTGAAATCCCCGGCCTGACCATGGCCAAGGACGGTACCCTCTCCGGTACGCCCACTACCCCCGGCATCTACACCGCGACCGTTCGGACGACGCTGGCCTACATCCGCATGCGTCCCCGTACTGCCAACTTTGACAGCGTAATTACCTTCGTGGTGACCGA
>ERZ842401.8594-NODE-8594-length-9993-cov-20.341115_pt1 | contig 9993 bp, 12 predicted proteins | sample MGYA00521270_ERZ842401 | MGnify/ENA primary metagenome ERZ842401 (study PRJEB31892, sample SAMEA3878208) | bioreactor metagenome | biome: Moose rumen | place: Sweden | collected 2011-10 | study: EMG produced TPA metagenomics assembly of the PRJEB12797 data set... | reverse complement strand
TGACGTGGTACTTGCCGTAGGCCACGTGCAGTTTGAAGCGCTCCAGTTGCAGGCCGCCGCCCAGGGAGAGGCCTGCGCCGTGGGCGCTGCTGCCGTCGCTCTCTGATATCTTCATCTCGCTGGCCCGGCGGAAGTTGTAGCCGCCCGCCAGATAGATGGTAGGCGAGAGGATGAGGTCGGCGCCGATGCACAGATGGCGTCCGAAGCCCTGGCTCCAGTCCGTCAGTCGTGTCAGCGTGGCCGAGAAGCGCAGGGGCGAGTTGAGCAGTCGCTTGCTGACACCTACCTGCAGGTCGAAGGGAATCTTCTCAAATTCCTCGTCGTAGGCCTTCACCTGTCCGCCGAGGTTCTTCGCCACGGCGGAGATGCTCAGTTCCTGTTCCTCCCAGTAGCAGTTGAGGCCGAGGTCGACGCCCACGGCCAGGGAGTTGTAGGCGCCGATGTGCGACGAGATCATCCGGGCCGTGACGCCGCCTGAGATGCGCTCCGTCAGGGCGTAGGCATAACTGCCCGCCACCTGCAGGTCGCGGGCGGAGAAGTCGCCCAGCAGGATGTTGTCGCTGGTGGTCTCCTTCATCGTGCCGTAGTCCATATACTGTGCGGCCACGCCCCACGATGCCCGCTCGCCCGAGGCCTTGATGAACGAGGCACTGGCGGTCTTGCTGCCCTCCATATAGGTCATGAAGTTGAGGTTGATGCTGCGGTCGGTGACATCATTGATCAGGGCGGGATTATGGAAGATGAGGGCCGGATCGTCCTCTATGAGGGTGATGTTGTCGCCGCCCAGGGCCGCCACGTGGGCACTCACGGGCAGCCGCAGGAAGTTATAGGCCGTCTGACTCTCCTGTGCACTCCCGGCGAGCACACAGAGGATGGAAATGATGGCAAAAACGACTCTTTTCATCTAAATATTTCTAAATTCGGCGCAAAAATACAAAATAATTCTCAATTCTCCATTCTCAATTCTCAATTATTCGTACCTTTGCAACGTCTTTTAGTATATAAACGGAAGAAATTCGGTTTTATTATGGCAAGACTTCTCAGCGACGAAGAAAGAGTGCACAAAAGCGGCGAGGCCGACTTGGAGCGCCAGCACACCACCAGTTTCCTGTTGGGACTGATCGCGGTGCTGGCCACGCTGTTCGTCGCCCTGGAGTGGAACAGTTCGGATGCGGGCTGGTCGTTCTTCGATACGGATGACGAGACGCTGGAGGCGGAACTGGAACTCTCGCCCCTGCATCGTGAGGACAACGAGGTGCCGATGATGGTGCCCGACGAGCCGCTGCCGGAGGAGCAGAAGTCGGAAGAGGTGAACGCCGTGGAGGAGGATGTGGAATTGGCTCCAGAACAGCCGGAACCCGTCGCCACAAAGCCCGCCGAGGCGGAGCAGACGGAGGAGCAGAAGCCCGAGGCCGTGGATATGTACGACGCGCCGCTCGACCTCCGCGTGGTGGAAGACCTGCCGCAGTTCCCTGGCGGGGCCGTGGAGTTTATGAAGTGGCTCACGAAGAACCTGCGCTATCCCCCCTCGGCCCAGCAGCGCAAGGTGCAGGGCAGGGTGCTCGCCCAGTTTATCGTCAACAAGGACGGCAGCATCTCCGACCTGGAACTGGTGGAGAAGTTGGACCCCCAATGTGACCGTGAGGCCCTGCGCGTGCTGCGGATGATGCCGAAGTGGAAGGCGGGCATCCAGGATGCGAAGCCTTGCCGGACGCGGGTCTGCATTCCGATAGTGTTCAAGTTATAGTGAATAGTGAAAAAAGTGCATAGTGTTATGTTAAGTTCTGAAGAATTACTGAAGAAGGTGAACGAGGCCCTGGATAACCTCGCGTATGACCGAAAGCCTGAGACGTTGTATGAACCTATCAGGTATGTGCTGTCGCTCGGTGGCAAGCGCATCCGCCCGGTGCTGATGCTGATGGCCTACAACCTCTATAGGGAGGACCCTGAGCAGATTATGTCGCAGGCCATCGGACTGGAGACCTACCATAACTTCACGCTGCTGCACGACGACGTGATGGATCAGGCCGATATGCGCCGGGGCCATCCCACGGTGCACAAGAAGTGGAACTACAACCAGGCCATCCTCTCCGGCGACACGATGCTGCTGCAGGCCTTCGACCGCGTGCTCAGCGTCGATGCAGGATTGTTCCGTCCCGTGATGGACCTTTTCCTCACCACCACGCTCGAGATCGGTGAGGGACAGCAGTTCGACGTGGAGTTTGAGAAGCGTGAGGACGTGACGGAGGACGAGTATATCGAGATGATCCGCCTGAAGACGAGCGTGCTGCTGGCCTGTGCCCTGAAGATGGGCGGCCTGCTGGCCGGGGCTTCTGCCGACGATCAGGAGGCGCTCTACCGTCTGGGCGAGAAGATCGGACTGGCCTTCCAGTTGCAGGACGACCTGCTCGACGTGTATGGCGACCCCAAGGTGTTCGGCAAGAAGATAGGCGGCGACATCACGTCGAACAAGAAGACCTATATGCTCATCAATGCCGTCAACCGTGCCAATGCTGAGCAGCGTGCCGAACTGATGCGCTGGATTGAGGCCAGCGAGTTCGACCGCGACGAGAAGGTGGCTGCCGTGACGAAACTCTACGACGAGATCGGCATCCGCCAGTTGTGCGAGGAGAAGATCAACTTCTACTTCGAGCAGGGCCGCACCTATCTGGAGCAGGTCAGCGTCGGCGATGACCGCAAGGCCCCGCTCCGTGCGTACATCGCCCAGATGATGAACAGACAGTTTTGAATTATGCATTATGCATTATAAATTATGCATTATACGATAATCGATACCCATTGCCATCTGGATGGCGAGGAGTTTGCCGAAGACCGCGACGAGGTGGTGGCCCGGGCCCAGGAGGCTGGGGTGGGGAAGGTGTTCATCCCTGCCATCGACCTGAAGTCGTGTCAGACGGTGATGGATACCTGTCGCCGCTACCCTGGCTACTGCTATCCGATGCTCGGCCTCCATCCGGAGGAAGTGCGTGCAGACTGGCGCGAGATCCTGCACAGCATCCAGGAGCACCTCGACATTTCTCTCACCTCTGACCTCTCACCTCTCACTTCTAAAATAATCGCCATCGGCGAGGTGGGCCTCGACTTCTACTGGAGCCGTGAGTTCGAGCAGGAGCAGATGCTGGCCTTCGAGGAGCAGGTGCGTTGGTCGGTGGAGCGACGGCTGCCCCTGATGATCCATTGCCGCAAGGCGCAGAACGAACTGGTGGCCATCCTCAAGAAGTATAAGGACGACCTGCCCGGCGGCGTGTTCCATTGCTTCACGGGCAACGAACTGGAGGCGCGCGAACTGTTGCAGTTCGACCGCTTCGTGCTGGGCGTGGGCGGCGTGCTGACCTTCAAGAAGTCGCACCTGCCCGAGGTGCTGCCCGCCGCCGTGCCCCTCGACCGTATCGTGCTGGAGACCGATGCCCCCTATATGGCACCCGTCCCCCATCGCGGTCAGCGCAATGAGCCGGCCTTCGTCCGTGAGGTGCTGCTCAGGATGGCCGAGGCCTACGGCATCACCCCCGAGGAACTGGCTCAGCGGACGAATGAGAATGTGGAGCGGGTCTTTTTCTGTTAAATATCCGTAAACATTTCATAATTCTCAATTCCCGATTCTCAATTCTCAATTTAAAATACTACCTTTGCACCCGCTAATCGCAAGGAGAGGTGCTCGAGTGGTTGAAGAGGCACGCCTGGAAAGCGTGTAACCGGCAAAACTGGTTCGCAGGTTCGAATCCTGTTCTCTCCGCGAATAATAATAGAGATTGCGATGAGCAGTCTCTTTTTTAATTTAAATAGGTATATGAATATCCGACTGATAATGATCTTTATGGCTGGACTGCTGATGCTCGGCCCCACCGCCAGCGCTCAGACTGACACCGCTGGCAAGGACTCCACGACCCTGGTCGTGGCCGACTCCACGGCTCAGGACAGCGTGCTGGCCACCACGGTAGCCGACGACGAACTGCTGGCAGCCGACGAGGCTGAGGAGGAAGGCGGCTTCCACAAGCAGTTGAAGACGAAGTTCATCGACGGCAACGTCGTCTTTATGTCGCTCGTGGCGCTGGCCCTCGTGCTGGGTCTGGCCTTCTGCATCGAGCGCATCCTCTACCTGATGATGTCGGAGATCAAGACCAAGAAACTGATGGAGGACATCGAGAGCCGCCTGGCTGCCGACGATCTGGAGGGTGCCAAGAAACTCTGCCAGACCACGCGCGGCCCCGTGGCCAGCGTCTGCTATCAGGGACTGCTCCACATCCGCCAGTCCGTCGATGCCATCGAGCGCAGCATCACCAACTACGGCGGACTGCAGGCGGCCAATCTCGAGAAGGGCTGCTCGTGGATCAAACTCTTCATCGCCATGGCCCCCTCGCTCGGCTTCCTGGGCACGGTGATCGGTATGGTGATGGCCTTCGACCAGATCCAGACGCAGGGCGACATCAGTCCCCGCATCGTGGCCGAGGGTATGAAGGTGGCCCTGATCACCACCATCTTCGGTATCATCGTGGCCCTCGTGCTGCAGTTGTTCTACAGTTACATCCTCTCGAAGATTGAACGGCTGACCTCGCAGATGGAGGAGGCGGCCATCCAGTTGCTCGACCTCATCACGGCCTATAAGCAGAAGCATCAATGACGGCCTTCCTCTCATCCTATCTGGCTGACATCATGCTCTGGCTGATGTATCTCGCGCTGGCTGCGGCCATCGGGGTGACGGCCCTGTCGGTCTATAAGACCCTGCGGATGCGCACCAAGGACGACGAGATCATCAACGGCGTGGCCCAGACGCGCATTGCCTGGACGGTGGCCGGGGCCTTCATTGCCTGTCTGGCCCTCACCTTCCTGCTCGGCTCGTCGGCTCCCGTCACTACCAACGGCAAACTCTTCACCGACGTCTTCTGGCTGAAGGCGACGGATATGTTTATCTATACCTCTATTATACTGATTATCGGATGTTTCGCAGGCGTTATCGTGAGCAGATTCCGGAACTGAACACCAGTTCCACGGCAGACATCTCGTTTATGCTGCTGATCTTCTTCCTCGTGACATCGTCGATGGACACGGACAAGGGACTCTTGCGCCAACTGCCGCCCCTCCAGGAAGAGGAAGTGAAGCCCAACGACGTGCAGAAGGAGCACGTGATGAGCGTCACCCTCGACGCCAGCGACCAACTGGCCTGCGACGGCACCCTGCTGACACCCGCCCAACTGACGGAGCGGGTGATGGCCTTCGTGGCCAACGACCCCAAGGAGCACGTCATCAGCATCCAGACCGACCGCCAGACTACCTACGAGGCCTACTATCGGATGCAGAACGCCATCGTGGCGGCCTACAACCGGCTCAGGGCCAAGGGTGGCGACTATCCGATGCGGATAAGCGAGAACCAGCCCACGGAAGGAGGTGCCCAATGAGGAAGATGCAGAGCAAGTTCCGCCATTCGTCGCACGAGTTGCCGTCGCTCAACCTGGCCTCGATGCCCGACCTCATCTTCACAGTGCTCTTCTTCTTTATGCTCGTCACCCACATGCGCGACGACGAGGTGAAGGTGCGCTACGAGGTGCCCGCCGGGACGGAGGTGCGCAAGTTGGAGCAGAAGTCGTCCGTGGTCAATGTCTACATCGGGCAGGGCCGGATACAGGTCAACGGCCAGTTGACCGATCTCGACCACCTCGCCCAACTCCTGAAGGCCGAGCGCAGCAGGATGTCGGCAGAGAACGCCGAGAATATGACCGTCAGCCTGAAGGCCGACAAGCAGACGCCGATGGGGCTGATAGCCGACGTGAAGCGTGCGCTCCAGCAGTCGTTCGCCCTGCGCGTCAACTATAGTGGAACAGAAACAATAAATGAATAATAAAGATGAATAAACTCGACAAACTTGACAGGCAGATCCTCCGTCTGATAGCAGGAGACGCCCGAATACCGTTCCTCGAAGTGGCCCGTGCCTGTAACGTCAGCGGTGCCGCCATCCATCAGCGCATCCAGAAACTCACGTCGCTGGGCATCCTCAAAGGCTCGCAGTTCATCATCGACCCCGAGAAGATCGGCTACGAGACCTGTGCCTTCATCGGTCTCAACCTGAAGGATCCCGAGACCTTCGATGCCGTCGTGGAGCGCCTGAAGGAGATCCCAGAGGTGGTGGAGTGCCACTATACGACCGGCAACTTCGATATGTTCATCAAGATCCACGCCATCAACAACCACCACCTGCTGAACATCATCCACGACAAGTTGCAGCCCCTCGGCCTGGCCAGCAGCCAGACGCTCATCTCCTTCCATAGCGCCTTCACTCGCCAACTCCCCGTCTCCGAGTTGGTGCTGGGCAATGAGGAGGAGTAAGCGCAAAGTCAGAGGACTTTTTTATGCAGATCTTCTCATACTGTCGTAAACGTAGTTTCGGAACAGCCAGTCCTTACTCTGGTCTGTAGGTTCTACATCTATGCTTTGCAGAGGCGAAAAGGATATTAGGTTGTTAGAGTAACGTGTCAGATAGTTTATGTCTTCCACGGTATTTATCTTTCCGTTTCGCTTCATCTGACTGACCACTCGTGATACAAACTTGTATTCCTTTTCTGGGAACAATCCCTGTAGTGCATTCAACTTCTGACGAGAATAGCGTACGTCAACTTGCTCCCCGTCTACGATAATGAGTCCTACACTTATCTGCTCTGAAATTTCAGGGCGAATCACAGCGTATATAATACTATATCTTAAATTACCCATTGCCAATATTCTCGTTTATTTGTTCTACAAAATTATTCCAGACTCCTGTTGTCCAGCGTTCATCTAACAACTGACGCAATTTTTCTTCTACGATATCTGTCGAGACATTCCATTCTTTCGGCATTTCTTCTATAATCCGAGGTATCTGTCTTTCACTTCGTTTCAAACAGGCATAATAACTTGCTTTCAGTTCTGCTCGTAGAAGTTCTATCATAGCCCGTTCTCTATTACCTACAAGATGTTTGAACAAGTCAGACCATAATATCGTATCTGTTGTGGTTAACTGGCAAAGTGGATAGTCGAATGTTGCAGTATTCAGGATACAACCATAGTCTATTGAAATTAGTTTTCTACGGCTGACATCGTAAAGCAAATTTGCGTTGTTTGCATTACGGTCTTCATTTGCCATCCAAAAGTCAAATAGTGCAATCTTCATCAGTTGCCGTAAAACAACTGTCGACACTTCAACATCGCGATATGTCGAAGGTGTCACGTCTACCACGCCTTCCATTCGTCTGCTACCCAAGGCAGGTGCCGAGAGACTATGCTGGACAAATCGCCCAGCCCAATGGTCTTGCTTTATTTTTACGAAAGCCACCTCTGGCGTTTCCAATTGCCAAGCCATAGCCATCCTTACCCCAATTAGTTCACAGGCTAATTTGTAGGCAGCAGCAGACGAACGCATATATTTGCAAATGTATGCATTCTTGTCTGAACACATTACTAACACGGGTTCTTCGCCTGTGCGGTATTGCTGCTCTATTGCTTTTACGCTGTATACTTTTGGTGTCATCATCTCAGTTTGCAAAGGTACAAAGAATAATTGAAATAAAAGAATCTTTGTTTGATATTTCTGTAGATGACATAGATAATTGCAAAAAGTGTGTGGATTGGTTAGCATTTTGTCTTCTCATCCTGTCTATATTATTGGGATTACTCTTTATTATGGGCGGAAATCAGTAACTTTGCACTCGAATTTATGAATCAAAACAAAAAAAAGAAGAAAAAGTGAAAATAAAGTGGCATTTCCGTAAAAAAACGATGGGGCTGAAGTGTCTTATTATATAGACGTACCCCGAAAGGGGGCAAATGTGGATAGACTGATATGCTTGAACAGAGAATGCTTGAGAGGCTTTTCCGCCAGAACTACAGCGAGATGATTCATCTGGCCAGTGTCTTGCTGGGCGATGACGAAGAGGCTGCGGACGTGGTGCAGGACATCTTCTTACGCGTGGCTGACAGCGATATTACGCCAAAGAATGGCAGTTATCTGCTGACTGCCGTGCGCAACGCCTGTTTGAACAGAATCCGACAGATGCAACTTCACGACAAGGTAAAGGGCTTGATGCCCATAGAAGATGAAGCCGACCTGCAACCCACTGATAAGCGGTTGGAACGGCTCGACGACATTGCCGTCTACGTGGATGAACAACTGGAAGAACCTCACCGCTGCATCTTCCACCTCCGTTTCGACGAAGACCTAACCGTAGGCGAGATTGCCCGTCGGCTCGGTCTGAACCCGAACACCACCTATAAGTATCTCATGCAAAGCATTCAGCAAATCAGACACCACTTCGAACATCATTAAAATGACAACAACAATGAGAACTTCAGAAGAAAACATCCGCCAACTGCTGGAAATGCTCGACAATCCCGATGCATACACCGAACAGGAAATCCGGGACATCATCAACCGTGATGAAGATACTCGCGAGACCTACCGTCTGATGGTCGAAGCCAAGCGTTGCAGCCGCCATCGTCAGCACCAGGAGCCTGTCGATGTGGATGCCGCCTGGCAGAGACTCAGAAAGAGACGTCAGCCTAAGCAGCAGGACTTGGGCTGGATGAAGATAGCCGCCTCCTTCATCGGCATACTCCTTGTCTCCAGCATAGCCTTTGCTGCCATCCACATCGTCCGTCAGAATCAGAAAAAGGAGACTCCGCAAGTTGCGGACACTACAACGGTAGCAAATACTTCACACTTCACTTCTCACCCATTTTCAGAAGATTCCACCATCGTGCAGCCTGTCATCTACGACAACGTCCCGCTGGAGAAGATGCTGCCAGAAATAGCCGCTCATTACGATGTCGAGGTCACATTTGCTAACGAAGAAGTCCGCGGGTTCCGATTCCGCTTTGTCTGGAATCCGCAGCAGGGCATCGACCAGGTCATCAGCGATCTCAACCAGTTTGAGCGTCTGACCGTTACAAGTAAGGATAACCAAATCACTGTCAAATAGTCAGCCGCCATGACCAGACCTATCGTACTTCTCTTGCTTACCCTGCTGCTCACTGTCAGCACACAGGCGCAGAAACGTATCTCACGCGAATATAATAATGTGTCGCTCTCCGAAGCCCTCAGTGGGCTTGCAGAGCAACAGACAGACTACGCCATTATGTTCCTCTACAACGAACTGGAGGACTTCCGCATCACCACTACGGTTAGTCGCAAGACCTTGCCTGATGCTATCCAGCAGATGATAGGCTTTTATCCCATACGCATGATTGTTAACGAAAGTAACCCAGAGGCCAAGAAAATCTTCGTGGAGTGTACCCACAAGACAGACCGCCACCTGACAGGCACTATCATTGACGAACAGGGCCAGCCCGTGGCCTACGCCAATGTTGCTATCCTCAATCCTGCTGATTCAATACTACTCTGTAGTGGGGTGTCGAACGAGAGTGGATATTTCGTTGTTCCCTACGAGCAAGAGCAAGTCATTGCCCGTATCTCATACGTTGGCTACAAGACACTCCATCTACTTTGCATTCAGCCCAAAGTAGGAACGATCCGACTTGAACCAGAGACCCAGACTTTGAAAGGTGTCACAGTGAAAGGACACATGATTAGACCGACGGCGGACGGTCTGGCCGTCAACATCGAGAATAGCCAATTGGCCAGTCTCGGCTATGCCTCGGATGTGTTAAGGCATCTGCCATTTGTTACAGCAAGGAACGACACATACGAGATTGTCGGCAAGGGCGCACCTCTCATCTATATCAACAACCGCCAGGTTCGCGACAACATTGAACTGAAACAACTCAATTCCTCTGAAATCAAGCAAGTCAGGGTCATCCTTAACCCAGGTGCCGAGTACGACGCCACCGTTAATGCCGTGATCCGCATCACGACCATCAAGAGTGCAGGCGAGGGATTCAGCGGCATAGCCGACGGAAATGTCAGTGCCGAGCGTGTTATGTCGCATACTGCCAATGGAACCCTGAACTATCGGCAAGGCGGTTTCGACGTGTTTGGCACATTAGGATATA
>ERZ842401.8592-NODE-8592-length-9995-cov-2.882696_pt1 | contig 9995 bp, 11 predicted proteins | sample MGYA00521270_ERZ842401 | MGnify/ENA primary metagenome ERZ842401 (study PRJEB31892, sample SAMEA3878208) | bioreactor metagenome | biome: Moose rumen | place: Sweden | collected 2011-10 | study: EMG produced TPA metagenomics assembly of the PRJEB12797 data set... | reverse complement strand
CGAAATTCCCAGCGATGACCCGTGATATTTCTCTCGTTTGTGATGAAACTATCCCTGTTGGCGACCTCGAAAAGGCTATCGGTGAAGCAATCGGCAAGTCCCTTGAAAAGATTGAACTCTTTGACGTTTATCAGGGCGAACAAATCGCAAAGGGTAAAAAGTCTGTTTCGTTCTCCATTATCATGCGCAACCCCGAAGAAACTATGACCGCTGAACAGGCTGACTCCGCTATGAAACGTGTATTGAAAGCCCTCACAAAGTTAGGCGCAAATATCAGAGAATAATTTTTTTGAAATATCTTTCCAATTTAAGATACGTTTAAGCTTTTGACAGTATACTATAATACAAGATAAGAAAAGTAATCATGAAATAACCCTCTCAAAATAAAAGATATTTCGCACATACCCCACAATTCCCCCTGTGCGGTATTCGTGTATCAGAAAGGATTGACGTACCATGAAAAGACTGATTCCCCTCGTTACTGCTTTGACTTTATTGTTTTGCGGATGTTCCGCCTCAGGTGAAACTACCTCACAAGCAACTACTGAAACTGTCGCCAAAACTCCGGCTTCTCCTATGACTGTGACATTTCTCAAAGTCGGGAAAGCGGACGGAATGATATTGCAGACTGAAAATCATGCAATTATTATTGATTGTGGCGAAAAGACAGACGGTTCAAAAATGGTTGATTGTCTCAATGAAAAAGGCATTACGGAAATTGACTGCATGATTTTGACGCACTACGACCAAGACCATATTGGCGGTGCTGCAAAAGTAATTAAAAATTTTCCTGTTGCGCAGGTGATTGCTGCTGATTACACTGAGGAAAGCAAGGAATATACCAAACTCGTGGAAGCAATGGCGACACAAGACCTCTCTTTCACTATCCCCACGGAAACAATGAATTTTACCTTTGATGATGCCAATTTTGTGGTCTATCCGCATATTGCAGATGATTACAAAGATGGTTTTGACAATAACTGTTCCCTCGTGACAAAGGTCACTCATGGCGGTAATGTTCTCCTTTTCACTGGTGATGCAATGGAAGAACGTCTGACAGAAATTATGGACATCGGAGACTGTGACCTTCTCAAAGTCCCCTACCACGGCAGAGAAATTGCCAATCTTCCGGAATTTCTTGATAAGGTTACTCCCGAAATCGGGGTCATTTCTACGGATGAAGAAAATATTGCTGAAAGTACTGTTTCTGCATTGGCAGAGAGAAATATTGATACTTATATTACCTATCAGGACGGCTATATCACCGCCGTCAGTGACGGCTTGACAATTACCATGTCAAAAGCCGGAATTAACAAAGATGAACCTACCGACACGGAAGAGGACGAAGATGCAGAAACTGAACTTGAATGAAAATCAAAAATTTCTTTCCTCCATTTTTGTTGACAATCTTCGACAGTTATGATATATGAAGATGAGTTGTAAGGCATATTCCTGAATCAAAGGGGGAAAAGGATATGAATTTTAAAATTTGGCTACGAATTATTTTTGGTGCAGACGAAGCGTTTATGTACAAAGAATTGAAACTGGACAGAGACCTTTCTTATCAGGATGCTAAAACAAAAAAGGAACTTTCCAGAGAGGTCAAAAGACAATGGTTTAAGATTGTAGATTATAAGCCTTTTTCTAAAAAATATGTCGCCCAAACGCTCAAATCAATTGACGGTCAATATTATACCGTACACCTAGACCCATATTTTGTGAAAGTCAAATTGGGAAAACCAGATAAATAAAAAATTTTGCTGAAAGGAGGGATGATATGGGTTTGAATGATTTGATAAGAAATCTGACACGTCATTCCCCTGATGAAAATGCTGGTAAAGAGAAAACAAGTTCCAAACTTCCTGAATATTGTGCCGAAGATACGGAATTATTTATGTACAAAGAGTTGAAATTAGAAAGAGAATTTTCCTATCAGGATATTGAGACAGGAGAAGAACTGCCCGAAAATGTCAAAAGAAAATGGTTCAAAATTATTGACTATCAACCACGTTCTAAAAAATATGTCGCACAAACTCTTTATGTGGTCAATGGGCGATATTATAAAGTAGCCCTAGAATCAGATACTGTAAAAGTCAAATTGGGAAAACCAGAAAAATAACAATCAAAAATCCGGCACACGCTCACTAAAAGCGTATGCCGGAATTTTTTTGATATTGTGAATTTTTCAGGAATTAGCCCAAGGTGATGGAAATTTCGTTAACGTCCTGAAGTTCATCAGCGTTGATGTATGCGCCATTGATGGTCTTGCCGTTGACAGTGATTTCACGAACACCGCTTTCCACGTGTTTCGGGTTCTGAACATTGATATTCAGTACCTTTCCACGGAATACCTTCTTCATCTTGAAGCCATCCCAAGCGGACGGAATCGAAGGAACAATCTTGATACCGTCAGCATCCGGACGAATACCGCAAATACCCTCTGTACAGCCAACCATTACCGTAGAAGCCGTACCTGTCAGCCAATGTACATGACTGCGCCCCTCGAATGGGGAAGCTTTGGATTCGGTGAACTGTCCATGTACATACGGTTCAAGCACACGGATTTCCGCTTTCTCATTCATTGCAGCCGGAGCGGATTCCATGAAATATTCAAATGCTCTGTCACCATGTCCAAGCAAGCCCTCTGCCAGAATCAACCAGCCCTGTGACTGTGAGAAGATACCGCCGTTTTCTTTGGTATCCGCATTGAAAATATGCATCAGTGCGCCGTCAAAATAGTGTTCCTTATAAGGCGGTTCAAGCAATTTTGCACCATAGGGAGTATTGAGAATGCTGTGAACGCTTTCCATGGCTGTATCAGACTGTTTCTTTGTTGCGAATTTGGAAATGACTGCCCAGCTCTGCGGATTGAGCCACATATTCGCCTCAGGGTCATTCTTTGCGCCGACAATCACGCCATCTTCACGAATGCCACGGATGAAGCGGTCTTCATCCCAGCAATTGGCAAGGCTGTCGCCGAGTTTCTCAAGTGCATCATCAATTTGCGCCATGTAAACGAGGTCTTTTCTTTCTGCTGCCATATCACGGATAACACCCATCGCATAATACAACTGGAATGCCACAAATGTGGATTCACCCTTTGCGCCCAAACGTAAGCAGTCGTTCCAGTCAGCGTGCAATCCGGCAGGCATATCATGGTCGCCCATGTGATTCAAAGAGAATTCAATTGCCTTTTTCAGATGCTCATAAACCGTAGCTTTCCCGCCGTTGGCATAGACAATTTTCTCATCAAGGAATTTCTTGTTTCCGCTTTCGCCGATATACTTGACAATCGTCGGGAACAGCCACAATGCATCATCTGCACGGTAGGACGGATGTCCTGTCTCCTTGACGTATTCGGGGTCATCCGGTGTATTCTCATGACCTGCATTGTGATTGAATTTTACCAGAGGCAAGCCACCGCCATTATTGACCTGTGCGGACAGCATGAAACGAATTTTCTCCAGTGCCATTTCGGGGTCAAGATGGATAATACCCTGAATATCCTGAACAGTATCACGATAGCCGTAACCATTACGCAGACCGCAATATACAAAGGATGCTGCTCTTGACCAGATAAATGTAATAAAGCACTGATATGCATTCCATACGTTAATCATATTATTGAATTCTTCGGACGGAGTTTCGACTTCAAAGTTTCCGAGTTTTCCATGCCAGTAAGATTTCAATGCGGTCAGTTCCTCATCCACAACACCAGCCTTCTCATAACGAGCCATAATTTCAGTGGATTCTGCATCATTTTTCTGACCCAGCAGGTAAATCAATTCTTTTGTCTCTCCGGCTTGCAAAGTGATTTCATTCCGCAAAGCACCGCAGGCATTGGAATTGAAGTTCATGGAGTCGTCACACTGTCCCTCTTCTACCATGATGGGGTTGCTGTAAGTTCTGTACGAACCAACGAACTTTTCAAGGCTTCCGCAACCGTCAGAAACTTCTCCGCCAACAACACCAAAGAAACGTTCCTTATGGTTTGAACCGGTTGCATCTTTTCCGGAATTTTCGTTGATATGTTGCAGAATTTTGTTGCCTTTTCTTTCAGTGCGAGTAATGAAAAGCGTATACTGTAAATTTACTTGGTCTTGTTCGTAGTTGTTATCATTGGTAAATTCAATGAAACCAAATGTGGAAAGCTTTCTTTCCTTGTCGCCGGTATTGGTAATCTTAATGCGCCATACTTCATAGGTTTGTCCGGCGGGAACATAGTAAGTCGTTTCTGTCTGGATTCCGGCATATTCGGAAGTCATCACAGAATATGCAGTACCGTGACGGCATTCACTCTTATAGCTGTCAAGGGGCTTGCCGACTGGTTGCCATGTTGCAGACCAATAGTCGCCATTCTCAGCATCACGCAAGTAAATATATCTACCCGGTAATGCCATCATGGAATTGAAACGGAAACGGGCAATTCTGCCATTTGCACCAGACTGTACAAAACTGTATCCGGCTGCATTATTGGAAATGATAGCACCATATTCCGGTGAACCGAGGTAGTTAACCCACGGTGCAGGGGTATCCGGACGAGTGATAACATATTCCTTATTGGCAAGGTCAAAGTATCCATACTTCATAGGTTTTCCTCTCCTTTATGTGGATTCTGAAAATATTCAGTGCATATACACCTGTTTCTATTGTAACATAATGTCAACATTTTTGCAAGAGGATTTACAAAAAAAACAAAAATTTTGTTGTGAGTATATAATCAAAAGCCTCCTGTTTCTGAAATGCAGGGGCTTTTTTGTCAAAATGTCAAAAAAATTTCTCCCTCTCGTGAGGGAAAACTATTTTTTTGTAATATTGTAATGTAATTTTATACAGCGTCTTCTTGCAAAGCGAATTTCTCAATTTCCTCTGCAACAATCCGTTCCAAATCACAGACCACCTTATATTTGGCACGGTCGGGAGTTTGTTCGTATAATTCCAGTAAATGGAGCTGTTCTGCTGTCAGGTTGGTGCGGTATTCGCCGAAAATCAGGTAGTCAATCGAAGTATCAAGGTAGTTGGCAATCAAGGCTAAAACTTCACCTTTTGGGAGTTGCCCTTTTTTCCAGTTTCCAGTACTGCCAGTGCTTAACCCTAAATCTTTAAGCATAGCGGAAACAGAGACATTCCGTGCCTTGCATATGGCTTTCAGGTTTTCATAAAACATACAAATTTCTCCTTTCGTTTTTGTGCAGAAAGAAGAACTATCACTCAAATGATTAAAAACGCTTGACAAATCTCATTGCAATGAGTATAATATAATTAACAGCTAAGCAAAGAATCTGCACAAAATGACTAACACTATATTATAACACTTTTTTCAAATTTTTTCAATATTTTTAAGGAGGTTTTTTATGAAAATTAAAAGGAGAATTTACAGTGACAAACAAGCCTATTTTTTAGCAAATGGAATCACAGCTTCTTTATTCATGGTAGGATTTCTAATTGTTGTAATATGCTTTATTATTCAAGGAAAAATGGATTCCCAGCAAGGACTGATGATGCTTGGAGGACTATTATTTATGATGGGGATTGGTGCTATAATAACTATTCCAGTTATTTTGAAAATAAAGAAGAATGCTCCAAAAGAGCTTTTTAGGAGGACTTTGTTTGATTGTTATAAGCTTGGAATTAAAATTTCTTTTAAAGTGTCCTTGAATATTTTAGGGTTTCTTTTTGGTTCAGATTTTGTTTCGTGGTCTATTGGATATCCTGTCATTGCAGAGGATGAAAACGGACATGAAATATGGCTAAAATATCTTGGTGATAATATTTATGAAGATACATCTGGAAAAAAATACAAAATACAATGAAAATAAACCCCCCTGCATCACAAGCAGGGGGCTTTCCTTTGTCCAAATGGCTGAAATTCACAGGATGATTTTATGCATCATGCCGAAACTTCACGAAAAAAGTAAATTGCATTGACATTTCCAGAAGTTTGGGTTATAATAGAGTTAGAATTTCATCAGAAGGGGATGAGCGGACATATGGAAAAATCTGCCATTTCAAAACCAACCTTACAGCGATTGCCTATTTATCTGAATTATCTGCAATCATTGCCGAAATCCGTCAAGATGACCTCTGCGACACAGGTTGCACTTGCCCTAGGCTTGAATGAAGTTCAGGTCAGAAAAGACCTTTCCATTGCCAGTCGTAACGGTGGAAAACCAAAGACAGGCTACGAAGTGGAACAATTAAGGGCGGATTTAGAGGAATTTCTTGGATACAATCACCCGAAAGAAGCCATTTTGATTGGAGTTGGAAAAATGGGGAGTGCGTTGCTTTCGTTCACAGGCTTTCAGCAACTGGGCATGAAAATTTCGTATGCATTTGATAACGACCCCGAAAAAATCGGGACGGAAATCAACCACATTCCGATTTATCATATTCGGGAAATGAAAAAAATCTGTCAGGAGCGACAGATTCATATTGGAATATTGACAACCAGACCCGAACCAGCACAGGAACTTTGCACTTTGATGCTGGAAAGCGGAATTCTGGCAATCTGGAATTTTTCAACCGCATTATTGAACGTGCCGGAAAATATCATTGTTCATAATGAAAATCTGGCTGTCTCGTTGGCGATGATTTCCCATCAATTGGATGAACAACAGAAAAAGGAGGAAACATCATGCTGAAAACAGCCCCGATTTTTACAAATCATATGGTGATACAACGTGAAAAGCCGTTCCGGATTTGGGGAACTGGTACGGACGGAACGGAAGTTTCCGCACAAATCGGCAATCTCAAAGGAACGGCGGAAGTCGTCGGTGGACGTTGGGAAATTGTCTTGCCTGCGATACCAGCCGGAGGGGCATATATTCTCACTATCACGGACGGCACGGACACGCTCACTTTTTCGGATGTGATGTCCGGCGAAGTCTGGCTTTGTGGCGGTCAGTCCAATATGGAACTCATCATGATGAATTCCGACAACCCCGAACCTTCCTTGCATACTTGCCATGAATCGAATGTCCGCTTGTATCACGTCGGGAAACGTGGCATATTGGACGAACAATTTTTCGAGGAGGAAAAAAATTCCTGCTGGCAACTCCCCACAAAGGAAACTTGTCAATATTGGACGGCAATCGGCTATTATTTCGCCGAACGTCTTGCCAAAAAATTGGGGGTCACAGTCGGGCTGATTGAATGCAATTACGGTGGAACTTCCGCAAGTGCATGGATAAGTGAAAAAATGCTCCGTTCGACAGAAGTCGGACAGAGTTATCTTGATGACTATTTCAAGGGGATGGAGGGCTTGACGGATGAGGAAGCCTGCAAAGCTTATCTGGAATACTGTGACTATCACAACCAATGGCAGGAAAGAGTAGCACGGTGTTACAACGAAAATCCCAATATTTCATGGGAGGAAGTATTGGAAAAATGCGGAGAAAATCGTTACCCCGGCCCTTGGTCGCCGAATCATCCGCTCCGTCCGCATGGGCTGTATGATACCATGATAACGAGGATTACACCTTATACGATGCGTGGGGTATTGTACTATCAGGGCGAATCCGACGAACACAGACCAGAGGGCTACGAAACTTTGTTACGTTCGTTAATCCGTGAATGGCGACATGATTTCAAAGATGAATCCTTGCCGTTTTTGCTGGTGCAGTTGCCGATGTTCAGTTATGAGGGCAGACAAAAAGGCACAGAATGGGCGTTCATTCGTGAGGCACAGGAAAAAGTCTATCGGAATCTCCGTCATACTGGATTAGCCGTCATTCCTGATTGTGGCGAATATAACGAAATCCATCCAAAGGAAAAACGCATTCCGGCGAAACGTCTCTATTTACAGGCATTGAAAGAAGTTTACCATTTGCAGGAAAACGGCACAACTGCGCCTATGTTCCGTGATGCAGTCGCCGGAAACGGTACAATTCATATTCATTTTGACAATGTGGAAAACGGTCTGGAACTGCATGGGACAACAGGTTTTGAGGTCTGCGGTGCAAATGGGGAATGGTATCCGGCGAAACCCAAAGTCAACCGCCATACTTTGATATTGTCGTCTGAAAAAGTGGCGCATCCCACAGGTGCAAGGTATCTCTGGTGCAACTATGCTGAGGTGACTTTATTCGAGAGAAACGGTTTGCCGGCGACACCATTCCGGACGAATCCGGACTAATTCCGCAAAATACAAACACTGATTGCAAAATTTCCCTCTGTGGTATGCCAGAAATAAGCATCCGGACGGTTGGAGAAAACAAAATTTCCGTCAAGACGGAAGTTTAATGTATGCAGGGGGTAAGCAATGCCTTTTCCGATTGCTTTCACATAGGATTCTTTCAAAGTCCAGATTCTGGTAAATAAGAAATCAGGATTGTCAGAGGTTTGCAGAGCCTCTTGTTCGTCGGGGGTGAAAATTTTCTGGACGACTTTCGGGCGCATATTCCGGCATTGTTCCACGTCAACACCACATTCATAGCTCGACAGCAGACAAACCGCCATTCCGTCACAGTGGCTTAAATTGAAATGCATTTCGGGAAATTCCGCAAAATAGGGCTTCCCTGAGGCAGTCCGTGAAAGGGACGGCATTTCTGCACATCCCTTTGACTGCATACATGAATATAACAGGCGGTGAGCCGTTTCATGCTGTTCTTTTGGCGACTCACCGGTCGGACAGACATAAAGCGAGCCGTACATTTTCGGCAACAATAATTTTCTCATTACTTCAGCTCCTTTGGTGTGTAGCCTTTTTCGGTCATATACGAACGCAAACGGAGATAGGTTTCCTCGCTGATGACGTGTTCAATGCGACAAGCATCTTTCTCAGCAGTCACAGGATTTACACCAAGATATTCGCTGAAAAAATCCGTAATCAAAGTATGACGCTCATAGACGGAAATCGCACGCTTCTTGCCGTTTTTGGTGAGTTTGACCTCTCCATCTTCCGCAACCGTCACGAAGCCTTCTTCACGCAGAATGCGCATGGCACGGCTCACGCTTGCTTTGGTGTAGCCTAATTCGTTGGCAATATCCACCGAACGAACAAACGGCATACGACTGGTTAACAAATAGATGGTTTCGAGGTAATCTTCACCCGATTCATGTAATGACATAAAACCACTTCCTTTCTTTCTCATCATATCACATTTTTTATCCTGTTCCATATGTATCGATTATCGGTAATACTTGGTCTGGAAATTATTTTCAGTTATACTATCATAAGGGAGACTATGTTATGAAAACTTTACTGAAAAACGGAACAATCTATGACGGCTCGGGGGAAAAGCCGTATGTTGCCGATCTTTTGATCGAAGGAAACCGGATTGCCGGGATCGGGCAGAATCTGGATGAAGAAGGCTGCGACAAAGTGATCGACGTGACCGGATGCACCGTCGCTCCTGGCTTTATCGATTCCCACTCGCACAATGATTTCTTTGCCACCAGGCCGGATCATTCCACGGCGATGGCCCCGTTTCTGCGGCAGGGCATCACGACCCAGATCACCGGAAACTGCGGCTTCTCGGTCTGCGGCGTGGATCCGGACACCAAATACCGCGACAAGGTGGGCGGAGGTTTATTCAAGGCTTATGAAGCCTGTTCCCTGAAGGAATGGGTGCAGCGGAACACCGGGAAACTGGATTTAAACATTGTCCCGCTGGACGGTCATGGTTCCAACCGTATCTCGGTATCCGGCTACAAGGCTTCCAAACTGACCGATGAAGAAATGAAGAGAATGCTGGATCTCCTCGAACAAGATCTCAAGGACGGTTCCTGGGGAGGAAGCTTCGGCTTGATGTATGAGCCGGGTATGTATTCGGATACGGAAGAACTGACGAAATACGCGGAAGTACTGAAGAAATATGATGCTTTCCTGACGGTTCATCCCCGCGCGTGCTCGGATGTTTCCAACGGCTTTTCACTGCTGAAAAGACATCATCTGGAACTGGGTTTGAAAGAAGTGACGGATATCATGGAGAAGACCGGCGTCAAGCTGGAATATTCCCACCTGATCTTTACCGGAAGAAAGTAGATCGGAAGAG
>ERZ842401.8590-NODE-8590-length-9996-cov-6.387587_pt1 | contig 9996 bp, 8 predicted proteins | sample MGYA00521270_ERZ842401 | MGnify/ENA primary metagenome ERZ842401 (study PRJEB31892, sample SAMEA3878208) | bioreactor metagenome | biome: Moose rumen | place: Sweden | collected 2011-10 | study: EMG produced TPA metagenomics assembly of the PRJEB12797 data set... | reverse complement strand
GAAGACGAGGTGGAATCTCATGAAGGCGAGCGGATTGCCGCCGTTCGGGAGAGAATCCTGAAAGCTGCAGAAGAACTCGGTGTCAAGCTCGACAAGGAACGTTTTGAGCAGGAGATGATTTTCTGGCTCGAAAAGTTCGATATCAACGAAGAAAAGGTCCGCCTGCGCCAGCATTGCTCATATTTCTTCGACACGATCGACGGCGAACCCTGCCCCGGCAAGAAACTGGGTTTCATTATCCAGGAAATGGGACGCGAAATCAACACAACCGGATCCAAGGCCAACAATGCCTCAATCCAGAAACTGGTAGTGAGGATGAAGGACGAGCTCGAAAAAATCCGCGAGCAGTCGATGAATATCCTTTAATCGCCCTTTACGAAAATCAGGGCCATCAGCGGCAATGCTAGTATCGCCATGGTTGCGCTGACCGGCAGGTAAATCCCGAAATTTACATACTGAACCACAAAAAAGGTGAGCAGCAGCAGACCTGTTCCCATGGCGCTGCTGATGAGGTAGTGTGTTCTGATGTCCTTTTTACGGCAGACGAGCCGGCTCAGGTTCGGCACTCCAAGGGAGATGAAGCCTATGGGTCCGCAGATGCTTACTGCACTGGTGACCAGGCACATGATTGCAAGCAGCAGCAGGGCTTTGCCCATGTTGGAAATCTCAGTTTCTTCTTTGAAATGCCGGGTGAGCAGCCCGGCCTTGCTGAGGGCGGCTGACATGCCGACCGCAAAGAGTGCCAGCGAGAAAATAATGTCGCCTGTGGTTACGCCTTCCAGCCGGAAATTCGCGGCTCCCCAGAGGTAATACTGTTTCAGCAGATCTCCCGAGGGCGCGTTGGTCACCACAATCGTTCCCAGCGACCCTATGAAGGTGCCGAACAGGATGCCGAAGGTGATGAGCTGCTGGGTGTTGACTTTCAGGGTGACGAAAAAACATACCAGTGTGCACAGAAGTGTGCAGATGAAACTTCCCACAGTGAGCGAACACCATCCGCTCATGGTTGCGGCTGCGGCACCCAGACAGGCCGCGCTCCCCAGTCCCAGGGAATAAACATCGCCGAGCTGGTTTCTCCAGAGATACTGCATCTGGATGCCTCCGACAGGGAGGGCTATTCCGCTTATCAGGACATAAAGCAAACTAAGCAGCATATTACCATTGATATTCCAGGGTGAACATAAAATTAAGTCCCGGCATGGGATAGCCTTGTACGACTTCATAGTGCCGGTCAAATATATTATTCAATGCAAGAGAAATGCGCAGTTCGGGGACTCGCGCCCGCTTTGCAGACGGCTCGAGGAAAACTGTGCGGCTCAGAGTGAAATCCGACAGCGCCCAGGGCTCCAGACGGTAATCGTCCGTGTTGGCCGTCCGCGACCAGCGACCGCCGGTGAGAGTCGTGTCCCAGGCTGCGGTCCAGTCTCCAAACGAAACAAGCATGTCGGCGGATCCGCTGTGAAGCGGGATGTACGGGATCTGGTTCCCCCATGTAAGGCTCCCCGGGGTGCTGTGGTCCAGAGCCTGCTGGAAAGAATAGCGGAGAATGGCGTCAAAATACACATTCCCCAGACAGAAATGCGCCGACTCCCTTAAATCCAGGCCCGTTATATCAACCTTTCCTATATTCAGCATGGTCCAGCGGAATTGCGAAACCGTCGGGATGGCCACTATCTTCTCTCTCACACGATTGTAGTATGGGGAAATCCTGGTCTCGGTCTGCATTTTTCTTCTTGTACTCTTCAACCGTATATCGGCTCCCGTCTGCAATGCGCTTTCCGGTTCAAGGGAGGAATTCCCTATTTGCGAATAATACAGGTCGTTGAAGGAAGGAAGACGGTAGCTGCGTTTGGCAAACACATCGAGGCCGAGCCACTTGTACGGTTCGAACATAAAACTTGCCGACGGAGTAAAAGAGCGGCGGTACCGATTCTCACGGTCCCATCCTCCGGTCCCGGAAGAATCGAAATGGTCCCATGAGCCGTAGTAAGCAATGCTTGCGGAGGCCCGGAACAGCCGCCCGGCATAACGCGCGGCCGCCGCCTGGATGAAGCTGGTGCGGGATGGAGAGACAAAGCGGCCGGCGTCGGATTCAAGATCATTGTATTGGAAGTCGCTGCTCAGGCCCAGGGACAGGGAATTGGAGACGGCATATTCATGCGCGGCGGACAGGTAGACCGATTTCTGTCGGTAGCGTATATCTGCAGGAACGGCCATGGGGTTTTTTTCGGGATGGGAGTTGTAATGTGTGCAATTGCTGGAGAGTTTGAAGCGCAAGGCGCTTTCGAGGTGATGTGACCACCAGTGCTCCCACTTTCCCTGGACGAACAAGTCGTTGTCGGCCTGACGTTCCGCCCCGAGGGGGAATTCCATGGCCCTGCGCACCACCGGCCCCGGGAATCCTCTCTCGGAACAGTACTCATACAACTGCAGTTGCCATTGCCCTGAGCGTCCTCCGCCAAAAGCCTCCAGCTCGGCACGCAAGGCCCTGATGTCGCCGTTCTCGCGCACCAGCGTAGTGTCGAAATACGGATACTTGTACCTTCCATTCGAATAAAGCAGGTCTGCTTTGGCGAGCAGAGTCGTTCCTCCCACCCTTTCATTCATGGCGACCGACGGATTCACGGTGCCGAAAGAGCCGCTGCGCACTCGCAGCGTCCCTCCGTTTTTATCGAAGGAGACAGGTCTGGCGCTGCTAATGTAAAGGCATGAACCGGCAGTATATTCCCTGGCCGTTTGCAGACGTTCGCAGCGGGTGCCGTTGTAGAGTTCTACGGACAATTCTCCGTCTGTGCCAAGGCGGCCCAGATCTACCTGCATGTTCTGCGCATTGTCGATCTGTATGCCGTTCAGGAACACCCCCACGTGTTCGCTCCCCATGCTCCTGACATTCACAGTCTTGAGCCCGCCGGCACCCCCGTAATCCTTTACCTGCACGCCGCCGAAGCGGCGTATGATGTCGGCCATCTGAGGCGGACGTACAGCACTTGCGGACAGCAGGAGACTCTCTGCAGGGCGGGTTATTGAAAGACTTTCTACAGTATATACCATGGCTGCATCCAGGGTGTCTGCCTCCTGTGCGCGAACGCTCAATGGGGCAGACAAGAAAGTTAACAGACAGAGATGCAGCCTGAAGCGCATGCTACCAGATGGCAAAATGCCCGGGGCAGACACCGGACGTCGTGGTCCAGATTTTTTTGCCGCCGGCGTACAGGCTGATGCTCCCGGGGTTGAAGTAATCCCCGGCATCACCGACCATGTAGGTGCCCTCATCAAAGACGAGAAGGCTGTAAGGCGTGGTTGCATCCGAGGCGAAATTCCATTCGCCCGTGCTGTCGTCCGTGCAGTTGTAGCAGAATCCTTTGTATGATTTTGCAGCGCTCCAATCGAATTCGTTTTCCGCTCCGAAGAAATAGATTTTGTTGCCTGCCATGCAGGAAACGCTCACATAATCACTGATTTTCTCGGCTCCCCGTTCACTTAATCTGTAAAGCCCTGAGTGGGTGTTCCAGTAGTCGCCCATCGTGGTGACATATACGTGTCCGGCTTTGTCGGCATAGACATATTTGAGATTTACCACAGCCTCTATGCAAGAAACGACTTTGAAGGATTTGGTGTCGATTACGCTGACGGTATTGTCGTAAGAATACGAGGGCGGCAACTGGCTGGAGATTCCTCCCGAGTTGGCGACATAAAGTTTCCCGTCTGCAAGCGCCATGCCCTCGGGCTGGTATCCTACTTCAACCGAGGCTTCCGCTTTCTTTGTTTTCAGATTGATGCGGTACACCTGCCCTTTGGGATTGGAGGAATCCGTGATGCTGTAATTTCCTTCTTCATCATAGCTGCCTCTGGCAAATGCTCCGGCCCAGGAACTGACATAGGCATAGTCGTCATCGAAACAGATGTTTCTGGGCGTTGGAACGGGGATTGCCGCAATTTCGGTTTCATCCTCCGCCGAAACCACTTCGACGATTCCGGAATTGTTGACAGTCATCCATACTTCCGAGCCTTTTATGGCGATGTCGTTCGCCACGTCGCCAAGGCCGGTTGCGACATCGGGGTTCATCTTTTTGAATGCACCTGTGACGTAGGTTCCGTCGGAACGGAGAAAATCCAGGGAAGCATTGTTCGATCCCATTCCTCCTTCGTTCAGTACGAAGATTTTCCGGAAGCTTGTTTTGATTTGGGAGACACTCACTTCCTGTCCGGTGAGGGCTGCATCTTCAGAAGCCGTGTCGTTTTGAATGGTTTTTTGGCAGGAGCACAACGCGACCCCACCGCAAAGCAAAAGCAATGCTGCTTTTTTCATGGTATATAACGTTTTTACCGGGGCTTGTCCCCGAGCCCCATTGTTCAACTTGACCATGGCAGGTTCCTGACTTGAACTCACAGTTGCGGGCACAGCTGCGGACTCTCACCGCATTCCCTTTTAAGCCTGCCGTGGCGTTCAGCCCCGCACGCGGCACCATGATCCGGGGCAAAGATAAAAATTATTTTACATAGGTTGTTGACATTCAAAAGATAAAAAGGTATATTTGTCAGTTGTAAAAACACGAAAACTATGACAGGAAAAGAAAGAATCAAAACGGTTCTTGAACATAAAAATGCCGACAAGATAGCTTACGATATGGGTTCATGTGCCGTTACGGGCATTCATTGCAGGGCTTTGGCAGCACTGCGGAAATACTATGCTCTGGACGATCACCCGGTCTATGTGCATGAACCGGGGCAGATGCTCGGCTATGTGGAGGACGACCTTGCAGAAGCACTCGGTATCGACACCGTGGGCGTTTTCGCTCCCAAAAATGCCATAGGAGTGCTGAACGAAAACTGGAAGGAATACAAAATGCCCTGGGGCCAGGTGGTGATGCTTCCTGCAAAAATGGCGGATTCTTTCACCGCCCATGACGGCGGGCTTTATACATATCCGGAAGGCGACAACTCGCTTCCTCCTTCAGGGTACATGCCGGAGCGCTGCTATTTCTTCGATTCCATTGAACGTCAGCAGGGAGAAATAGATGACGACAAGCTGAATGTAGAAGACAATCTTCAGGAATACGGCCCCATCGATGATGCGACCTTGCGGTATTGGAAGACTGAAACCGAAAAAGCCGCCGCCAAAGGGCGGGCGGTAGTGGCCGGCTTCGGCGGAATGGCTCTCGGAGATGTCGCCCGCATCATTTCTCCCGCCATACGGGAGCCCCGCGGAATCCGGAGCGTGGCGGAATGGTACATGTCCACGGTCTGCCGTCCGGACTACATCAAGGAAATGTTCGACCGCCAGAGCGCACTCGCCGTGCAGAATCTGGAAAAGATATGGGCCGTGGTAGGGGAGAATGTGGACGTCGTGTATATATGCGGGGCTGATTTCGGCACACAGACCGGCCAGTTCCTTTCGGTAGACACCTTCCGGGACCTGTATCTGCCGTACTACAGGCGTATGAACGACTGGATTCACCGGCATACTACATGGAAGACTTTCAAGCACAGCTGCGGAGCGGTTTATCCCCTCATGGAAAGTTTTATCGATGCCGGCTTCGACATAATCAACCCGGTTCAGATTGCGGCGGCGGAGATGGAACCGCAGCGCCTCAAGGATGAATTCGGCGACAGAATCAGTTTCTGGGGAGGAGGAATCGACACCCAGAATACCCTTCCGTTCGGCACCCCGCAGCAGGTGCGCGACGAAGTGCGCAGGCTGTGCGACATCTTCGGCCGAAACGGAGGCTTTGTTTATAACACCGTGCATAATATCCAGGCCAATGTGCCTCTGGAGAACATTGTGGCCATGGTTGAAACACTCAAGGAAATAAGAAATTAGTTATGGATAATCTCTATCAGGCAATTTTCAAAGGCCTTGCTCCCGCCGCAAAGACGGCGGTCCAGGAAGCATTGGATGCAGGCAAAGGCCCTCAAGCCATTATCGATGACTCAATGATTCCCGCCATGGAGGCTATAGGAACCGAGTTTGAAGCCGGCAGGGCATTCGTGCCTAACCTTCTGCTTTCCGCCCGCGCAATGAAATCGGCTCTCGACATTCTCAAGCCTCTCATGATGGCAGAACAGACTGCCACCCTCGGCACCGTAGTAATAGGTACGGTGAAAGGAGATTTGCACGACATAGGCAAAAATCTTGTCGCCTCGATGCTGGAAGGCCGCGGGTTCAAGGTGATCAATCTTGGTGCCGATGTGGGCAAGGAACGTTTTGTGGAAGCAGCGCGTGAGAACAATGCCGACATAGTTGCAATGTCGGCGCTGCTCACCACTACCATGGATTACATGAAAGACGTGGTAGATGCTGTGCGTGAATCAGGTCTGGATGTGAAGATCATGGTAGGCGGCGCTCCCGTAAATGCCGGTTTCGCCGCCAAGATAGGTGCAGACGCCTACAGTTCCAATGCAAACGATGCTGTTGCAGTTGCCAAACGGCTTCTGGGATGCTAGTTTCACGCGAATTCCGGCTCTCTCCCGTGGATGTTCCCGAAAAGGACATCTGGTTTGCCATGGGCTACCGTGATGCCGTGCCGGAGGAACGCATTCGCAGAATCGTGCTTGAATACAGGGACGCCCTTGTGCCTCAGGCAGTTATAAAGTACATGTATCAGGTAGTCGAAGCGGAAAAGCTTTCTTCCACGCAGGTCATTATGGGAGGAAAACTCTTTTCGCCCAGGGGAATCATATGCTCATACCTCAAGGGAATGACGCATGCCGTGATTTTCGTGGGCACGGCGGGACGGGAATTCGATGCCGCCCTCAGAAAACTGCACGCAGAGGGTGACATACTTGCCGATTTTGTGGCGGATTCAATCGGGTCGGTGCTGGCGGAGAGTTCTGTTTCGCAGATAGAAAAGGACAATAAATCCTGGGAAGGACATATCTCCCTTTCGTACAGTCCCGGTTACTGCGACTGGAACATACGCGAGCAGCATCTGCTTTTCTCTCTTTTTCCCGACGAGCCCTGCGGGATACGTCTTTCGGACTCGTCGCTCATGAGTCCTGAAAAATCCGTCAGCGGTTTCTTCGCTCTGGGCGAGGAACTGCAGCGGCAACCATATCATTGTGAAATTTGCAAAAATACAAGATGCTACAAACGAAAAAACGCAGGGTGATTCCCATAATGACCCACCCTGGAATAGAACTGTGCGGGAGCACCGTTCTTGGAGCAGTCACGGACGGACAGGTGCACGCCGATGCTATATGCGCCCTCAATGAGCGTTATCCGTCCGATGCAGTTACAGCCATAATGGACCTCACGGTCGAAGCGGAGGCTTTCGGCGCACAAATCGCATTCAGCGAAAACGAAATCCCAAACGTAATCGGCCGCCTGCTGACAGGTTACGAGAGTGTGGAAGCCCTTCAGATTCCATCGCTGTCTGCAGGCAGGGTCCCCGAATACCTCAAAGCCAACAGGATAGTTGCATCCAGGATCAGCGGCAAGCCTGTGTACGGAGGAGCCATAGGGCCATTTTCCCTGGCAGGACGTCTGTACGATCTGTCGGAGTTCATGATGGCCGTGTACATCGAGCCCGATACGGCCGCGCTGCTGCTTGAGAAATGCACAGCGTTCACCATAGAATATCTCAAGGCCATGAAGGATGCCGGAACCGACGGTGTGATACTTGCCGAGCCCGCAGCAGGTCTTGTCTCGAACGATGACTGCTACCTTTATTCTTCGGTTTATGTGCAGAAGATTGTCGAAGCCGTGCAGGACGATTCTTTCAAAGTGATACTGCATAATTGCGGCAACACCGGTCACTGCACCGATGCCATGGTGCGCTCCGGGGCCGCAGCCATCCATGTGGGCAACAAGGCCGACATGGTAGAAGTGCTTCAGGCATGTCCTTCGGCATTGCCGGTGATGGGCAATATCGATCCCGTCTCTGTCATGCGACAGGCTTCGCCCGCCGAAGTGAGGACGGCCGTGAGCGACTTGCTGGAACGGACGGCCGGATTTGACAACTTCATCCTTTCCACAGGCTGCGACGTGCCTCCGCGTGTGCCGTTTGCAAATATCGAGGCTTTTTATGATGCAGTAAACGACTTCAATGCAAAACGCTGAGAAATCTTCTTTTTCCACTAACTTCAGGTGGGTGATCTGTTCGCTGCTCTTTTTTGCGACGACGATCAACTATATGGACCGTCAGGTCCTTTCGCTCACATATGAAGAGTTCATCAAGCCCGAGTTTCACTGGACCGATGCCGAGTATGGCACCGTGACTGCTTTTTTCTCCCTGTTCTATGCGATAGCCTGCCTTTTCGCAGGCAAGTTCATCGACTGGATTGGGGTGAAACGCGGATATGTGATTTCTATATGTGTATGGTCGCTGGGCGCATGCATCCATGCCGCATGCGCTTGGATGACTGCATCCCTTACCGGCCTGGGGTCGGTGAGCGCCCTCAGAAGCCTCGAGGCCGGCAGCAACATAGCACTGGCCGTTTCGACCACCTCGGTTTACCTGTTCATGTTCTGCAGGGGAGTTCTGGCTCTTGGCGAAGCAGGCAATTTCCCTTCTGCAATCAAGGTCACGGCCGAGTACTTCCCCAAAAAAGACAGGGCCTTCGCGACAACGATTTTCAATGCCGGGTCATCGGTGGGCGCGCTGATTGCACCGCTTACCATACCGCCGCTCGCAGTAAGACTCGGCTGGGAGGCGGCCTTCATCATTATCGGGGCCCTCGGCTTCGTATGGGTTTTCTTCTGGGTGTTCCTTTACGACCGACCGGAAGAAAGCAAGCGTGTCAACAACGCAGAAATAGAATACATTCATCAGGACGATGCCGAAGAGGCTGCTGAGAAAGCAGCGCTCGCGGCAGAAAAACCTATACCTCTGCTGACATGCCTCAGATACCGCCAGGCCTGGTCCGCAATTCTCGGCAAGTTCATTTCCGACTGTGTCTGGTGGTTCTTCCTTTTCTGGGCTCCGTCGTATTTTGACACCCAGTTCGGTGCCAAGGCCAGCACCCTTGAAGGCAAGCTGCTGCTGATTACTTTATATCTGATTTGTGCGGTCCTTTCCATTTTCGGAGGATATGTTCCCAAATATTTCGTGGAAAAAAAGCAGATGCACCCGTATGATGCGCGCATGCGGTCCATGTTCATCTTCGCCCTCTTCCCCCTGTTCGCGATACTTGCCCAACCCATGGGGGCCTGGTTCAATACGCCCTGGTGGCCCGCCGTGCTGATCGGTCTTGCCGCAGCAGGACATTCCGCATGGGCGGCCAATCTTTACAGCGTAATCAGCGACCTCTTTCCGAAGAGTACGATTGCAACTCTTACGGGCGCTGCAACACTGGCCGGAGGCATATCTACAATGGCACTACAGAAAATAGCCGGCAACCTCTTCTCTTATGCTGAAGGCGCCGGCAGTGCTTTTCGTTTCCTGGGCTTCGAAGGCAAGAGTGCAGGATATTTTATCATTTTCTGCTATTGCGGAATCGCATATCTGCTCTCGTGGGTTGTGATGAAGGCCCTTGTCCCAAAATATAAACCGGTGAGGTGATTTTGAAGCCTGCTTCGGCTTCTGGCCTGGTTGCATCCGCCCCGAAGAATGCACTGTAAACCCCCTTGGCAGTTTCCCAACGGGATTTCTCCGAATTGAAGGATGCCAGCTGGCGGACGGGAACCATAAATGTAAGCGTCTGGCTTTCGCCGGGTTGCAGGAGTCTGGTTTTTCCGAATTCGCGAAGCTCGCGTGACGGTTTGTCTTTGAAACTTCCGAGTGGCGCAGCCACATAAAGGCCGACTGCCTCCTTGCCTGCAACGGCCCCTGTGTTGGTGACGGTAACGCCGGCAATCAGTTTGTCGCCCTTGACCTTGGCGAAAGCCGCGCTGTATTCGAAGCCGGTGTAACTGAGACCATAGCCGAAGGGGTATGCTACAGGTTTTCCGTTCGTGCAGAAATACCTGTATCCCACGTATATGCCCTCGGAATAGTCGGTATATGCGATGTTCTTAAGGGGAAGGCCGCGTCTTTCAGGATGCACGGCGCTTTCATT
>ERZ842401.8589-NODE-8589-length-9998-cov-4.495424_pt1 | contig 9998 bp, 8 predicted proteins | sample MGYA00521270_ERZ842401 | MGnify/ENA primary metagenome ERZ842401 (study PRJEB31892, sample SAMEA3878208) | bioreactor metagenome | biome: Moose rumen | place: Sweden | collected 2011-10 | study: EMG produced TPA metagenomics assembly of the PRJEB12797 data set... | reverse complement strand
CGCCATCGACTTCGAGACCGCCAACAACGCGCGTACCAGCGTGTGCAGCGTGGGCGTTGTGATTGTGCGCGAGGGCGAGTTTGTCGATTCGTTCTACTCGCTCATCCAACCTGAGCCGAACTATTACCTCTATTGGAACACCCTCGTCCACGGCATCACAAAAGCGGACACCGAAGATGCTCCCGTGTTTCCTTACGTTTGGCAACAAATAGAGCCGCTAATCGAAGGCCTGCCTTTGGTGGCGCACAACAGCCCTTTCGACGAAGGCTGCCTCCGTGCCGTGATGCGCTGCTACCAGATGGATTATCCTGACTATCAGTTCTTCTGCACCTGTCGCGCCTCGCGCCGTCATTTCGGGAAACGCCTGCCCAACCACCAATTGCACACCGTGGCCGAGGCCTGCGGCTTTCAATTGCTCAACCACCATAACGCCTTAGCCGATGCCGAGGCTTGTGCTTGGATTGCACGGGAGATTTTGTAAGCCCTCAAGATTACGGAGTTTTTATTACTTTTGTAGCCGTGTTCATCGAAAAACCATAGTATTATGAAAACGCCTGTAAAACAAACATTTAACAAATTCATCCCAGCAATTATCGCTTCAATTCTTGTCCTTATGAGCACTTCTTGCAGCCAAAAAAAACCTGTGGATCTCATCGTCCATAACGCCAAGGTTTACGCCGTCGACAACGATTTCACCACGGCACAGGCCTTCGCCGTGAAAGATGGCAAGTTTGTTGCCGTCGGCGATGAAGAAACCATCATGCAGCAATATTCAGCCGCGGAAACCATTGACGCACAAGGTGATGCGGTGTATCCGGGCTTCATGGACGGTCACAGCCACTTCACCGGCTACGGCGAGAACCTCATCCGCTGGGCCGACCTGAAAGGCTGCCAAAGTTTCGACGAAGCCATCGGGCGGCTCAAGGTACACGACAGCCTCTACCCAGCCGAATGGCTCTTGGGACGCGGCTGGGACCAAAACCTTTGGGACGGGGCCGAGTTCCCTGACAACGAGAAACTTGCCGAGACCTTCCCCGACAGGAAAGTCCTCCTGACCCGCGTGGACGGTCACGCCGTGTTGGTATCAAAAGAGGTGCTCGACATGGCGGGCATCGACGCAAACACGAAGATGGACGGCGGCATGGCACTCGTCAAAGACGGTCGCTGCACGGGCGTTTTGATGGACAATCTTGCCGACGTCGCCAAGGCCTTGGTGCCCAAGATGGCTACCGAGCAACGCATCCAAGCCTTGCTGAAGGCCGAGGAGAACTGCATGGCCGTGGGCCTGACCAGCGTCACCGACGCGGGACAAGACATCGCCACCATTAGGCTCATTGACAGCCTGCAACAAGCCGGACGGCTCAAGATACACGTCAACGCGATGCTCAACCCCGACGACGAGACGATGGATTACTTCATGCGCCAAGGCATCATCGACAAGGAACGGCTCACCGTCCGAAGCGTGAAGGTCTATGCCGACGGGGCCTTAGGCTCACGCGGGGCGAAACTGCTCGAACCCTACGCCGACGACCCGTCAAACGACGGACTCATCTTGGAAAGCGACGACTTCTACCGCCATGTCTGCCAGAAGGCCTACGACGCTAATTATCAGGTATGTTGCCATGCCATCGGCGATGGCGGTGTGCGGCACATTTTGGACATCTATTCCGAATACCTCAAAGGCCAAAACGACCTCCGTTGGCGCATCGAGCACTCGCAGGTGGTGGCCGAAGCCGACTTTGAACGCTATGGCGAGCTTTCCGTCATCCCCTCCATCCAAAGCACCCATTGCACCTCCGACATGGACTGGGCCGACGAGCGGCTCGGAGCGCGACGCATCAAAAACGCCTACGCCTACCAACAATTACTTCAGCAAAACGGCTGGCTCGTCAACGGGACGGACTTCCCCATCGAGGACATCAGCCCCATCTACACCTTCTATGCCGCCGTAGCCCGCAAGCACTTGGACGGCACGCCCGCCGAGGGCTTCCAGATGGAGAATGCACTCAGCCGCGAGCAAGCCCTGCGTTCCATCACCCTCTGGGTGGCCAAAGGCTGCTTCCTCGAAGCCCGCAAAGGCAGCATCGAAGTCGGGAAAGACGCTGATTTCGTGATCCTCGACCGCGACATCATGACTGTTTCAGAAGACAAGATTGCCGAGGCCAAAGTGAAACTATGCCATATTGGAGATCCCATCATCGCGGATTAGGCCACGAAGCCCCATGTCCTCACCGAAACCGACCGATTTTCGCACAAATCGACATTATTTTTTGCCAAAACAACTTTTTTGTATCATTAAAAACCTTATCTTTGCCCTTTTCATTAATTCATAACTCATCTAACATCAACAAAAGACAAAACCATGAGACATCCATTCAGACAGGGACTGCTGCTTTTGGCCCTCGTGTTGGCGACGGCCTTCCGCGTGAATGCGCAGTCGGCGATACTCGTCGTTACGTTGAACGACGGTTCGGAGCAGACCTTCCCAATGTATGAAGGCGACCGCCTTTATTTCGAGGACAACGTGAAACTCGTCATCGAGGACAACCCAACCAAAAGCGTGACCAAGATTCCGTTGGCCGACATCCGCAAGATGACATGCACCGAATCGGAAGGCGTTGCTGAGGCTTCGGAAACCGCCGTCAGCATGTTCCCCAATCCGGTACACGACGTGCTGACCTTGCGCAACATCATAGGCAAGCAAACCATCAGCATCTATGCCATCGATGGCCGTCTGATAAAGACTTTCGAGGCTTCGGGCGACCAGACCATCGACGTCGGCGACCTGCCCATGGGCCTCTATCTCGTCAAAGCACAAACCTGCACCCTTAAAATGATCAAGCTATGAGAAAGACTGTATTCATAATGGCCCTCATGCTTTGTGCCTTGGGCCTTCGCGCACAAGACTATCAGATGAACCTGCACAGGTCGGGTGAGGTGATTTTCGAGAACGGCGTGAACACCATCGTCGACATCCGTTTTGAAGGCAGCCAACCGGCCAACATGCTCATCAACCTTGAGTCGGGCACCACCACCTTCCCCATCACGCGCTTCGACAGCATCACCTTCAGCATGCCTACCGAATACACCATCACGGTCGACGCCAACAACAACGCATGGGGCACCGTGAGCGGCGGCGGCGTATATTATGCCGGCACCACCTGCAACCTGTCGGCCACACCCGCTTCGGGCTACCAGTTCGACAGCTGGAAGAAGAACGGCGTGGTGGTCTCGCTCAGTCCCGACTACAGCTTCACCGTCACCGAAAGCGCCACCTACACGGCCTATTTCGCTGAAACACCGGCGGTTTACTACACCGTCACCACCAATGTGTCGCCCACGGGCGCAGGCACCGTCACCGGCGGAGGCATCTACCCCGAAGGCACCACGGTCACGCTGACCGCCACGGCCAACTCGGGCTACACCTTCAGCCAATGGCAAGACGGCAGCACTACCAACCCGCGCACCATCACCGTGACGCAAAACGCCACCTACACGGCCTTCTTCGCACAAGAACAGCCGCCAGCGGGCGACACCGTCTTCATCGTCTACAACGGCTCAAGCGTCGCCGTCACCAACCCCTTCGAAAGCACAGGCGTGACTGTCGAAACCAGCAATGCCAACGTCACAGTGAACTCCACCAGAAACAATGTGCCATACGTGGTTTCAGGCTCATCGTCAAACGGCTCGCTGACCATCTACAGCTCTTCTGCTTTCTATTTGGCACTCAGCTCGTTGAACCTAACAAGCAGTAGCACGGCGGCCATCAATTTGGCCTCCAACGTGAGCGTCACACTGGCCTTGAGAGGCACTTCTTCCCTCACCGACAACGCCAACAGTCCGCTCAACGGAGCCTTGGTTGCCGCAGGCGACCTCACCGTCGGCGGAGCCACGCTGAACGTCACGGGCAACGGCAAGCACGGCATCGCGGTGGAAGGCACGATGACCGTCAACTCGGGCACCATCAACATCTTGAGCACCGACAGCGACGGCATCCACGGCAGCAGCGCCTTGGTTTGGAACGGCGGCACGCTCAACATCACCGCGCCCGGCTCCGACGGACTCGATTTCTCGGGTGCCGTCACCATCAACGCGGGCAGCCTCACCATCAACACGACGACATTGAGCCAAAGGAGCATCAAGGTGTCGGGCATCTTCACCATGACCGGCGGCTCGCTCGACCTCAACGTGTCGGGCAACGACTGCAAAGGCATCAAGGGCGACATGGACGTCATCATCAGCGGCGGCACGGTCGACTTGGATGTGTCGGGCACAGGCTCAAACGGCATCTCGAGCGACACCGACGTGACCGTCAGCGGCAACGCCAACGTCACCATCGTGTCGACCTCGGAAGACGGCAAGTGCATCAAGAGCGACGGCACCGTCCACGTCAACGGCGGCACCATCGGACTCACCCATAGCGGCAACATCTCGAAGGGTGTCAAGGCCGTTGGCGACATCACCATCAGCAGCGGCACCATCAACATCACTTCGAGCGGCAACACAGTCGTTTCGAACAACGACCCCGCCTACTGCACGGCCATCAAGAGCGACGCCAACATCACCATCAGCGGTGGCAACATCACCATCAACCTGCCGACCTCCAACCACGGCGGCAAGGGCATCAGCGCGACCGGCACGATGACCATCAGCGGCAGCAACACCATTAACATCGAGACCCACGGCGACGGTGCCACCTACACGGCATCGTCGGGCACCGACACCTATTCCAGCTCGTGCCTCCGCAGCGAAGGCAACATGCAGATCCTGAGCGGCACCATCACCCTCAACAGCACGGGCAAAGGCGGCAAGGGCATCAAGGTGGGCACGAAGAACGGTAACACCTATTCAGGCACTTATACGCAAGGCACCAGCAACGGTTCAGGACCCACCCTCACCATCACCACGTCGGGAGCACAAGTCTCGGGCGGCGGTGGCGGCGGTTGGCCTCCAGGACCCGGTGGCGGCGGCTCGGTGAAAGCCTCGGCCAAGGCCATCAAAGTGGGCGGATTGGCGACCATCAACGGCGGATCGACAAGCGTCTCGACCACCAGTACCGGCGCAGAAGGCCTTGAGTCGAAGACCCAAATCCTCATCAACGGCGGACAGCATTACTTCCATTGCTATGACGACTGCATCAACTCGTCGGGCAGCATCACCTTTGAAGGCGGTGTGACCGTGTGCTTCAGCAACGGCAACGACGCCGTTGACTCGAATGCCGGTTCGGCAGGCGCCATCACCATCGGCAACGGCGTGGCTTTCGCCTACACCAATAGAGGCAACCCAGAGGAAGGCTTCGACTGCGACAACAACAACTACATCCGCATTACGGGTACTGGCATCGGCATCAGTGCAGGCGGCTCGCAAGGCGGCGGCGGTGGCCCTGGCGGTGGCGGTAGCGGTGGCACCATCCCCAACGCAGCGCAAGGCTACAAGTTCTACACCAGCAGCTATACCTTCCAAACCGGACGATACTACACCTTGTCGAACTCCAACGGATCGGGCGGTACCAACATGGTGACTTTCAGCTTTGAAAGCAATGTCAGCAGTTCGCTCGCCCTCATTACGGCGACGGGCATGGTAAGCGGCAACACCTATTATGTGAAGTACGGCACGCAAGCGCCCACCAACCCGACGACGGCGTTCCACGGGCTTTACCTCGGCGGCACCTCGTCGGCCTCGACTCAAGCCTTCAGTTTCACCGCACAATAACGAGTCAAAAATCCAAAACGAACAATGGCGGACTTCCGCCATTGTTCGTTTTAAGCGACAACAACGAATGATACACGAGCCCATCATAGCCTACATCAAGCAGGAGATTTTGCCCCGCTACGACCATTTCGATGCCGCCCACCAGCGCAACCATGCTGAAGAGGTCATCGAGCGCAGCTTAGCCTTGGCCGAGCATTACGATGTCAATATTAATATGGTGTATGCCATCGCCGCCTACCACGACACGGGGCTTTGCGAAGGCCGCGAAACGCACCACTTGGCTTCGGGGCGCATCATCCGCGAAGACGAAAGACTAAGGGAATGGTTCAACGAGGCCCAAATCGAGACGATGGCACAAGCCGCCGAAGACCACCGCGCCTCATCGGGACACGAGCCACGCTCCATCTACGGCAAGATCGTGGCCGAAGCCGACCGGCTCATCTCGCCCGAGAAAGTCATCCGGCGCACGATACAATTCGGACTCGACCATTATCCCGAACTCGACAAGGAAGGACAATACCTACGCTTCTGCGAACACCTTACGGAGAAATACTCCGACACGGGTTACCTCCGGCTTTGGATTCCCGAATCGGACAACGCACCTCGGCTTGAACAGCTGAGGCAAATCATCCGCGACGAAAAGGCACTGCGTCAAGCCTTTGAGCAACAATTCAACAGGCTAAACCATGAATGAAGAACAACTCATAGCCTTAATCGAGCAGCACGGCATCAAGCCGACGGCCAACCGCATTATCGTAGCCAAGGCCTTGGCAAAGGAACGTCGTCCCCTGTCGATGAGCGAGTTGGAAGACCACATCGGCAGCATCGACAAATCGGGCATCTTCCGCACGCTGACGCTCTTCAAGGAACAGCACCTTGTCCACGTGCTCGAAGACGGCGAAGGCGTGCGCTACGAGCTTTGCCACAGCCGTGACCACAGCGTCGACAACGACATGCACGTTCATTTCCACTGCGAACGCTGCGGGCACACTTTTTGCTTGGAGGACACCCCCATCCCAAAAGTCGAGTTGCCCGAAGGCTACCAAGCCCATAGCGCCAACTTCGTGCTGAAGGGCCTTTGCCCGAAATGCACACGGCATTAAGACAAAAATTCCGCGTCGTTTTGCCAACAATTGATTTTTTTCCATATTTTTGGAGCGACAAATCAACCGAAACATCCATTCTAAAAATCAAAACAAAATGAAAAAGACTCACATTGCATTGTTGCTTGGCTTCCTTGCCATTAATGGCATTGCCCAAGCTCAGACCAACCTCCAAGAGATGTATGACTTCAATCGCGAGCAGATGACCACCACATTGGAGATGTTCAAGGCCGACAATTGGGGCAGCACCTTCTTCTTTGTCGACATCTACCACCATTTCGACCAACAGACGCCCACCGATTTCTACACCGAAATCGCCCGTTCGCTGAACTTCTGGCAAGGCACGACCCTCAAAGACCTCAGTCTCCATGCAGAATGGAACGGCGGCTGTGGCATATACGCGCTGACACAACTCGGTTACGGAGGCTATCCCGTCAACAATGCCTGGCTTTTCGGTGCCGAGTACTTTCTCCATTCGGAGGATTACAGCAACACGCTGACCTTCGAGGTGCTGTACAAGACCATCCGAGGCATCGACAGTCAGGTGCCCATGCAGTTCACTGTCGTTTGGGGAATGAAAGACCTATTTGGTGCCAAAGGCCTCAACTTTAGCGGCTTTGCCGACTTCTGGTGGGAAGACCACACATGGTCTGACCTTAGCGAGTATACCAATCCCGGCACTACGAAGTGTGTGTTCATCAGCGAACCCCAGCTATGGTACAACATCGGTCAGTTCTTCAACTGCGACAACCTCTATATCGGCGGTGAGGTGGAGGTGTCGTGCAATTTCAGCGGCAAAGTCCATGCTCTCACAAAAGGCTGGGAGGTAAATCCCGCTGCTGGCATCAAGTGGAACTTCTAAACTCATTTTGCCATGTTACAGAAACTCTTCGGGTTTGACCCCACGAAACACAGCGTCAGGACCGAGATCCTGGCCGGCATCACGACTTTCCTAACGATGGCCTATATATTAGCCGTCAATCCCAACATCTTCAGTGCTTTGGCCGATCAAGGAATGCCCACCAATGCGGTGTTTACCGCAACAGCCTTAGCGGCTATCGTCGGCACCTTGGTGATGTCAATCTACGCAAAGAAGCCTTTCGGCCTCGCCCCGGGCATGGGCCTGAACGCCTTCTTCGTCTTCACCGTGTGCCTCACAATGGGCTACAGCTGGCAGTTCGCCTTGACTGCCATATTAATAGAAGGTGTCATCTTTATCCTGCTCACGGTCACCAACGTGCGACAAGCCATCGTCGATGCCATCCCCACTTCCATGAAAAACGCCATCGGCGCAGGCATCGGCCTATACATCGCCTTCATCGGCTTGCAGAACGCAGGCATCATCGTCGACGACGGCGCCACCTTGGTCACCCTTGGCAAAATCACCAGCAGCAACAGTCTGCTCTTCTTCATCGGCCTGATTATCACGGCCGTGCTCGTTATCTTGAAGGTAAAAGGCGGCATCCTCCTCGGCATGTTGGCCACCACTCTCATCGGCATCCCCTTCGGTGCCACCCATTTTGACGGAGTGGTGTCGTTGCCAGCCTCTATAGCCCCCATCTTCTGTCAGTTCGAATGGTCGAGCATCATCAGTTGGGACATGCTCATCGTCGTGTTGACATTCCTATTCGTAGACATGTTCGACACCATCGGCACCGTCATTGGAGTCTCGGTAAAGGCCAACATGATAGACAAGGACGGCCATGTCGACGGCATCAATCGCATCCTGATGGCCGATGCCATCGCCACCACTGCCGGAGCATGCATGGGTGCTTCCACCACCACGACCTACATCGAAAGTGCTTCGGGCGTAGCCGAAGGCGGTCGTACTGGACTCACCTCTTTCATCGTGGCGCTCGGTTTCGCCATTGCGCTGTTCTTCAGCCCTGTCTTCTTGGCCATTCCTGGCGCGGCCACCGGTGCCGTACTTGTCATCGTTGGCGTGATGATGATGTCGCCCATCGCCAACATCGACTGGAGCGACTACAGCGAGGCCATTCCAGCCTTTCTCACCGCCGTGTTGATGCCTTTGTCCTATAGCATTGCCCACGGAATCATGATTGGCACCATTGCTTATGTCTTTATCAACGCATGCACTGGTAAGTTCAAGAAAATCAGCATCGTCCTTTGGATTTTGGCCATTCTTTTCATCTTGAAATACATTTTCCTATAACCTACAAACACTATGAAAAAGATACTTTTGACAGCCACCGTCCTCTGCCTTAGCGCTATGCTTTGGGCACAAGACACAGAAAAGACCGAGTTCGAAATGACAGTGGGCGACACTGTCGTTTGGAAACCCTTCACCGACTGCAACAATTTGGATTACAACGTCTCAGGGCCTAAAGCCATTAGTTTCAAGCCCATCCATTACGGTGAGAAAATCCAAATCATCGCCCAACGGGCGGGTGAGAGCAGCATCATCGCCACCTGCAACAACGACGGAACCCGTGTCACCGCCAGCTTTACCGTAAAAGATCCTTATGTGGCTCCCATCGTCGAGAAAATCGAGAAACCGCAGACGCAGACCTTCACTGCCGAATACCATTTCCTTCCTCCTACCGACCATTATTTCGTCACCATCACCAACCCTGCCGCGCAATGCAGCGAGACCTATGTGAAAGTTGGCGATAACGAGGCCTTCAATGATGGCTTGGGCACCGACCGCTTCTGGAACCTGAAGACCGGCAAGAACTGGTACTACCGTCCCGACGCGCAAGGCTGGACCGACGACATCGACTGGGAATTTGAGCCTTTAGGTACGAGTTTCTTTCCCCTCAACACCTTCGCCAACGAGGTGGACAAGAGCGACTTGTCGCAATACTATATCGGCATGGAGAAGGTACTTGACATCGACTGCTGGCATTTCTTCGCCGACCAACCCGACGGCTCGGTCATCCAATACTGGGTCGACCCAACCAATGGCTGCACATTGAAACGCCAGGTGAACAACGACGAGCCACGTACCGTCACCGTCTACGACTTGAAGTACACCAAGCTCTATTTCGGCCCAAGCTTCAAGAAATCGCTGCACGACACCACAAGATAAAGACATTTTTCCTATCTTTGCAGCCACGAAACAAAGTATAACGTAAAACACTAATACACAAATGGAGAACATCGAATTAAAGAAAACCCCTTTCAACCAAATCCATCACGATTTGGGCGCCAAGATGGCTGAGT
>ERZ842401.8588-NODE-8588-length-9999-cov-2.115849_pt1 | contig 9999 bp, 7 predicted proteins | sample MGYA00521270_ERZ842401 | MGnify/ENA primary metagenome ERZ842401 (study PRJEB31892, sample SAMEA3878208) | bioreactor metagenome | biome: Moose rumen | place: Sweden | collected 2011-10 | study: EMG produced TPA metagenomics assembly of the PRJEB12797 data set... | reverse complement strand
CCACGAAGCCCGGGCGGATATCAGTGAAACGGATGTCGAGACGGCGGGCGTGGGCCTGCTGTTCCAAGGCTTGCAGATAGACGTTCTGCATGGCTTTCGTGGCGGAGTATGAGGGAGCAGGGCCAAGTCCCTTGGTACCGGCAATGGAGGTGATGGCGGCAATGTGGCCCGTACCGCGCTGGGCAAAGTAACGATAGGCCTCGCCAATCATGCGGGTGAAGCCCAGGGCATTGGTCTCTACGGTGCGCAGTTCGATGTCCTCCGCCAACTCGCGGTTCTGCTTGCCTATGCCCGAAGCATAGAAGAAGAGGTCCATGCCGCCCAGCCTGTCGATGAGGCTGCGCAGTCGCGCGGTGGCATCCTCCGCCGTCACGTCTATCTGCTCTGTCTCTGCCGCTCCGATACTGCTCAGTAGTTCCACTCTGCGGGCTGCCACGCCCAACGTCCACCCCTCATCGAGCAGCAGACGCGCCACCTCGCGCCCTATGCCCGACGAGGCTCCCATGACGATTGCTCTTTTCATGCGCTTGCAAGTATTTGTGTGTATGGCATATTGCATACGTTCCGCGTGCAAAGATACAACATTCCCGTGATTGTGCCGCACGCCTCGGAAAGAATTATTTCAAAGCATTGTGGATATTGCGGGAAAAGATGTATCTTTGCAACATTAACCTATACGAAGAGGAATATGGACTGCTCCCAAATGGCACAATTGAAACTGATGAACGCCGTGGCCAACATCAACTCCGAGGCAGAACTCAATGAGTTCAAGAGTCTGTTGGCTCATTACTTTGCCAAAAAGGCTCAGAAGGCCATCGACAAGATGTGGGACGAGGGAATCATCAACGAAGCCACCATCCAGCAATGGGGCAAGGAACACATGCGTACACCGTATTTATATTTTATGTGATTTCTAGTTTTACTCAGATGCTGAGTATCTCTTTCATCGTCGTGTCCTTAAATGTATGCCATATCGGCAAGTCTATCATATAGAAATCATCAAATAGTTGTTTGACAAATTCGACCTCGAAGACAAGGCGGAAATCATTTTCTTCGCATTCAGGATGTACCTCATGTTTTGACCCGACGCGTGCTATTTTTATAAGATAGAGGTCGCGAATACCCTTCCCTTTCTTATAGGGCATGAAGTAATAGAGTTTGTTCAATGCTACCGTAGAGGGGAATTTTTTGCCTGTATAATATAAGTTTATTGAGCCGTCAAGGAACATTTCTATCGTATCATTCTTGACATAAGAGATAAGCACATTTTTGTCGGATTCTACACCATCTTCACGGGGATTGTTGTTTACAATCTCATCGGGAAACTCTTGCATCAACGAAAGGAAATCGACACTCTCTACATGCTCATCCTGTGAGTATTTCTTCTGTATCGTTCTGTTCCCAAACATGTATTTGGCAAATAATTTGACCATTTCGACGTTTACCGCATTGCCAAATTGCTTATATGCTTGTGCTTCAATCGTGTCTGGAACGAAAGTGTCGGGGAAACTCTGTAACCTTGCGCACTCGCGAGGCGTGAGATAGCGTCGCCGACTACCAACAATAGAGGTCTGCGTGATGGCAACTAAGGCCGGGAAATATGTGCTAGGTTTAACTCTGATACCCGAAGGACGAAACTGGATAACATGGTCGAAAAGGCTTGGTGTATCAGTTTGTCCGGCTTGCCATTCCAACTTTGCTTTTGCTCCGAAGAATAGAGGACATTCCTTGGCTCTATGCATCCAGTCGTTTATAAAAGTTTTATTACCTTCATACAATTGGCGATTTTTCTCAATAAAATTAATCTTCCATCCTGGATATTCCGATATATCCTCATGAGCGTCTGGGGGACAAAGGTATTCCGACCATACAGGGAAACCTGGTAATTTCTTTACTTGAATGCCGCAAATAAACTCTTCCCACAAATCAAGCAGGTCAATGTAATCTTGGGATAACTGGTAATGTGGAAGGTCTTCTATTTCTTCATCAGATTGTAATATGTCTTCTATGTCGCACTTGGGTAACTTGTTTGCTTCGAAAGAAAACTTAGGTAGGACTCCGATATCTTTACGAACACACATAATAAATACTCGCTCTCTATGCTGAGGAATACCGATATAATGTGGACTAAAAATAACAGGTTCTTGCAAAACATTATAACCAACAGCCGTAAGGTGCTCGTAGATTACGCGCCATGTATTACCATTATCATGGGATGCTAGATTGCGTACATTTTCTAATAGAGCATATTTAGGTTTTGTTTCTCTCATAATACGTTCAACATCGAAAAATAGTGTACCCTTAGTTTCATCTTGAAACCCAAGGCGATTCCCTGCTTTAGAAAAGGCTTGACATGGAAATCCTGCACATAAAACGTCATAGGGGGGGATGGTATTTGTATCTATTTTAGTTACATCTCTTTCGGGCATTATTCCATAATTCCGGGAATAGGTCTTGCGGCAATTATCATCAATGTCACAGGCAAAAACGCATTTTCCTCCAAGTGAAGTCATGGCTTGGTGAAAGCCGCCTATGCCACAGAATAGGTCGATAAACTTAAACTTAGCCATTGATTACATAGTTATATCTATATACAACATACTTGTCCATGTCCTTCTTCTTTATAAGGAACTTGGGCTTTCGTGCAGAACCATCGGGTTGGTGGCCTTGATTAAAGACGGACAAAACTTCTCTAAAAGTGATGCGGTTTAGTTCCAGTATCGACATTCTGACGAAACGAACGCTGTTTTTCATCTTTGATGCATACGACATATCATCTTTCGAATAGTTTGGAACGATGCTCCTAATGTACTGATTGCGTTCTATCGTCGCCCTGTATTGAGTGTCTACAGAATCTTTGAGCGTTTCATGTTCATATATCACAAACCAGAATTGACCATATCGGTTTATACAATCGACAAAGGATTCCTGGTCGTTGCCCAGTGCTTCTTTATGGGTTATATCACTAGCCTTCAAGTCTCCATAGAAAGTATCTCTATCGAACCATATATCAAAGTCGAACTTCCCCTCTTCTTTCTTTCCTTTATTTGATGTTCCCACATAACGCATCAAATGGGTGATGTTTTTTTCAATGGTGAAAGCATTAAGACGATACTCCAAAAACCACCCAGCCCACTCTGCTTGTTGCCATTGACTCCATTCGTTATCGTGCATTTCCTTTATCTTGTCAACGGAATAAATCCATTGACCAAAAATAAATTCCTCGTTAAACTTGCGAAATAAATCGTATAGTTCATCATTGCCATTATTGCGACCGAGCAAATAATTACTGAACTGGTTGCAGCGCACAGCATAAATATGATTACCGAACATGTCCTCCTTGTGGAAGACTCCCTTCTTCATGGCTTGATAGATATCGTTTATATAGATATGTGCCGATGAGTTGTGTACTTTCTTTTTTAAGTATGTATCCTTGATGAAGTCCACGAATACCACGGCTCCCTCATAATGATATACGCCGATGAATCGCACGTCGTAACTGAGTCCTTGTCGTGCTACTTCGAGACAAAAGTCCTTAAACCACTCTGGCAGTTGCACTCTCTTCTTGAAGATAGGATGTTGCCCGTTTCCACCCAAATACGAAACGGCACGGTTAAGCAAAATAAATTGTTTGCCTTCGGTCCGATAGACAAAGACTCGTTTACCCAATATTGTTTCCATGGAACAATGTTCAGTTCCAAGGAATTCCTTCATTTTCTCTTGTTGCTGCTTAGGACTTAATGTCTGGTCGGGTCTTACTTCCAAACTTAGGTCTGGCCGTATCTGTTCGCTGTTTAGATTCATGGGATTATCATTTAACCATGCAAAAATACATAAAAACATTGGGAGATAAAAACGAATCATCATTAAATTTACTTCATTATATAAAATAATGGTTGCCATCGTTTCCTTCCACCACCAGCCACGCCGGCTCCCTATCGGAGGGGCTTTTCGTTCAATAATTTTTATTAAAAACCGGTCTGTTTTCACATTCGTTATATAACGAAGATTAAACAACATTAAGCGTTCTTAAAAGGTTTGGCGGCGTGGCGACAACTCGCTAACTTTGCCACCGTGAGACGCGAACGATGCGACCACAAGAGGTAAAGAAACGGATGTTTATGCTTAGAGAGTAAGACCGTGAAGACGAATCCCCGTACCCCCGACGAGCCACCATACAGGACATGCCACGGCAAGGTTACTAACCTTAAAGGCGCAAGATTACTAATCTTAACGGCGCAAGGTTATTAATCCTGCCGAGGCATCCCGCAACTCCGTCCGCGCAACGTCCTTGCCACCGTCCGCTTCAAGTTGCTATGAGTGGGAGGGGCGATACATAAAGGGTGCTTTCCGAAAATTGCTATTACATGCAGCTGATATCGAATAACGGTTGAAGGAACAATGGTTGAAATTGTTAATTATAATGAACAAGATGTATTATTCTTTTGTTTTTGTTTAGTATAATCAACAAAATTATTAACTTTGTCGTCGAAACGGAAATAAGGAAAGAATATGGAACTGATATCAAGACTTCGTTACTATTCCAGAGTAGAGAAGTTTCTCGGCAAGGGCATCCTGATTGTTCTGACTGGCCAGCGTCGCGTAGGCAAGAGTTATGTCATGAAAGAGATTGCCCAAAGGAAGCAACAGCAGGACGATGCCTGTGTCATCTATATCGACAAGGAGAAGGCCGACTTCGACTTTATTCAGGATTACAAGAACCTGGTGGCACACGTGGATGGACAGAGGAAAGCCGATAAGCATACATACATACTGATTGACGAGGTGCAGGAGATAGAGGAATTCGAGCGGGGCCTCAGGAACTACTACGACCGTCCGGACATAGACATCATCGTGACTGGTAGCAATTCTGACACCCTTTCCAGCGACTTGGCTACGCTGCTGTCCGGCCGTTACGTGGAAATCTTCGTCCAAGGACTCAGCTATGAAGAGTTCCTCGTTTTCCACGGTTTGGAAGACAATGACAGTACACTGCAGAAGTACATCAACTACGGCGGGCTGCCCGGTCTGCGGCCCATGGGGCTGGACGACGAGGAAGTCGTCCGCCAGTACCTGCAGGGTGTCTACAACACCATTCTCGTGAAGGACATCGTGCGGCGCTTAAACGTGCGCAACGTGCCTTTCTTGGAAAATCTTATAAGATATGTCGGCGACAACATCGGCAAGCCGCTGTCGGCCACGAACATCCAGAACTATATGACCTCCAACAAGAACGAGGTGTCGAAGAACCTTGTCCTGAAGTACATGAAAGCCACCGTCGAGGCTTTCCTTGTACACAGCGTGACCCGCTACAACCTGCACGGGAAGAAACTGCTTGAGAGCAACGACAAGTATTACTACGGCGATGTGGGACTTCGCAATTTCATCGTGGGAGGCCGGCGTGCCAGCGATATTGAGAAGATAGTGGAGAACCTGGTCTATCAGCATCTTCTCCGGCAGGGCTACAAGGTGACAGTCGGGCAGATGTATGCGACGGAGATAGACTTCGTGGCTACGAAGGGCGACAGCACCATCTATGTGCAGGCATCCTATCTCATCAGCGAGGGGCAAACCTTCCAACGGGAGTTCGGCAATCTGCAGAAAATCAGCGACAACTATCCGAAATATGTTGTCTCCATGACTCCCTTCATGGATTCCAGCAAGTATGAGGGCATTATCCACATTTCTCTGAAAGAATTCTTGAAGAACGAACTGTAGCACAGAAAGAACCGTCCCCATTTGTGTTCTAAAATAAAAATAATTGGCTGAAAGCTTTGTGCTTTCAGCTTTTTTATGTATTTTTGCACCTGATATATGGTATAATAACTAACAGTGTATGAAAATGAGGAATTTTTACCTACTACTGACCGTTTTATTCGCAAGTCTTTCAGCTGGTGCACAGCAGGTAACAGAAGAGCAGGCTCTCCAGAAGGCCCAGGCTTTCATGAAGGGCAAGCAGCTTAAGTCGTCAACCAATGTCCGTAGCCTCAGCAGGGCGAGGTCAAAGGCATCGCAGACGGAGAGCATGTATGTGTTCAATGTCGAGGACAAGGGTGGCTTCGTCATCGTGTCGGGTGACGAGCGTACAGAGCCAATCCTCGGCTACTCCACCTCTGGCGAGATAGACTATGACAACATGCCCGACAACCTGCGCTCATGGCTCCAAGGTTATGAGGCCCAGATAAGAGCCATCAGCGAGAATCCCCAGTTGGCACGAAGGAAGACCGGTTCGGAGAAAGCAGCCATAGAGCCGATGATACAGACTCATTGGGAACAGCAATATCCATATAACACTCAATGTCCTCATGACAGAGAAAACAATGGCTATTGTGTAACTGGATGCGTGGCTACAGCTTTGGCGCAGATTATGTACTATTACCGGTGGCCTGAGACAACAACAGCCATTCCTGCTTATGAGACAACAACGGAGCATTTCTCCCTTGAAGAACTGCCCGCCACTAGCTTTAAGTGGGATAATATGAAGACATATTACAGATATGATGAGCCTCAAGGGTCAAGCGAGGGCTATGCCGTGGCAGAACTTATGCGTTATTGCGGACAGGCCATGAGAATGGACTATACGCGTTTTTCTTCAGGTACAAGCGTTGACCTTGCTGCTCTATCTCAGTATTTTGGCTATAGCAAGAATTCGAAGTCTATCTCTCGTAACTATTACTCTACCTCTGAATGGGAAGAGGTAATATATGATGAACTGAGTTTGAAGCGTCCTGTGTTGTACTCGGGAAATGGTCCTTCGGGCTCTCATGAGTTCCTTTGCGACGGCTATGACGGAGATGGCCGTTTCCATATCAATTTCGGATGGGGAGAGGAGTATGACTGCTATTGTGTCCTGTCTGTCATAATGACCGATCGCGGAAGTTTCGAAACCTCTTCAGGATATCCATTGAATCATGTTGCTACTATTGGTCTGATACCGGATAAAACAGGTGAAGTGGCGACTCCTCATGTAAGGAGCTATGACACAGAGTTTTCTCATTATTTTGAAACCTTATCATATACGAGAGGCGGTGCAGATACTGATTTCCAGAATGTGGAACTGAAAGGAACTTTAATCGTACAATACCACGAATTGCCATCGTCTTCTCCGAAGATTGAGGTAGGGTGGGGATTGTTCCAAAATGGAGTGATGCTCTCGTGTCTGGGTTCTGAGTGGAAGACTTTAGATACAGCATTGACACAAGAGCTTAATTTCAGCAAAACTGTCAGCTTCGGTGCTGGATTGGCTGAAGGCACATATCAGATTTGCATGGTATATAGGCTGAATCAGAATGATGAATGGATGATAAGTGACAACTCTTCGGGCTTCCATATTGTTGCAACGGTAAATAGCAGTAATCTCACTATCAGGAACTATGCTCCATACGAGAACGATTATGCGATATATCAGGTTCTGACATCTTTAGACCCAGAGGCAAAAATGACTGTTGATGTCTATCTGACAAATACGGGTGAAGGATATTCACCCAAAGCTTATTTGTGGATAAACAAAGAAGGCGAATGGAAATTGATTTCAAATACGGGAGGATATGTTGACCCGGGAGCAACAGGTGTTATCACTTTCTTGTTCGCCCCTGAAGATGGAGGCGTTTATGAAATGAAAATCACTTCTGACAGTGAAGGAATGAATGTCAAATACTATGATAATATTTCTATTCCTCACGTGGTAATAGTTGATGGCTTCAAATATGCCTTGAACCCGAAGGATATGACGGCAAGAGTATTACGGAACGGTTTCTCTAGTGTCAGCGAACTGGTCATTCCTTCGAGTGTAACCTACGAAGACGAACAATATACAGTGACAGAAATTGGCGACTGGGCTTTTTATTACTATCTGAATGTTGTCTCGTTGACAATACCAAATACGGTAACAAGTATCGGTGAGTATGCTTTCAGGCAGCTTATCAGCTTGCCTTCTGTTGAAATTCCTGAAGGAGTAGAGTATATTGGGAAAAATGCATACATATATTATTACGGATCGTTACGAACGCCGGCACTTAATGAGTGCAAGGCACGAATTTAGTACCGTTGCGTGAGTGCCGAAGCGAGAGCGTTCCGGAATGATAATATGTATGCATTTTTCCCAGGTTACAAGTTTACAAGGAGAATGATTATGAAATTATACCCCACAGACAAAGTCCAACGCCTGACCATCACCGCCCTGCTGACCGCGCTGACGGCAGTGAGCACGATGATCATCAAGCTCCCGGTTCCGGCGACCGGCGGATACATCCATCCCGGCGACGGGCTTGTCCTGCTGTCGGGCTTTTTGCTCGGTCCGGTGTACGGCACCTTTGCCGCGGGGGCAGGCAGCGCCCTTGCGGATCTGCTCTCGGGCTACCTCGTGTATGCCCCGGCGACGCTGGTCATCAAAGGCGTGACCGCGCTGACCGCAAGCCTGCTCTATACCAAATTACTGCATACGCTCCGCGCCCGTGATCGCCTGCATCTGGCTTTGGCAGGCATTGCAGGGGAAATCTGCATGGTGCTCGGGTACTTTCTGTTTGAAAGCGCGCTTTACGGTCCCCCTGCCGCCGCAGCGGGTCTTCCGTTCAATTTGCTCCAGGGCGTATTCGGCGTGATCATTGCACTGGTGCTGTTCCCGCTCTTATAAAATGTTTCCGCCGGCGGTCTGCAATCCTATGGCCGCCGGCGTTTTTTATTTTCAAATATTCCCACCACTTTTCTTTCCCCTGAAAATGAATTATAATAGCATTTAATGCTCCATAGCGGAAACGGTTCAGCACAGCCTGGACGGCTATGGCGAAGGCTCCGGCAAAATGTGAACGCAAAAAGGGGGATTGCCATGCGTGTTGCTGTTGTAGACGACGAAATAGAAGCTATCCGCACACTGCGCGACCTGCTTGCGCTGTCCGCGGACAGTCTCGGCATCTCCGTGACGGTCGACGGATTCTCTGACAGCGCTTCTTTTTTATCGGCGTTTTCCCCGGATTCCTACCAGATCGTATTTCTGGATATCTACATCGATGAAACCGACGGGCTGGAGCTTGCCCGCAAGATCCGCGGCACCTCCGAAAGCACGATGATCATTTTCTGCACGACAAGCAGGGAAAATATGCCCGAAGCGTTTCGCTTCCACGCCTTTGATTATCTCGTCAAGCCGATCTCCCAGGAGCGGGTGACGACGCTTTTAGCGGATGCCGAAAAGGTGCTTCCTGAGCTGACAAAGTACATTTCTTTCTCGTCCAACCGCCAGGAAATCCGCCTGCCGCTCTCCGAACTGGTCTGGACGCAGAGCCAGGGACATTACCTGCATATCAAAGCGCGCAGCGGCGAAGAATATACGACACGGATGACCACCAAAGAATTCCTCGGGTCTGTCAACGGGGACAAGCGCTTTTTGATCATCAACAAAGGGATCGTCGTCAATATGGACCAGATCCGCCGCATCGAAAAAGGGAGCTGCTCCCTGACCGACGGCACCTCATTCCCGATCAAGGTAAGGGAAGCGGGACAGATCGAGCAGCAGTGGCAGAATTACATGTTTGACCAGCTTCGGGAGGGGCAGAAATAATGAACGGTTTTTCCGATTACAACAGCCTTTCCGCCTTATTTGAGCTGCTCTGTGTCTTTTTCTGCGCCTACATCATCGCAAAACCTGCCCTGCGTATTTCTACGACGGTACTGGTGCTTGACTGCGCCGTTTTCAGCCTCGCCTGCGTACCGGCAATGTCACTGATACAGACGCACACCTTTCTGATCGACAACCGGGCGCTTCTGGTCTTTTTCGCGATTTATTTTCCGATATTTTTCTTCTCCGTCGATCTGACGCCCGCGCGGAGCCTGACCGTCTACCTGTGGGCAGTGGTATTGATGATGTTTCCGGCAAATATCACCAGCCTGATCGATGCGGCGGCTCACCCGAAGCATGTCACGATGTCCTTCGGGGTAAATGAATTTACGATGCATCTGGTTTTAAATATCGCGCTCTGCCTCTATGCGTATTTCGTCGTCGCAAAG
>ERZ842401.8586-NODE-8586-length-10003-cov-3.296944_pt1 | contig 10003 bp, 6 predicted proteins | sample MGYA00521270_ERZ842401 | MGnify/ENA primary metagenome ERZ842401 (study PRJEB31892, sample SAMEA3878208) | bioreactor metagenome | biome: Moose rumen | place: Sweden | collected 2011-10 | study: EMG produced TPA metagenomics assembly of the PRJEB12797 data set... | reverse complement strand
AAATGAAGGCAAAGAAAATCAAGGGGTTAAAGAACCTGACATCAGCAATACGGGTTAATCAAAGAATACGGGCGGGAACATGCAAATTATCGCAGTTTCCGCCTGAGTTATGTCACGACTTATGGGCAAATTTCTAATCTAAGTGTTTCCTTTTTTGCGCTCAATGCTCTTCATAAGCGATTTCTTTATCAATACTTCACTGGAGAAAAAGCCATCAATAGTTCCAGGCTTCAAACATTCTTTAGCTTCTGCCAGTTCTTCTTTTGTCAAATCTTCGACAGTGAGCCCCCACGGCTTTAGTTTTTTGTTTATTCTTTCGTTGATGGTCATACTATTTCTTTATTCTAATTGAATTACCTTGTTTGATTAGTTCCTTTGCATCTTTCAAGTGCGCTTCCAACTCTTCCGAAGGAACAAAATAAACACCAGGTTTTGTAGCTTTAGGGAAGCGATTGAAATAGGGGTCGGTAGAAATCACCCATCTCAGTTCCGCCATTTTGGGAAAGTTGGGCATTGCATCCCATAATTCAAATAGTTTGGACTTTGTAGCAACAGTAACGCAGCGTTTGCCCGTTTTCAAACGTGATACACAAATGATGTGTTGCTGAATTCTCTTATCACTATCCTGTTCCTCTTTAGTTGTACGGTGAGTGACAGAAAGATTACGGTTAAACTTTCGGTTTATCTCCTGCATCTTTGCGATGAAGAGTTTGCCATGTGGTGCCGTGTCCTGCATCTGGTTACTCATGATGAGTAGTGTATCATCTCGTGGATGATCGTGTCTTCCACTACATCTTCTGGTAAATCCATCACAGTGCTAATCTTGAACACAAAGCCATAGTAATGCCAGGTGTCATCTGGATTTTTCTCTCGTTGGAAGAATACTGCACCGAGAAATGACTTGGCATTACTGAGTTTGAAGGGGAGCGGTTTCAACTTCCCCTCAAACATCAGATTGTTGTATTCGTCAAACTTCTGTTTGATATATTCAAGCGTTGCTCTCATTTTCTTATTTCTGTTCTATACTGGCCAAACACTCTACATAGTTCTGTAGTTGCTCTGTGTCATCAGGAGTAAGTTTCTTTTCCAGAACCTTATCAAGATGATATACAATGCTCCAGTTTCCAGCAGACTGATCTGTCACATCTTGCCCTTCATTGAACTCAGTATATACCACGTCCTGCTGTTCAAACGGACGACATACCGTTTCGTATGGGACATCCTCCTTCAACTTAATAATGGCTTGGCTTCCACTCATGTCCATAGAAGTACGCAGATGTAAATACTTATAGCCTCTTACTTCAAATGGGAAGATGTTATCATTGACAGTTGTCAGGTCATAGTATTTTTCTGGGTCTGTTCCTTCAACCAGAATAAACTTTCCCATCAAGTCCTTCTCTAAGAACATATTGGCCGTTGTCGGTTTAATATCACGACTTTCTTCTTTCTTGTAGTCAAGAATGATGTCGAAGAAGTGCTCCTTCTTGATAGTCAATGACAAAACTTCTTCCTTTGGATAATTGCCCAATGTTTCAAGAGTTATCTGCTTCTTTGCCTTACGGTATTTCTTATTGCCATTGATGGTAAAGATACCGGCGTTCATATTCTGAGGTGTGGTGAGCACAGGCCAGAAGAATGCTGTTCCTCGCCACCCCAAATCCTTTAAGCCATTTTGTTTGAGCAGAACCAACACAGGACGGTCGATGGCATTCTTCTTGTCTATGTTGATTTCACCACCAGCCTCAGGAGCATCAATGAATCGACCTCGTTTGTCAAAGATGTTTTCACGCTCACGGCTCAAATTACGGTCACCCCTCACAGTGACAAGAACCATACCGTCTGTGTCATAGGTAAGATGTTCAAGTGGTGTCACCATATCATTGATGTCCCATTCTAACCCCACATTATTATACTCTATGGCATAGGTATATGATTCGCGGATAAGCGAAAGGATTTCCACAACGTCGTTGTAATGAACAAGATAGAACCCATCTTCGTTTGCCTCTTTTCCTTCTACGGCATGTTGAAGAACTTCTTCTATCTTCTTCGTCAACTTGTTATTCTCTGATGGCTCTATAGTTTGGAAGCCTACTGGATAAGTGCGTTGGTATGGCTTTAGGACCTTGGTATTTGCCGGAGTGTATTTATTCTGGGCACTTGGACTGATACGACTGTCATATCCGATGACCATACTCGTAAACTCATCCGTCTGAACCGTATCGCGATGGGCCTTCAAATACTGGTAGAGATAATCGTCAAACACATTCATCGTCTTCAGCACATCATAGATGTCTGGAGTCGTGAAGAAACGGGTACAAGCCATGTCTTCCTTATCTCGGGCACCATACATTCGAGCATGCTGGAGTACAGTGTCCATTTGGAATTTCTTCGGATCACGTCCATAGAAGAAGCAGAGCATGTTGTCTATTGTGATGCCTCGGTCAAGAATAGAACCACCAATGAAGAAATTCAAGGCCTGTTCCAAACGGAGTTGTCCTTTGTCGTTAAGCATGGTTGCAACCTTGCCCGGTTCTTCGGAGTTCACCACATTGATGGTATAATCGTTATATTCCAGAATACGCTTCACCTCTGCTTCCACCTCAGCAAATGTGGGGAATTTCTCATTGATGAGTCCTTGTCTGTTCCCCAATTCATTGCTGAGTTTAAGGCTCTCGTAGGCATCAGATTCAAGGTCGAGGATGTGAAGGTCGGAATTTGCCTTATGCAGAAACGCTTGCTTGATATCCTCAATGATTTCTGTAATCAATTCTTCTTGCCAAGCGTGTTTATGTTTGTTGATTTCGCAATGAATCAAGCAACTGGAATAATACTTCTTGTTACTTTTCTTCTTTGTCTGAATGTTGCGGACTGCTGTAGCAAACAAATAACTTACTACGGCAAAGTTCAACGAATCAAGATTCTCCGAGTGTGCACGGGATTCCAGATAGAACTCGTTACGTGCCGACAAGATGTCGATACATATTTGGTCAACAGGCTGATACAAGCAACCATACATGTTAGCTGGATGGAAAACTCCATCATCGTCAATTTCACCCTCTTGGCTATCTACATAGTATTGTTTTCCACCAATGTACTTATCGTGGATGGGAACCAAGCCTGTATAACGAGGCAGCCAAGGCGATGCTTCCTGGCCGTCACGTAGCTGTACTGTTCCATCGGGTTGCAAATAAAGTGAGTATGGTGTGGCTGTAATTTGCAAGTAGCGGCAGAAAGCAGGCAGAGTAACGAACTTTTCTATATGCTCAGCAATTCGTAGAAGCGACAGTTCTCCCTTACGCTGATAGTATGCCCGACTGGCAAAGTCCGCCTCGTCATCACAAACCAAGACCTTTTTCCTGCGAAGTATCTCATTGTTTTCAAACAGTTCTATAAGGTCTTTCAAGTTCGTATTTTCTTTCTTGCAGACAATGATGAACTTGTTGGCAGGGTCATTGAGCTGATAATCGCTAAGTCCGCCTCGTTTGTAGAGATCAAGTATGTCATAGATGTATATGACAACCTTCTGACCGTAGGTGCCATCATCCTTGAAGAAGCGGAATTCCTTATTCAGACGTTCAATAGTCTGCTTTGTCAGCGTATTGGTTCCCTTAGTCATCACCACTGCAACATCAATGCCTCGATCAAAACACAGTCCCATGATGCTAAGGAAAGTGTCAGTCTTACCACACTGCACCTTTCCAAGCAACAGGCATGGTTGGGTGGCATTTTCACCTTCCATCATCAGTTGGTCAGTCATTTCACGCACAACCTTTTCCTTTTCAGGTGTCATGAACTTATTGTGTGCAGCCATTGTGCCAAAGACATATTCGTCTTCGTTCACGTTTTGAGCGGCTTCCAGCCTGGCTTTCTCTGCCAGCATTTCTGCATTAGGCTCTTGTCCGAAACTCCTTAACTGAGCTTCAAAAGCAAGGTAGGCTTCAAGATTGTCAAAGTGCATAGTCGTATATTTTGTTAATATTTGCGGGCTATGAATTCAAGGAATGGGTTGCTGTCAATGTCATCGTTCTCCGTGTATGTGGGATTGTTGATAACAAATGCCTTGCGATAAAGAGAAAGAGTAAATTCGCTATATCGTTCCTGCCGAATAACTTCATAGATGCCAGCCACAGGACGATTCAGAAGACCTGCCTCTATGAACATCGGCAGGACACAATAGAGGGCATTCGGCAAAGAACGGTTGGAACCATACTTGCTTGCCATTCGCTGTGTTATCAATGTGGTGTTCACTTGCTGTTGCACATGGAAATACTTACCCATGATGCTTAGAGTATCGAATCCAAAGGGATAAGCTGCACATATAACAGCTCCAAACAACAGCGGTCTGTCATGTTTGTTCTTCATTGCAGCCAATACTGCATCGGTATGTTCATGAAGATAGCCAAAGATTGGATTGCGAATGGTGAGTTTGTTGATTACCGACACCGCTTTCTTGATGCGGTTTTCTCCTTTGTATTCTGTTGCAGCCAGTTCACTGAAATATTCAGGTGAGGCATCATCCTGAAGAGCTGCGCATAAGGCAAGTTCCAGGATGTGAATCGGAATACGCTGATTGATACCTATAGTGATATTCTCCATATTTTCAATTTTTATAGTTGTACGAAGGGCACCACAACTTCTGTGAAGCTGCAACCTCCATGAGTAATGAGTGAGACTCCAGAACGTTCAAACGCTCCGAAATCTCGAAGTGCCAACCAGTTATCACGCTTTAGCAACTTCATGCTTTCTGATGCGCTGTCGTAGAGCCTGCGCTGTTCGTCAGCATGGTTACTGTTATATATCAGGTGGCGTTTACCACGACTGCCATCTTTGTAGAGGAACACTTTTTCCACCTGTGTCAACGGACGTTGACCTGTAGCAGCAGAACTGCCGTGGTCGGATGTGAGATAGATGGTGTAGCCCATATCTTTCAGCACCCTTAGTTGCTCACAAAATCGCGGTGCCCATACATCCGTCAACACGGCGAGGTCGCGCATATCTCGTGAGGCGTGCATCTTATGGTCCATTTCCACGGTGACGTGTGCCAGACGGTTGACACCTTCGATGATGGCAAACTCCTCGTTGTCGTAGAGATATTGCAGCTCATAGGATGACATGCCCACCTGTTGCCAGAAATCCTTCCATAACCGGCGTTCTGCCTCTGGTGATTGCTTGTAGTCCATCTGTGGACGGTCACCACGGAAGATAGCCTGGCGTGAGAGCATTGTGATGGTGGGTAGCCATGCTGTAGTAAAGTCTTCTTTGATTGTAAAGTGATTCTTCTGCAAATATCTTGCAAGAATACGCCACTGCCAGAATGCAAGGCCGTCAACAACAACTAAAGCAATTTTGTCGCCACTGCCAAACTTGTCTGCAAGATGTGGCAAGATACTATTTACACAGGCTGGTCGCAATAATGGATTGCTGTTTTGCAAGGCGAAATAGTTACTATCCAGCCAGCCTTGAAAGCTCTCGTTGACACGAGTCCATTCTTCTGTTAGTTGGTCATATACCCCGGCCAGGGCTGCTTCTGCGATAATATCGCTAACAGCTTTTACTGTCTGGCCCATCATCCCCCAGTCAAGCGCGAGTGACTGTAGTTTCTGGCGATAATGTTCAGCAGAATGTTTCCGCTTTTCATTCTCTTCCTTTCGGATGTCCTCCACCATACGCTTACCCTCTGCCATGTTGATGCGACGTGTCCCCATCTTATGGCTGAGTATAATCAGTTCTTCAAAACTGAGTTGCTGCAATAGGTTCTTGTCGGCAAACAAAGGGAACAACTGTCCGAAGCTGAAATCCGTTACTCTTGCTTCCTGCACCATGTCCGGCAACAGAGTGTCTGTATTTGGACAAACATAAACGAAACGGTCATTCTCTGAAGCCTTGTAGATTAGCTCATAGTGGATGCGCAACTGGAGTTGTGAGCCAACTACGACATTCAATCCGCATTCCGAAAGGAGATGAGACTGCACTACAGGATTGGTGAGCAACCCGTCTGGGTTACTCACTATCGACAGACGGGTATATTCCGCTGTGATGCGTTCCGCAATCTTTTGGATCAGTCTTTGCATCTGAATTATAGTTTGCTCTGGGCGATGTCGTAAAATTGCAGCAGTACCTCGTCTTCGGTCAGCAGGTTCTGAGGAATCTTGTTGCCTACTGTCACGATAGTCTGGAAATCCTTATCGACATAACACTGCTTAAAACCAGCACGAAGGGCTTCCACACGGGCTTCCTTTATTTTTGCCTTTGGCTTCTGTGCGACATCTACGTATATCTTGAACTCTTTGAGCAAAGCTTTTGTACGAAGAACATTTACGTCCTTGTCGTCCTGAATGTTAGGCAGTCGCCATTTACCATTGGATTCCTCGATGAAGTTCTCTTCTAGAATCTGCTTTAATTCAGGTAAAATATCGTTCTTCCTCAAACCATTGATAGCTTGCATCCATTCTGGCTGAATCTCTTGATAGGTCTTGCCACCATCACGAAGGAAAATCTTCAGCCATTGTATGCCATTGGCTTCATCGCTAACAATGATACCCATAGGAGCGAAGCCTTCCGTCTTGCTACGCTTTTCTTCATATTCTGCAGCTTGTGCAGCAGTAAAGAACATACCATCACGCTCAACATAACGTTCACGAAGACCTTGCTGAAATGCATGGGCATCCATAGGGACTGGTTTACCATGAACTACACAGTAAGAAATGAGACGGTCATAGAGTATCTTCGGGCTGCGTTCTATAATGGAGGTTGTCTTGCAGCCGCGTTCTATATGAGGCGAAAGATGCCCAATGTATTCGTCGACAAAGGCCCAAGGGTTGAAACTCACATTAGATTCAATTAAATCAGTGAGATAATCTGATGGTTTAAAGCAGGTTATAATGAGATCTTGCTTAACAGCGGTCGTTGATGTTACAGCATTGAATGAACCTTGCTGCTTGTCTATTGAAGCAACGTTAACCACAATAAACCCGACACCTTGTAGCGCATTTTGAATAGAATTCCATACAGAAGCAGAGGTGTTGCTAAACTCAATTGTAATCCATTTGTTAGGTTTTAGAATACGATAAAACTCCCTGAAAGAAGCATTCATCAATAGTTGGTATTCAAAAAGAGACTTGTTTTGTGTCTTGCTAATGATAGCTTCTTCTTTATTGTCAGTTTGTACCTTCAACCAATTCTCCCAAATAGAACTTAACTCTGAGTACATAATGTTAGCTCCGAAGGGAGGATCAATGAAAATATAATCAATGGTATTAGCTGCAATCTCAGACATGTTAGTTGCAGACATTACACTGATGGCAGAATTTCCTCGATTTTGATATGCAGACTCCACAAAGCCGTTTATTTTACCTTTAAGAAGAAAATACGGATTACATTCACAGAAGAAAGATGGAAGGTAAAGGGTTCCTGTCATTATTCCGTTCTTACGATTAAGCCTAAATCGATACAATCGACTAGCAATCATTATGATAGACGTTATCCAAGGTAATAACAACGGTTCTCCTTCAGCAAGTTCTTTCACTCTTGATAGATAAATGTAAGCACGCTTTGTATAGAGCTGGTGAAGATATTTCACATTGTTAGCATGTTCAATCGCAGTGGTCTTTTCTCCATCAGGAAGTTTCGCCAAGATCAAATGCGATATATCTTGTCCTTCTGTTCGTTCTATAAGGGCAATGTCTTTCTCAGTGGGAGCATTTTCCCCTCGTTTGCCATTCAATGTATAATTAACGAGAATGGGGGTCTTGTGAATTTGAGGAACAGCTTCTTTTAGTAATTCATCGTATTTTGTAATCCACAAGCGGTTCAAATCCTTCTTTGTTACATGTGTTCCACAGTGTGGACACTCAAAATCGTCACGAATAATATCGTTTTCTAAATCTACGGCAGCATCCCAATAGTTCAACTCCCCACCACATGAAGGACAAGAAAAGTCATCACTCCAAACAGTAAAGTTGACCTTCGCAGTTTTTCCTTTTACCTCTGTCTCATACATCCACCCCAATTCTTCTTCTACTTGTTCAAGAATTGACATTGCCTTTTTCTTAAACCATTGAGGATTAAATGGAAGATTGTAACTTGCAGAAATTAGAGATGCCATTGGTGACAAGTCAGAACATATGCAATGTCTGGTTCCAAGCAAAACACCATTTTCATTAAGTGCATCTACTTCTGCTTTGTTCCCACACATATTGGATGCAACCCCTGTCATGCCAGTTCCACAGAAACCATCAAGAACAATATCACCAGGCTGAGTGTAATGTAAAATATATCGCATAATTGCAGGATGCGGCACTTTTGTATGATATGAATGAGCCATGTAAATAGGATTGTTTTTCCCCTCACTCACATCACTGGCATACGGTTCCTTCACCTCAAAATCAGCTTTGCGTTTTCCTTCGGTTTCGAGTTCCGCTTTTTCCTTCTCCCACTGCGCAATGAAATCATTGAGCCAAGGGTTGGGACAAGCAGTGTAATACGGAGGGTCGGACAATCGGATGATGTCCTCGTCCTTTCCGACGGGGAAGCCTTCAATCTGCCGTAGTTCGGGCAACTTCTTTCGCAATTCATCACGGAAGTATTCACGGCGGGCATCGTCGTTAGGAAACTCTATTCCTAAACAGGTGACAGGTTGGTTTTTCTCTTCCCAGATATCACCCGGAGTGATTCGTCCCATTTCCTCTGCATCGAAGAGAACTGGCTGCGGTATATTTTGGTCTTTCTTGCTCATAATACGTTACTTCAAGATTACTCTTACATTTTCGTTTTCATAGCCATTGGTCATCAAGTCGATATACTTGCCAAAGGCTTTCTTCGCCTCCTGTGGTGTCATTGGATGGTTGAGCGCACGGCGTATGTCATCCATCGTAATATCCACCTTCTGTATGTCACGATGCAACTTGTCGATGATAACCATCAGGCGGGCAGCATCTTCAGCAGAAGGCTTTTCTTCGCGGTTGTCGTGGAACTGCTTGAACAGACGTTGCTCACTCTGGTCAAGTACCGAAGTGGCATTGCCAGCCAACTGCGGGTCTTCAGCCATTTCATGGAGCGACTTGATGATATTCTCATAAATCTGCTCCAGTTCATCACGCATGTCGGCAATCTGCGGAAGTGACTTTCCTTGGAACTGCTTGGGGTTGAATGCGTGATAAGGCACGTTGAGGATGGCTTCGCGTGTTACGGAAGGACTGGCCACCTGCAACTGGCTCATGCGACGGTTCCAGTCCTGATACTGTGGAACAATGGTGATATAACCGCCACGGTCATTGCCACAAATAGCATCGCTCACTTGTTTCTCCGTGCTACGCATGATGCGCAGCTTTTCCAGCTCCTGCATACCTGTGATGTGCAAGCGGTTATACTCTGCCAGATACCAGTCGGCATATCTGCCCATCAGTGTATCAAGCTGGCTCTTATAAGCAGAGAGGGCATCTTCATCGTTGACCATCGCAGGAACCTCCTTCACTCGGACAAGAGCAGCATTGACATCTGCTTCCATCTGTTGGTCGGTCATATACTGCTTTGCCTGAACGAGATAAGAAATCCGAGTACGCAATTCATCTACCACTTGAAGCATGTTGTCAAGCTGGTTCATCAGCGGAATGGCATCAAAGACATGAGCAAGTTGCTCCAGAGTCCAAGGCAGATTACTCATTTTGGCCTTTGTACCATAGTTCTGCAACTTGTCACAGAATGAAGCCAATGCCTGCAAGCGGTTGGCTTGGCTGCTACCGTCGAAGGGAGCAAGCACTTCCTCATTTTCGAGGAAGATGCCACCACGCACCTTTTGTGCCAGTGTAACAGCATGCCCCGCTTTCTTCTGTGCAGCCACAAGGAGTTTGGTGAAGGTGTCATCTTTGTCAAGTTGGCGAGTCAGGTCATGACCTTCTATCTTGATGAATATCTCGCGTACAAGCGGCAGATTCATTCCCTTTGGACGGCGTACATGTGAGAAGTTGTAAGCCATATCCTCTGGCAAAGAGGTGATTTCGGCAAT
>ERZ842401.8585-NODE-8585-length-10003-cov-3.756433_pt1 | contig 10003 bp, 8 predicted proteins | sample MGYA00521270_ERZ842401 | MGnify/ENA primary metagenome ERZ842401 (study PRJEB31892, sample SAMEA3878208) | bioreactor metagenome | biome: Moose rumen | place: Sweden | collected 2011-10 | study: EMG produced TPA metagenomics assembly of the PRJEB12797 data set... | reverse complement strand
ATGGCGACGTCCTTGGAAACGGCGGAAACGGCAGCTTCCTGTTCCGGGGTGCAGAACACCTGCGCGCAGTCGGAAATGCTGAGCCGTTCCAGAATGAGATCCGCGGGCAGGTCCTTAGAAAGATGCACCATCGCACAGTCTGTCACCAGAATCCCGTCCGGGTATTTTTCTAAGAGCGCCTTGTCCACGGTCGCCCGCACGTGGTCCTCGATGACCTTTCCGGTCTTCTTCACGATCACCAGCCCGTCATAGTGATCGGCAGCATCCTCAAAGGCGTCCACAAGCTCCTCCGGCAGCTTCACGTCGCCGTTGACGTACAGATACTCGATTTCCGGCAGCACCTCTATAGCCTCCGGCTCCACGGTGAGATCGTCGTTATAGAAGACCCTTTTGCCGCACTTTTTCAAAAACCGCTTGTTCAGCTTAAAGGGGTAATTCACAAACTTCGTCCCGTCCGGCACGATCAGGATATCCGTATCCTCCGAAAGCAGGGGCGTCACCGCTTCTGCAAGCGATTCCGCGATGATCGCGGTTTTTGCGGAGAACCGCACGTTCTTATCGGCAAGCTTCCGTATGTCAAGCGCCGCGTCCGTAAAGATCAGCCGGCGCCACGCCCAGTAGAGCGCGTTCTCTTTTACCCGCAGCGGGAAGGTCCTGTCGATCTCGGCGTTGCGCCGAAGCAGGATTGCGCCGTCCGGATAGACGTTGGTCGCGCCGTTGACGCTCAGATTGTTCAGCTTTCCGGACATGCTTTTCGGCATCGTCACGGCGCCGTTGACCTTGATTTTATAGAACGCCTGCGCTGCCTTAAAAGCATCCGCGCCGATCGTCAGCGCGCCGTTCACCCAGAGAATCGCCGTCTCGCCCTCGCGGGGCGCGCCGTCCGCCGTCAGTTCGTATGCGCCGTTGTGGCTTGAAACCTTGACGTTCTCCCCGGCGGGCACTTCCATCACGTCCGCTGCGTTCAGCGTGACGTTATATCGGTTGATGAGCTCTTTCGTGTCCGGCGTTACAAGCACCGAGGCCGCGTTCACCGTGATCTGTTCATAGCTTTTCAGCGTTTCTTCCGATACGCTGCGCATATCACACATGGCGCAGTTTACCATCATCTTTTTCATTTTCGATTCCTCCGATTCTTTTTCTTTCGTTTGAGAATGCCGCTCAGAAAACAAGCTCCTTTTGCAGCAGTTGTCTTGCCCGCTTTAGCTTGGTACGGACAGTTGCGGCAGGCATGTGAAAGATCTCCGCAAGCTCCGCCGCGCTGTACCCTTCCAAGTACCGCATTCGGAACATAGTCCGGATTTCAGGCGGCAGCCTTAAAAGCAGCAGGGATACGTTCGCCTCGGAAAAGCCCGGCTCCTCGGCGCCTTCGCCCTCATAGAGAATCTCCTGGCGCTTCAGAAAGCGCGTGTTCCGCCTTGCCTCGTCCATGAACAGGTTCTTTGCGGTGCGATAGAGCCATGCGCGTTGCTGCTCCGACGGCAAAGCCGCGAGCTGATCCGCATGCTCGAGCGCTTTCAAAAAGGCCTCCTGCGCGAGATCCGTTCCCTTCTCCCCGTCGCAGCACAGCACTGTGCAGAAGCGGACAAGTTCCCCGAAATGCTGCGCATACAGTTCGTTCATCTCATGCCGCTCCTTTCTCATGCCGTTCACTTATATAACGAACGAAACGACCGAAGTGTTTCACAACTGAAAAACTTTTTCTTCGGATACGCAAAACCGGGATCGCAAAGACCCCGGTTTTCCGCCGATCCTTTTCGGTCGGCCGATATTCTGTTTCATTAAAATCCGGTCGGACGCTTCCACGGCGAATCGGCTTTTTTGACCGGTTCCGGGGCGGGCGTCGGCTTCGGAGCGGGCGCAGGTTTCGGTTCCTCCGGTTTTCTCTCCATGTCGGCGAGCGACGCCAGCACACGCTTCATATCCGGTCGATCCTGAGGATCAACCGCGATCATGGAACGGATCAGCGCCTCGTACGGCTCCGCGAGCCCCGGCGAGAGGTAGACCTTTCCGTCGTCGAGCAGCGCTTCATGCACGTAGTCGTATTCGCGATCGACCGTAGGCAGCACGCCGGTTAGATACAGATGGAACAAAAGCCCTGCGGCGAACACGTCCACCTTCTGTGTAAGCTGCACGTCCTCGCCGAACATATAGCGGCAGGTTTCCGGCGCAAGGTACGGCAGGTCGCCCTGTACCTCCTCGCTGTCCGGCTGATCCCCGACGAGATAGCTTCCGTCGAAGTCGATAATCTTGGCGATCAGATTGCCTGTTTCGGACTCCTTGATCAGGATGTTGTTCGGCTTCAGGTCCGCGTGCACGACGCCGTTTTCATGCAGCTTCATCAGGCAGAACGAAAGGATCTTCAGCAGCAGGTGTTTTTTGTCCGCCGACGCTTTGGAGATGTTCTCAACGGAGAGCTTCGCTTCCTCGATGCGCTCGGTCGTAACGTAATACTTCGTCTGGTACAGGAAAAAATCGTCGATCAGAACGAGATTGCCGGTTGCGCTTTCCCTGATCTTCTGATACAGCTCACGTTTTTTCCGGTAATACGCGTAGCAGATCGCGCGCTTCCCCTCCAGCGCCTCTCTCGAGATGGCGTCGGACGAGGGAAAAACCGGCGAAAGGAATTCCTTGATGAAGTACGTCTGCCCGTTCTTCTGTGCAAACGACCATCTTGCGTTGCCGCTGTTCGTGTTCCGCCACGGCTCCAGCAGCGCGTATTCCGCAATAACCGGAAGCGCCTCTTCCTTCTTTTTCGCAAACGTCATACGCATGTCGCTCATATCTGCGTCCTCAAATAAAACAGTTTGTATGCATCCCAGATCGCGCGAAGCTCCTCACGGCTGCGGCTTGCGGAAATCCGCTTTCCGTATGACTCCCAGAAGCGCGTCAGCGTCGGATAGAAGTACGCCTTGAGCTGATCAAACGTATCGAACCCGACGGAAAGAACCTCCATCGTATAATCGTCCGAGGCGACCGCGCCGATCCGCTTCATCAGCGTGTTCTTCCATTCCGACAGGCTGTTCGTCTTCGCCAGCGTTTCGAGAATCGTATACTCGAATTCCATCGGCGTCCGGAAATAGGAGAAGCATCCGTCCGTCGCCGTCAGAACGAGACAAGGCTCCGAAAGAAGCACGTCGCGCGCGTTGACGGTGAACGGCTTTGCCGAGATCACGTTGGAAAGAACGCCGTCCTGCTCGATGTTATCGAACGGGTCCAGATGATCCTTGAGATCGTCGGTCGTCACCTGCGTCAGCCCGTCCTTCGTCAGAACGAATCCGCGGGAATCGCCCGCCCAGAGGAACAGCCCGCGCAGGCCGTTTTCCTGTTTGGACACGAGCGCGCAGGAGAGCGTTGTGGGAAACGGCCGGATCATACTGCTTACCACCATGCGCTCCGGCGCAGCGTTCACTTCGCTCTTCATCATGTCGATGTTTTCGCGCATCGCCCGCGCGAGACTCTGTGCAACCGTTTCGGCGGGATAATCCTGCAGTCCGAGCTTTCCGATTGCATTGCGCTCATACCACTCGACGAGCGCGCGTCCGCAGGAGTAGGACGCGATTCTTGCGCCGGTCCAGTTGTCCGCACCGGGGTATTTTTTCGCGCCCGATCCGCCGCAGCCGTCCAGACAGGCAATCAAAGCCGCCCGGCTTTTCGGATCGGCGAGGCAAACGGAGGCGTCTTCGCCCTGTCCGTTTTTCTGCTCGATCTCGAAAGCAAGGATCGGATCAAAGTTCAGTTCTGTTCTTTGTGTGTCCTTCACGTCGAGTTCTCCGTCTGCGTCTGTGCGCCGCGTCAGATCGAGTTGCTGATGGTGTCGATGATTTCGGAATAGCTGACCTCATCCAGACCCTGTCCGGCCTCGGACGGGAAGTGCAGCACGTTGTCCCAGTTTGCGGTGATCGTGTTCCAGTACGGCAGATCCGGCGCGTACAGAAGCAGACGCTTTGCGTTCTGGTCCATGTATCCCTGCTGGCTTGCGTCGCCCCACCAAGCGGTCAGCTCGTTGAAATCGCGCACCATGTACTCGCGCGGATAGGTCGGTTCATCCGCACCGAAGCCGAGCTCGTGCGTTTCCGCATCCGTCCAGACGACGATGACCTGTCTGCGCTTGACGCCGGAGCCGCCTTCGCACCAGTGCGAGCGGATCGCGTATGCCATTGCTTCGAGTCCGTCCTCGGGATCGTCGCCGCCGCCGACCGCCTCGATTTCACGGATGCAGCGTTCGAACATATCCTGATCCTGCGGCATCGTGAAGAAGTCCGTCGTCAGCATCGCGTCTTCGCCGTCGTACTTATAATCGCGGAACGCCACAATGCGGATGCGAAGCTGATTGATCGTCTTGCGCTTCTTTGCCATTGCTTCGCTGAGGTCGCCGTGGAAGGACAGCGCATGCCGCTTGACCATGTCCAGAAGACCGTCCATGCTCGCCGTCGCGTCGATCACGAACACGAGGTCGACGTTGTAACTCATCTTGTAATTGCTACCCATAACCCTTTTCTCCTTTTATGCCGTATTTATGAATTGATATTTCCGAACGCGGTCACAGTCGTGTCTTATCCTTATTCTTCCGCTGCAAAAATGAACGGCTCTGTATCGGCCTTGACCTTGCAGTCCTCGGGCGCTTCACTGCCCTCACGGAGGACCTTCGCCTCGATCGCATCCGCGATCGTGACGGCGATCTCGGATCCTTCCGTCACGCCTTCGCCGATCGCAAAGTACAGCGACAGGATCGGCTTGTCCTGACCAAACAGCTTTCCGTCCGTCGAGATCAACGTGCAGACGAGCTTTTTGTCATTCTCTTCCTGGTCGGCCTCTCCGTCCTTCTGTTCCGAGACGGTCCAGCCGTCTTTTGCTGCGTTCCAGATGGGCCCGTTCTTCACGCGATCCCAATAGCTCAGCTGCTTCTCGTCGTACAGAATCGTGAACGTCATGGAAGAGAACAGATCCTTCTCCGTCTGTCCGTCCAGATACAGATCGACGCGCAGACATTCTTTCTCCTTGACGGTCTCCATATGCGCCGCCGTTTTTCCGCCTTTGATCAAAAGAGTAAATGGCGTCTCGGTCGGATTCTCTTCCGCAACTTCGACGGTTTTTTCCGTCGGCGCGGGTGATTCCGTTGCAGTCGCATCCGGCGCAGTCGCATCCGGCACGGGCGATTCCGGTGCGGGCGATTCCGTCTCGGACGGATCGGCTGTTTCAACGGCAATCGGATCTCCGGAAGGCGCGGGCGTTTCCGTATCCTCCGTCCCCTCGGTCGGCGGCACGGTCGCCTGTTCCGTTTTCTCGGGAACCGGTTCCTCTGCGGGCGCCCGGCTCTTGCATGCACGCAGAGCGAACATGACGCCCAGCGCGCATGCCGCAAGAAGAGCGACTGCCGCAAGCGCAGCAAAGAGCGCAATGAGACGCTTCTGCTTTGCGATCGTTTCCTTCTGCGTCGATACGGATACCTTCTGCTTTGCGATCGTTTCCTTCTGTTTTGCGATCGTTTCCGTCTGTGCGGCGATCGTGCGATCCTTCTCGCGAAGCGTGTCATCCTGCCGGGACGCCGGCTGCAAAACCGGCTTCTGCGCGACGGAAACCGGCACTTCCTTCGGGAAATACCGGATCCTGGAAGAAAACTGTGTCTGTGCGCCGCAATACTGGCAAAATTCCTGATTCGCGGAAACGTTCTTTCCGCAGCTTGGACAAATCATCCTGTTACTCCTTATCCTGGTCCGGATTCTCCGGCACCGTGATGGCTCCCTCATTCAGCCGCCGTTCGCATATCTGCGTCATGCGGATACGGTTTGACAAATTATTTTAACACGATGCGCGATATTTGTCCATATTTGTCCGGCAAAAAACGTTTCCCGTGATCCGGAATGCGCGCTTCGCTTTTTAAAGCGCGCCGTCCGGGAAAAACCGGTCTGAAACCGAAGACTTTCTTATTTACAAATTACCGAAAATCTGTTAAGCTTACGGTGTGTATTTTTGTGCCGAAACGTCTCGGCACAAATGAATCTCAAACGTTTAAGGAGGGGTTAGAATCGTGAGAGACACGTTTCGCGGCGGCGTACATCCGAACGATCACAAGGATCTGAGTCGGAAAGCGGCGCTGCGCGTCTTTGACGCAAAAGGAGAAATGGTCTTCCCGCTGGCGCAGCATATCGGAAAGCCGGCAAGAGCGGTCGTCAAAAAGGGCGACCCCGTTCTGGTCGGAACCCTTATCGGGGAAGCCGACGGCTTCGTCTCCGCCAACGTCATCTGCTCCTGTTCCGGCACGGTCAAAGCGGTGGAAAAGCGCCGCACGATCTCCGGCGCGATGCAGGAGTGCGTCGTGGTGGACAACGACGGGAAGTACACCGAAACCGGTGACATCTTTCATCAGCCGCTTCGGGTCGACAACGTGACCAACGAAGAGATCCTGCGCGCCGTAAAGGACGCGGGCATCATCGGTCTGGGCGGCGCGGGATTCCCGACGCACGTCAAGCTTGCGCCGAAGGATCCGCTTGCGATCAAGTACCTGATCGCGAACGGCGCCGAATGCGAGCCGTACATCACCTGCAACGATCAGTTGATGCGCGGCTATGCGGACGACATTGTGCAGGGCATGGAGATCGTTCTCCGGCTGTTCCCGAACGCCGAGGGCGTGATCGCGATCGAGAACAACAAGCCCGAAGCGATCGCCGCCATGCAGAAAGCGGTCGCCGGTCACAAGCGACTCAAGGTGCTGGGCCTTCGCACGAAGTACCCGCAGGGCGGCGAGCGCAGCCTGATCAAGGTCATCGCAGGCGTCGACTATCCGATCACGAAACTTCCCGCGGACGTGGGCTGCATCGTCGACAACGTCGGCACGATCTATGCGATCGGCCGCGCGGTGCTCTATCACGAGCCGCTGTTCCGTCACGTGCTGTCGGTCACCGGCGAAGCGATCAAAGAGCCTTCGAACTTCATTGTGCGCGACGGCACGAGCTTTGCCGAGCTCATCGAAGCCGCGGGCGGTATCAAAGAGGGCGTCGAGGCAAAGAAGGTCATTTCCGGCGGCCCGATGATGGGGATCGCCGTCGGCACGACCGAGGTTCCGATCACCAAGACGACCAACGCGATCACCGTTCTTACGGAGGATCCGGTTGAAAAAGCCGACCGAAAGATGACCGCATGCCTCCATTGCGGACGCTGCACCACGGTCTGTCCGAACGGGCTGATGCCGCAGATGATGGCCGACGCGGTTGCCGCAGGCGACCTTGAGCGCTACGAGAAAAAGCTCTTCGGCCTCGACTGCATTTCCTGCGGTTCCTGCACCTATATCTGTCCGGCGAAGCGCCCGCTGACCCAGACGTTCAAACAGACCAAGTCCGAGATCATGGCGCGCAAGCGTGCCGCGCAGCAGGGAGGTATGAAATGAATCAGAAATTGAATCTTTCCGCCGGCCCGCACGTACGCGATCGCTGGACGACCCCGTTCATCATGATGATCGTTCTCATAGCGCTGCTTCCCACGGCAGTGATCGGCGTCGTCGTGAATGCGGTGAAATTCCACAGTCTCAACGCGCTGTGGATCATCCTCGCCTCGGTTGCTTCCGCCGTGCTTTCCGAGCTCGTCTTCTGCCTGATCACCAGACGGAAGATCACAATATGGGACGGCAGCGCGGCCGTCACCGGTCTGCTCCTTGCGCTGTGCCTTTCGCCGAAAACGCCGGTGATCCTTCCGATCATCGGTTCGGCATTTGCGATCATCGTCGTCAAGTGCTGCTTCGGAGGCTTAGGCAAAAACTTCATCAACCCGGCCCTTGCCGCAAGATGCTTTTTGCTGCTTTCGTTCAGCAACGGCATGACCGATTATTATCCGATCGACGCCGTTACCAACGCCACCCCGGTTGCTGCTCTGAAGGCCGGCAGCATGGTTAACGTGACCGAGATGTTTCTCGGCACGGCAAGCGGCGTCATCGGCGGTTCGATCGTCGCGCTTCTCATCGGCGGTCTCGTGCTGTGGGGACTCGACGTCATCCACGGCGAGATCTGTTTCTCGGTCGTCGGCGGATTCACGCTGTGTCTCGCGCTGTTCGGCGGACATGGCTTTGACCCGACCTATCTCGCGGCGCAGCTCTGCGGCGGCGGCGTGATCATGGGCGCGTTCTTCATGGCCACCGACTACACGACGTCTCCTGTCAGCCGTCTCGGTCAGCTCGTTTACGGCTGCATGATCGGCGTGATCGGCGCGCTGTTCCGCATCTTCGGAAAGAGCGCGGACTCCTTCAGCTACTCGATCATCATCGCGAACCTGTTTACGCCTCTCATCGACCTGTACATCGTTCCGAAGCCCTATGCGTACCGCAAGAGCGCGATCGAAAAGGCTGCGGGCGTGGAAAAGCCGCCGTTCTTCAAGCGCATTCCGAAGCCCGTCATTGCGCTGACAATCATCGCGCTGATCGCGGGCGTCGCGCTGTCCGGCGTATTTTCCGTGACGGAAAAGCAGATTGCCGCAAACGAAGAAGCCAAGAAGCTTGCCTCGTTCAAAGTCGTGTATGAAAACGCCGAGTTCCGGCCGAACGAATCTCTGAACGAAAAGGTTACGGACCTTGGCGCGAATTACGCAAACGGCAAATTCGGCAGCACCGACATCGAAGAGGTGTTCGAGGCGGTCGATTCGGAAGGCAATGTCATCGGCTACGTTTTCTCAATCGCGAACCGCAACGCGTACAATCCGCCGGTCAAGCTTGCTCTCGGCATCACAGCTGACGGAACCGTCACGAAGATCGCGTTTATCGAGATGAACGAAACGCCCGGCAAAGGTGATCACTGGCTGGAGGATGCGAATAAAGACCAGTTCACCAACCGCAAGGTCGACAGCTTCGTTCTGAACGGCGATAAGAGCACGGACGGCATCGACGCGGTTTCCGGCGCGACCGTCACCTCGAAAGCCGTTGTGAACGCGGTGAACGCGGGTCTCGACTTCTTCCGCAACGTGATTATGGAGGGAGGCAACTGATATGAAGAATCCGTATTTGGAGCGGCTGTATAACGGCCTCATCAAAGAAAACCCGACCCTCGTTCTGATGCTCGGCATGTGCCCGACGCTGGCGGTTTCGGTCGCCGCGATCAACGGCGTCTCGATGGGTCTTTCCACGCTGGCGGTATTGGTTCTTTCGAACTTCCTGATCTCCGTCATGCGCAACGTCATCCCCGATCAGGTCCGGCTTCCCGCCTACATCGTCATCGTCGCTTCCCTCGTTACCATCGTGAAGCTGCTGATCAAGGCGTATCTGCCTTCCGTCGATGAAGCGCTCGGCACCTATATCGACCTGATCGTCGTCAACTGCATCATCCTCGGCCGCGCGGAAGCGTACGCGAACAAGCATACGCCCGGTCTTGCGGTCATGGACGGCATCGGCATGGGCCTCGGCTTCACCGTGGCGCTGACGCTTGCGGGCTTCCTTCGCGAGCTCCTGGGCGCGGGCACCGTGTTCGGGCTTCGCGTGTTCCCGCAGGAATACGCGATCGGCGTCCTGATTCAGCCGCCGGGAGCGTTTATGGTCATCGCGCTGTTCATCATCATCATGAACGCGATCGGCATCAAGACGCGTCAGCACGAGCTGGTCAACAGCGACGGCTGCGACGGCTGCTGCGCGACCTGCGCCATGCGCTGTGAAGAAGGAAAGGAGGCAACGAAATGATCCGCCTGATTCTGATCGTCATTCTGAACGCGTTGATTTCGAACGTCGTTCTGAACCAGTTCCTCGGCATCTGCTCGTTCCTCGGCGTTTCCCGCCAGATCAAGGCTTCTGCCTCTCTGGGCGGCGCCGTCATCTTCGTCATCACGATCGCGAGCGCAGTGGCAAGCCTGCTGTACACCGGCATCCTCGTTCCGCTGCATCTCGAATTCATGAAGATGATCGTCTTCATTCTGGTCATTGCAGCGCTTGTGCAGATCGTCGAAATGTTCCTCAAGAAGAAATCGCCCTCCGTCTATAAGGCGCTCGGCATCTATCTGCCGCTGATCACCACCAACTGCGCGGTGCTCG
>ERZ842401.8584-NODE-8584-length-10003-cov-4.538400_pt1 | contig 10003 bp, 7 predicted proteins | sample MGYA00521270_ERZ842401 | MGnify/ENA primary metagenome ERZ842401 (study PRJEB31892, sample SAMEA3878208) | bioreactor metagenome | biome: Moose rumen | place: Sweden | collected 2011-10 | study: EMG produced TPA metagenomics assembly of the PRJEB12797 data set... | reverse complement strand
AAAGCAGGTCCACCCGGACGCCGGTATGACGCTGGCCAGCTTAGCTGGTATCCAGTGCTGAATCACCATGACCCAGCTTGGATGCCACCGGCCGCCGGATTTGCAAGGCCGCGCGGCTGAAATCGAAAACGCCCTCCCGTTTGGGAGGGCGAATCGGACAAGGATGGATATAGCAGCAAAAGTATTTCTATCTAAATGTAATCTTTCGATTTTTCAAATGTCGGATTTGTGATAGCATTCATCGGATAGCGAGGTATTTTTGGCGAACCAATGAGTGCTTCGGTAGTCGGCGAACCTGGCGTTGGGCATACTCAAACATTCATCAGTAGTTGGCAATGGTCTTGGGTGACAGTTTTCGGATTTTACAATCAAACCCGAACTCTTGAATGGCTTCTGACATGAACATAGAAAAACCCCACTTTCCGTCCTGTTTTACCAGTGGGAAAGTGGGGTAAATGCTTATCGTACTTGGCAGGTAATTACGTTTCCTTGCCTACGCGTGTTCGACAACATTTTTCGTACCTTGTGGCTGATTTTCCAGCCCATCAAGAACCCGAAAGCCCTTGATTTATAAGGCTTTTTACAGCTCCGCGAAGTACTTGATGGTGCGGACCATCTGGCTGGTGTAGCTGTTCTCGTTGTCGTACCACGACACAACCTGCACTTGGAAGCAGTCATCAGCAATCTTTGACACCATGGTCTGGGTGGCATCGAAGAGAGAGCCAAAGCGCATACCGATAACGTCAGAAGACACAATCTCGTCCTCGTTGTAGCCGAAGGACTCGGTTGCGGCAGCCTTCATTGCGGCGTTGATGCCTTCCTTGGTCACGTCAGCCTTCTTCACCACGGCGGTGAGGATGGTGGTTGAGCCTGTGGGCACCGGCACACGCTGTGCGGAACCGATAAGCTTGCCATTCAGCTCGGGGATAACAAGGCCGATAGCCTTTGCTGCACCTGTTGAGTTAGGCACAATGTTGGCAGCACCGGCGCGTGAACGGCGCAGGTCGCCCTTGCGCTGCGGACCGTCGAGGATCATCTGGTCGCCAGTGTAAGCATGGATGGTGCTCATGATGCCGCTCTGAATGGGAGCGTAGTTGTTGAGAGCCTGAGCCATCGGAGCGAGACAGTTGGTGGTGCAAGAAGCAGCAGAAATGATGGTGTCAGAAGCCTTGAGGGTCTTGTGGTTCACATTGTATACGATTGTGGGCAGGTCGTTGCCAGCAGGAGCGGAGATAACAACCTTGCGTGCGCCTGCATCGATGTGAGCCTGGGCCTTTGCCTTTGAGGTGTAGAAACCGGTGCACTCGAGCACGACGTCCACCTTGAGCTCACCCCAAGGAAGCTCGGCAGCGTTAGCCTTTTTGTAGATGGTGATTTCCTTGCCGTCCACGATGATGGAACCGGGGGTCTTTACGGTCTTGCCGTCAGCCTCAAGCACATCGTCCTTGTAGCTCACTGTGTGCAGTTTCTCGCCAATCTTGCCTGCATAGCCACCCTGAGCGGTATCATATTTAAGCAGGTGGGCAAGCATCTTGGGGCTGGTCAAATCGTTGATTGCGACAACCTCATAGCCCTCAGCTGCAAACATCTGGCGGAAAGCCAGGCGGCCAATACGACCGAAACCATTAATAGCTACTCTTACATTTGCCATAAAAGTCTTTACACTCCTATAATTTAAGAAAATTCTTTATAAACACTTTACTACAATTATATAAAACATTCAATACGTAAAAAAGCCCGCAGGCAAATGTTTCTTACTTTCATCACGGTGGAGCCGGACGAGGTACTGTTACCTTTCTCAGTCTTCCCGCGGATAGCACTCAAATCCGGCGGCACGGAGTTTCTTGCCCATTGAGTTTGTATCGTTCTCATCCACCACAACGACATAGACGGTGCCGCTGGCGCGTTGCTCTGTATTGCTGTACGCGGCAAAGCCCTTTGCCTTGAGGCGCACGATGAGCGCGTCAGCATTTTCTTTTTCGCGGAACAAACCAAGCTGCTGTCTTACTTTTGTGCTTGCTTTCGATGTAACAGATGTGGCAGGTTCAGGCGGGGGCAAGGTGATTTCAGACTTTTTTTCTTTTTCTACTACAGGCGGCAGAGGTTCGGGGCTTTTGTCCTCCCCGCCCACAGCAAGGTTTTTTGCTCGGGGAACAAAATACCAGAACGGCATACCCATCATCTGCATTTTGCCGTCTACGATAAACGATTCAGGACTGGAGGGATAATCCTGCTTAAGCAGAACGGCGTAACTGTCTTCTCCAGTTAGATACCAAAGCGTAAACAGCACGGTGGAACGCACGCTGCTCATGGAAGCATCATCTATGAAGGAACGCAGGTTGGCAACGGCACCCTTAGCATCTTCGTAGTCAGAAGCCTTGCACAGCGAGCTCCATGCACCATAAAGCCGTCGCTGGGCAATAAACTCTTTGTTTTTTGAAGAATTAAGTGAAGATGCATCCAAATAGGTATCCGCGCTCTCGAAATCCCCCGCACCAAGGCTTGCGCGGGCAGCATAAAGGTAAAGCTGGGCGTTGCTTACGCCGGGCATTCCCTTGGCATCTTCCGCGCGTATGCTGGCAGCAGCGGCATAGGTGGTGGCGGCTTCTGCATAGTAGCCAAGCTGTTCCTGCAAGGTACCTGTATAATAGAGAATTGAGCGGCGCTCCTGGTCGGAAGCCGCCAAGGAGATGTGCGTAACAAGATAACGCAGGCTTTCCTGCGCATTTTCTTTAAGCAGCGCATTCGCCCGCAAGGTCATTGCGGACTTTGCTCCCGAATCAGGGGATGCTGCGCAAAGGAGGAGAGATATCCATAGCATCAGAAAAATGAATACAAGCCTCTTTTTCATGAATCTGCCAACTTCATTGTCGGCAGATTGCTATTCGCTCTTTGTATCTTTTTTTTCTTCTTCCGCAGCGAAGGGCGACTCCGCCATAAACAGCTTGTCCTCGCTTTCCGGCACGGGAACCGGCTCTGCCACCTCCACCGCAGGTTCCGGCAGCGGCACAGCAGGCTCTGCTTCCACAGCAACGGCGGACTCAGCAGGGCTTGAAGCAGGAGCAGCTGCGGAAGCCTTGGCCGCCTTTTTCTTGTTCTTCTTTTCCATCTTGGCAGCCCGCTTTTCTTCCCGCTGCACCTCGCGCAGCTTGATTTTTTCTGCCCGGGTAAGCCTCCGCCCCATGGTGAACGGCAGGGTGATGATGACGCCCGCCATCAGGGAGATGATTATCGTGAATGCAACAGGCACATCGCTGAACGTGTTGAAGAGCCACACATCGCACTTGTTATTCAGGTTAAATCCAGTAAACACAGCAGCAAGCGCTGCCACTATCAGTGTACCAATTAATCGTATAGGCATGATATCAGTATAGCATAGAACAAAGAAAAAGTAAAAGAAAAAAGCCGCAGAATCTGCGGCTTTCGTTTTCTGGGCCATCTAGGACTTGAACCTAGGACCAAGGGATTATGAGTCCCCTGCTCTAACCGACTGAGCTAATGGCCCGAAACACCAATACTATAGCACATTTTGCGCCTGATGGTCAATCGGCAAAGCGGTCTAAACTGAAAGAAAATGCAATTTATTTCAGTTTCTTTTTTGGCAAAACTCCTGTATAATAGTGGCTATGGCGCAAGCAGAAGAAATTTTGAATTTTTCAGCAGTTGAAGAGCAGTTTGATATGGATGCCTTGGACAACTGGACTACGACCATCGGTCTTGTGCAGTCCGTCGTTGCCTTTATTGAAAAAACACTGCCGCAAGCCTCTGCGCACGTCTTCTATCATACGGGGGAGCTGCACGAATACCGCGAGATAGACCGCGAGGGCATCACTTCCATCCCCGATGATTCCCTCTTCATCGGCTGCCTGTCCATGGTGAGCGAGCCCATCACCGTGGAAAAGATGTTTTCCGACTTTCATATTGATGATCCCATGACCGCCGAGGTGTTTGAATCCGTGTACGGAGGGCGCTATATAGTGCCTGTGGTCCATGGTTTTGAGCTGCTTGCCTTCCTGCTCGTCTGTACGCGGGACGTAACGGCACCTTTCAGCCTGAGTGCGGAGAATATCACCTTCCTTGCAAAGCTTGCCTCGCGCCTGCAGGTGAGCCTGTATGCGGCGACCATTGCAGGCAAAAGGCAGCGGGAGCTGCTACAGATGGCACGCTTTCCGCTCATACTGCAAAAGCATGAGTCGGTAAGCGAGGTATATGCCAAAATCCTTGATGACCTGCAGCAGCAGCTTCACTTTGACAAGGGGGTTGCCTATGCCTATCATGAGGCAACCTTCGTGCTGCGTCCCTGCGCCCTGTACGGCATTGCGGAGGAACCGCCATCTCTCAGGCCCGGACAGGGGATTTCAGGGCAGGTCTTCGAGCGGAATATGCCTATTTTTGTGCCGAGCAGGCTTTCCCATCCCGCTTATTCCATCATGCCTGACGAAAGCTTCATCGACGGCTCCTTTGTCTGCGTGCCCTTTGGCAACGACAAGATGAAGATGGGAGTCATCACGCTAGTCAGGAAAGAGGGCAGCAAGGAGTCTTTCAGCGTGGAGCACCAGTATATGCTGGAAGTTGCTACAGCGTTCATTGCGAGTGAAATCACGAACCGGCTGCTCTTTGACAGGCTGGAGGAAAGCAACCGCAAGGTGGTAAGCTCGCTGACCGGCGCTCTGGAGGCGAAAGATAAATATACGGAAGGGCATTCCGAGCGGGTCGCAGAGTATTCTGTGGCCATTGCCCGCAGGCTTGGCTATTCCGAAAAGCGCATGGCGCAGCTGCGCTACGGGGCTATGCTGCACGACATCGGAAAGATTGGCATTTCCGACAACATTGTCAACAAGCCCGGCAGACTCACCGATGCCGAGTATTCAACCATAAAGTCCCATGCGGAAATCGGCTATAAAATCCTCGACAACAATTCGCTTTTTGACGATGTGAAGAACTACGTTCGCTATCACCACGAGAAGATGGACGGCTCCGGCTATTACGGCAAGCGTCTTGGGGAGTACCCTGAGGAATCCATGATCATCAGCTGTGCCGACATCTATGATGCCCTTACCACCGACCGCCCTTACCGCAAGGCGCTTGAAGCGGATGTCGCCTTTGCCGAAATGCAAAAGCAGGTTGGCGTGCATTTTACACAGAGCATATACGATGCGCTTGTGGCATATATCGCATCTAAAACTGGCAATGCGGAATAGGTTTGTGTCGCGGCATTCGTTTTCCTTGCGAGGCAAGCTGTTGTTTTCTTGCATCAGCTGCCTTTCGCTTGCTCTGGTGGTACAGATGTTGTGGTTTCGGGCATCGTCATCGCGCATCATCATGCAGCAAACGCAGGAATTCAGCCTGGCCGCACTTAAAAACCTGCAAGATGACATATATGAGTTCTGCCGCTCGGTGCAGGGGGATTTAATCAAGATATATCTGCAAAAAGACTTGCTCAACGATATGGCGTTTGTTTCTGATGCGGCCAAACTGAGGCAGGCCTATGGTGCAGTAGCGTATGACATGGTGTTGTCCCAGTTTGATACAGGTCAGCCGGTGGTCGCATTGTATTTGTACCGATTGTTATCAGAGGGACGACAAGAATTGCTGAGTTCATATCATCATGCCAAGACCCCAGTCTACTCATATCCAGATGATGTCTTTTCTGGTGAGATGGCAAATAACACGGAGGTCATATTCCGCTATATTGCCTCTCCTGAACGCACCATGTTGGTGACAAGCTATTTCAACACAAAACGGCACACTGACATCATCCGTTTTGTACTCAAGCTTTACCGCAATGTGTCTGAACAGGTAGGTTTTCTTGTTTGCGATGTTGATTCAAAGGCGTTGGAGCATATTGTAGAGAAAGAACTTCATTCAGAGGGAGAGCTTATCTGGCTACAACCGACCGGGGACAGGGCTGCGTTTATGCGTGGGGATGTTGGGCTACCCCTGCGGCGCACTGCCGAGCAGCTTATGCAGCAACTGGAACAAGGGGCTGCGGCAGAGGATTGGGAAGGAAATTTAAGCAATGCTATGCTTTTTATCGGTGAAAACAGAAAGTATAATTTCACCGCTTACAGCCTCATTGTCTTGTCCGCTCTCAGAAAAAATGAACGCGATTTAACAAAGAATGTTGTAGTCTCCTTCATTTTTCTTGCTCTCATCTTTTCTTTGTGTTTTTTACTTATCTCTCGCAGCTTTACCTACCCTTTGATCTATATGGTGTCTACCATGCAGCGTATTCGGAATGGAGAGCCGGAATTGCGCCTCAAGCAAATGAAGCAGGACGAAATAGGCGTGCTTGCCAGTGAGTTTAACGAAATGATGGATCGAATTGAAATGTTGGTGGCGCAACAATATCAAGCGATACTTCTAGCAAATGAGTCGCGCTATAAAGCACTGCAAGCCCAAGTGAATCCACATTTTCTTTATAATACACTTGAGACCATGGGAGGCATTGCGGCAAGCAAAGACTGTCAAGAAGTGGGGCTTCTGTGCCGGTCGTTATCGAAGATATTCCGTTATTCACTCGATATGTCCTCCCAGTTTTCCACTATAAGGGAAGAAGTCATACACCTGAAAAACTATCTCTATGTGATGAACGCAAGAATGCAGAATACTATTTCTTTGGAAATTGCTATAGATGGTTCTCTTCTTGAGGTGGCAGTCCCTCGTCTGATACTGCAACCTGTAGTAGAAAACTGCATAAAGCACGGTTTCCGCAACCGTCATGGACAGAAACTTATCGATATATATGCTTCAGTTCAGGGAAGGGATATGAGCATCTTTGTAAAAGATAACGGGGAGGGCTTTGATGCTAAAGGGCTAAACGCATGCTTGCAGGCAGGGGGAACGGATGCGCTTTGTTGTAAGGACTCCATTGGGTTGATGAATATACAGGGGAGAATGCGGATGTTGTACGGTGCCCCCTATGGATTGTCTATACAAAGCGGACCTGAAGGAACCTGCGTAATCATCCTGCTTCCCTTGCGTCAGGAGGAAAATCGCCATGTCTGAACCAGAAACAAAGCAAAAGCTGCGCGTACTCGTGGCAGAAGACGAATACTGGGCGCGGATAAATATATGTTCACTCATCACTTCTTTTGGAGACAAGTATGCTGTTTTGGAAGCCGCTGTTGATGGTAAGGATGCCTTGGAGAAGTTAGCGGCGTCACAGGCTGATATATTGATTACCGATATCACCATGCCCGTGATGGATGGCACGCAACTGACGGCAGAGGTTTCAAGGCTATATCCAGAACTTGCCATCATTGTGGTGAGCGGTTACAATGATTTTTCTTATGTGCGCAGCACATTGCTGAACGGTGCTATAGACTACTTGTTAAAACCTGTATCGCCGGAGGAATTACAGGCTGTATTAGAAAAGGCTGCTGGCAAGCGGGCTGATCTGCATACCACCCGCCAGAAACTGAACGCTGCTGCTTCTGCTGAGTACGATATGCGTATGAGTGCTTTGCTTTCTCCTGCAGAGGGAGGGCAGCCGATGCTTACAGAAAAAGAAATTGAATATGAACTGTCGTATCCTGGATTCACGCCGGTACTTATTTATCTGCGAGGACGGGTTGCGCCTTCTGCTGTTTTGCCGCTAAAGGAAACAATACATGCTGCCTGCAATGATGGTACCATGCTGGTATTCCATCATGTATATCATCCGTCGGAATTCATTCTGCTTACGCAACTGACAGCAGGGGAGCTTGACGGTGCTTGCCGTACCCTGCTTTCCGTCCTGCACGCGAAAACTGACTTATGCCTTACCATTGTGATTGGTGCGTATTGCTACTCTTTTTCCAAGTTAAAGCTTGCCTATGATGGTATGCAGGAAGAGAGGATGTACCGTCCTTATAATATGCGCAGCCTGGTTCTCCACGTCGGAGCCGAGGCAAGACGACCTGCCATTGTTCAGCGAATTTCCCTCGACCAACGTAAACAGCTGCTTTTTGCCTGTTCAACGGGGAACAGGGAGCTTTTCTTCCATGTGCTTTATGGAGACTGCAAACTAAAGGACTGTCAGAAGTCCGGATGGTTGCTTATCGAGGTCCGACGTACAGTGGATGAAGCTGTTTCATGTATGAGGACTTATGCGGATGAACGAAACGCGGCTCAGGCTCAGCAGGATTTTGACAATCTTTATGAACTGCTGCTGCTTGCAATAGAAGGGGAACGGCTTCCAGACTTATGCTCTTTGCTTGAACAGCTTGCAGATGAAACTTTCGGCTCTTCAAGCTTGCTTAAACAAAGCCAGTCCATGCAGCACATTATCGTACAGGTGCAGCAGTTTATAGCAAAAGAATATGCAGAGGATATTTCTCTGTCCGCGTTTGCCTCTCGCTATGCGGTTGATGGTTCTTATTTGTCCCGTGCATTTAAAGAGGCTGTTGGGCAGAACCTTATGTATTACATAGCTCACGTTCGCATACAGCATGCCGTGGAACTCATGCGGCGGCGGGATCTGACTATCGTAGAGGTATCACAGCTTGTGGGCTATGATGATTATGCTTATTTTAACCGTGTATTCAAAAAGATTACGGGGCAAAGCCCTCGTGCCTACCGACAGTCATTGCTTGCCGATAGGGAACATGCTGAAAACGGAGGTGTGCCGTGACTGTGCGGCTTGCTGTTTTTTCGCTTTTTTTAGGGCTTTTTACCTCGTGCTCTGTCCCGCGCAAAAGTAATATCGTCAGACTACAGCCTGATGACAGGAAAACTCGTCTCTCTATAGTTGCGGGACTTTCCACCACCGATGCGGGAGTGGAAGAGATGGTGAACAGCATTGTGTCGGAGTGTTTCCCCGATGTGGAGCTGGAATGGGAGACTGCGGACTGGGGTACAGGTTTTGCTCCCCTGTTGCAATCCCACCTTTCTGCCGGCGAAGTGCCCGATATCATCATTGGCAAAGCTCAGGATGTAGCTGTATATGCAGCCACGGGGTGCCTGGCACCAATTCCAACAGCTGTAGTTGAACAGATAAAGCCGGAAGTGCTGGCATCGGTGTCAATAGACGGGCTTGTGTATGGCGCGGTGTTAAACGTGATGTATCAGGGGGTGCTGTATAATAAGAATATTTTTTACCGCTATGGACTGGAAGTTCCTCGGACAATCGCGGAGCTAGAGGAAATCGTACGGATTTTAGAGCAGGTAGGAATAACACCATTCGCTTCCCACTTTCAGGAAAACTGGTATACCGCCAATATCCTTATGCAGTTTGCGCTTAATGACGTATTTCTCTCTCAGCCTGACTGGGGAAAGCGATTTTCCCAGGGAGAAGTGTCATACACAGCTTCCTCAGAAATGCAGCAATGTCTGCAAAATGCGGCGTATATATACACACATTCATTTTCAGATTCCTTTGTGCTTACCCAGAGGGAAAGTGATCACCGCTTTATCGCAGAAAAAGCAGCCATGTATCTTACAGGTTCATGGACTATGCAGGAAATTTCTTCTGTGGCACCATATATGGAAATAGGTCTCTTTCCCTACCCTAATCGAGAAGGAAATGCACGGCTTATCTTTGAGCCGAATCTTACTCTGATGAAAAGCTCTCTGTCGCAACATGGCGATATTATTGATGATTTATTCACAGTGCTGTTTGGCAACCAGAGCTTTGCAGAGACGATATATGCCTTTACGCAGACGGCATCTGTGCTCAAAGCAGTGCCCGCCAAGTACCCTGCCATCATAAGCAGCGATATTCACCGCTATATGGAAGATGGCATGATTTTGAGCGCTGCCCGCGGCAACAGTCAGCTTGTATGGGCAGTGCAGGATGAAGTTGCAAGGCATACCGTGCTCTGGTTACAGGGCAAGGAGGACTTTGCACAACTGCTTTTGTCCTGCGATGACGCACGCCAGTATAGCAATTAAATCCATATAAATTTCACAATATCGTCCTATTTTTATTCCGCAAACGGGTGGACAATAGACTTATCCACAGAAATAAATAGACCTGCTATGAAATGTCAATTAGGTAATTGAGATTTCATAGCTTTTTCAG
>ERZ842401.8583-NODE-8583-length-10003-cov-5.316144_pt1 | contig 10003 bp, 10 predicted proteins | sample MGYA00521270_ERZ842401 | MGnify/ENA primary metagenome ERZ842401 (study PRJEB31892, sample SAMEA3878208) | bioreactor metagenome | biome: Moose rumen | place: Sweden | collected 2011-10 | study: EMG produced TPA metagenomics assembly of the PRJEB12797 data set... | reverse complement strand
AAACAGCTCTTCCCCGCAAAAGACGCAAACTTTCCCGTCGGAAAAATCAATCCGCCCACCATGTCGCCAAGGCCACACTTCGTGATCGACATAATGAAACTGCCATTCTCCCCTTGTATTACGGACGTACAATTCGACACTGTATGGCTCGCCAGTGCAGACCTGGAACAAGACATATTCGCGTCCACTTGGCGTCTTGCCATGATCGAGTATGCACTCATGCCGCGCGCCAAACATGTCTGCAACGAATGCCACAAACCCACATGACAACAGAAGCCATATCGCACCCGCCACAATGCACCACCGACTACTCTTTTTCATCCCCGCCCAAAGGAGCAAGATAGGAAGCAGAAAAAGCAAAGTGCAAGCAGCGCCCAACACAAGCACACGCAATATGGTTTCACAAGCTAATGTATTCATTTTATCGCCCCTTTCTTAATCCTGTTAATCCTGTAAATCCTGTCTAAACACCTCACACGACGGCTCGCATAAATATCTATTCACTACTCCACCTTGATCATATCTACAAGCGAATTGAAATACTCCTGGCTCCAGATGTCGAGGCATGAAGTATCCTTCAGGAACGGACGGACATCGTCGCTCGCCGCCTTGAAGTCGATTGTCGCAATGCGCTTCCTAAACGCGGCGATGAGTGCTTCGCGCGAAGAAAGGTCGGTTTCGGGAGCGGACTCCTTGCACCGCTCCACAAGGTGCCCCAAATGGCATGCATGGCCGTTCCTCACATACCACTCGAGATCGTACCAGTCTCGCCCCTTTGTACGCGTGCGCCAGGCGCGAAAGAGCGCGGCACTGACCTTGCCGGCAAACAGATCGCCTATTGAATAGACGCGAATCCAGCGCGACACCGGCTTGACCAGCAACTTCTGATCTGTCGAAAAGCCCGGCGGCGGATCAATGTCAACCTCGATCTTGACCTTGATCTGCTTTTGCGTCGTGAAGCCGATCTTGAACACTTCTGACGATTCCTTGAGAAACGCGCTCTCCACGGACGACGGCCGCCCCTTGTGCTTCAACTGGATCTCCACCTTCTTCCCCGCGAGGGCGAACTCCTCCTTTATCGCCGGAAAGTACGATTCGAAATCAAACGAGGGGTCTGGCGCGAGAAGAGAAAAGTCCATGTCCTCGGAGAACCGTTCCATTCCGTAGAAGAGGTGCAGGCACGTTCCGCCGTAGAACGCCGCCTTCTCAAAAAATCCGCCTCGCGCAAGTCCCGCAAGCGCAATAAGCTGCATAACCTCCTGCTGAACGGCAAGCCGCTCGGCAGCAGACTTCGGCGCATAGCTTTCAACCATGGAATCGTAGAGCGTCATGAGAACATCCTTTCCAATGCCTTCATCAAAAGCGGCTTGTGTCCACACGCCGCCATTTCCCTTAGAATCGTCTTGTCCGGACTTCCAAATACATCGAAATCAAAGCGTATGTCGTCCGCCAGAAACGACCTTAGCGAATCGGGCGACGAGATTCGCAGGTTGGATCTCGACAAGAGCAAATCGCCAAGCGCCTTTTCCGGCGACGCGACGAGGAAACCGCCTTCGCCCGAATCCATCGTCCGAACGCCTATCGAGAACCAGTCACTTGGTACCGTACGATACGAGAATTCTCCGAGCGGTGTTGCAAACCGCTTTGCGCGCTTGACGCAAGCCGACATCGTTGCAGTCACGCGCTCGGGAATAAGCCCATACATTGAAAGCGCCGTTTCAAACGACACATACGATGGACCATACAGAGCGTTCGCGACAACACGCGAATCAAGGTCATGTCCGCTGATTTTCGGGGAGAGACAGTAAAGTCCGCGCTTGATGCGGACAAGACTGCCCTCATCAACAAGCGCGGCAATTTTAGCGAGAACTGCCGAATAGTCGCCAAATTCACCAGCAATCACATCGGTGGTGAATGGCACTGAACCAAACTTCAGAAGCCTATCTCTTTGCAAAATATCCACAGTTAATCAACCTTAACTTGATTTACTGAGTAGATTCTACCAAAAATTACGCCCTTATGCAAGTGGCATAAGTCTGCTTCAGCCCCATGCATGATAAACAGCGCTGTGCACTACTTGAAGAGTGAATTGGTCTGGGGCAACAACTTCAGCCCGTCATCCGCCTTTTTCTTATCGACATCGCATGCAACCGCAACCACCGTTGCGTTGGCATCGCTCCTATCGGCTGTTTCCATGACGAGCAAAACTTTGCGTGCTCATCTCTTAATCCTGTCAATCCTGTTAATCCTGTCTAAAAAAACTCCGCACATTTGCAGCGAATCAACAAATCTAAGGAATCGCGTCACCACTTGTCGTAATGAATCTTCGCCGGATTCCACTTGTCCTTGGCTGGCGGATTCTCGGCGGGATAGCCAACGGGGATGACATTGAGCGGCATATAGCCATCTGGTATGGATAAAATCTCGCGGACGGCGGCTACGCGGTCTTCTCCTGGAAACACGCCCGTCCAAACAGCGCCCAGACCTTGGGCATGCGCCGCCAGGAGAAGATTCATAGTCGCCGCCGAGCAGTCATGAATCCAGTATTCCTTGCCGCGGCCAGGCAGTCCGTTGTCAAGCGATCCGCAGACGACAATCGCAAGTTTCGCGCCATTGCCGACACGCGAATATGGAAGCCGCGCGGCGAGTGCCGCCAGTTTCGCGGGATCCTTGACGACAACGAATTCCCACGGACGCTTGTCCATCGCCGTCGGCGCGCACATCGCGGCACGCAGCATCTTCTCTATCTTGTCATCCTCGACGGGCTTGGATGCGTCAAACTTGCGAATGGACTTTCGCGTAGAAATCGCCGTAAGGACATCTGGGCCTTTCCACTTGACGGCATCCACACCCTCTCCGACGCCGGAAAAGAACTCCGTCGCGCCCTTGCCGACAAGGTCTCCGCTTTTGTGCATAACCTTACGCCCAACATCCTCCGCCTTGTCGCAGCCGTCGACGAGAACCATCAACCCCGCGCCCAAGACAAAACAAAACAGCCATTTCGCGAATCCAGTTGTCTCACGCATATTAATCCTCCATTTCATTAGATTTCTCCGCACAATCTGAGGGCATTATACCATACAATCTCCACGAAAGACAATGCTCAACCAAGATTCTCTTTCGTTGGGAACCTCGTTTCTAGTTTAGACAGGATTTACAGGATTGTTTTCAACCTATATTCGGTAGTTGGATGGGGTAGTGTTTAACGCAGAGGCGCAGAGACGCAGAGAACGCGGAGAGTTTTATACATTTTGAGAAGACATCTCCTTGTAGGCGCTGACAACATCATTCACCCAATTAGTGATGGCTCATGCTCTCGGACAGCGTTTGGAATTCAGCATTTTCACAACAAATTTCATTCTCTGCGCACTTTGCGTCTCTGCGCCTCTGCGTTAAAAAATGAACTGCCGTTTTTAGGGTTAATCCTGTTCAATTTCACTTCTGGTTCATCCGCTTGGAGGCCTTGCGAATGAAGCGCGGGAGGTTGCCCCAGACGGAATGGTAGCCGTAGCCACCATTTCTCATCTCGTCTATCGCGTCGTCCACCGTCCAGCCCTCGCACAGAATGCGGTACATCGCGCACATCGTGCCCGTGCGGTCCGCCCCGTGCTGGCAATGCACCAGCACCGGCACGGCATTCGTATCGTCCAAGACCGAGAGGAATTCAGTGACATACTTGTCCTTCATGTTCCCCGTGAAGATCTCGATGCGATGCGCCTTCAGCGGAAGATCGCCTATCTCGTCTGAATCGGAATGGTTGTCGCGAAGATTCACAACAGTCTTTATGCCGAGCGCAACGAGGTTTGTCATCCCCTCCGCCGTCGGCTGGGCGCTGCGATAGAGCTTGTCCGAGACTTTATGCAAATTGGGAACGCCCGCGCAGGTCATCGGCACCGCCCACTTCTCAGGTCTCGTCGTCGCATCCACACGCGTCGCCTGCTCTTCCGCAGCGCCGAACGCCGAGACAAAGATCGTAACCCCCGCAACCACCAGTGCAAACATTTTTAGCTTTTTCATTTCGTTTGTTCCTTTCGCGTTTTTTAGACAGGATTTACAGGATTTACAAGATTAAGATTTCCATCCTCTTCCCCTAATCCTGTCAATCTTGTTAATCCTGTCCAAAACTCCAATATCCTTTATAGCGAATCGGCGCACTGATTGCCTTGCTTTGCATCTTCAATTCGGTCATTCCATTCGAAATAGTAGCGCTCGACAAGATTTGAAGTGTTTGGAGCAACCTTACAGTCCAGCCCCCCTTGGTCAATCAGCTGCGTCCCGCTTTGCCGGCTCCACGACGGCATCCTTGAGTTTCAACGAGCTGTCGAAGTCTGATTTTCGTATTGTACCAGACAGGCGCAGGTTCTTCTCAACATCCACTTTAAACGAAAGGTCCTCTTCCCTCATGACTCCCTTTAGTCGCGCTGAAATGCGCAGAATCGGCATCTCGCGCGAACCCCGGATATTACGCCTGGGATATGAGGCGCACAACTCCAAACCTCCGCTCTCACCATCCCACATCGGATTGTAGTAGCTCCAAGAAGTGATCTGGCTGCGGTCCAGCGGCAGAGTTACACGGACGCCGTCAAGTTGCCGACCGAGCTCCTTGACCTGCTCTCCGGTCAGCGCGACGGAGCGGGATGCCACGAGCTTCACGATGTCGTCGCCAGTAACCGTCCTGCGGTCGAACTTCGGGAGCGGCTCGGACTTGTCCAACTGAATAAACTCCACATCCTCGAACGCCGAGAAGTCCGGCTGAAACGGTGTCCGGTGGAAGACAACAGTCCCAGTGAAGTCGACGAGCCGTGCGTTGTCCGAAAGCGTCTTCGCCTTGTCGCTGGGCATGAAGGCGTAGAACTCGAATTCCCCACCGTCCTTGCCCGCGGCACGAAGCGCGACCCTCGACACCGAAAGATCAAGATCAATCCGCACCGAGTGCGGCCACGACGGATTCTTGTCCTTGTCTGCCGGCGTGGAGACATCCTGGACGACAACCTCTGGGAAGGTGAGTCTCCTTCCGTTCAGCCGTTCGAGAACGGTGTCCACCTTCGCTTTCGCGCCCCTGTCCGTAAACTTGGACACGAGCGATACAAGTTCCTCTCCAGTGATTGCCTGCGGGTCGAAGTCGGGCAGCTTCTCGCTTTGCCACGGCACGTCGAACTCAACGTTCTTGAGCGTGAACACTGGACGGAACCCGCAGCGCCGAAGAAGATTACCGTCAACCTGCTTGGACACCGTGCCCTTAAGCCGACTCAGTTCGTCGCCATAATTCCAAGGCGTGGCCCAGAGGTTCCACGGCAACCCCGCAAGAGCCTTCCGCGGGATCACGGCCCCGGCGTCAAAGGCCTGGTCCCATTCCTTGCCGAACGAGACGCGGAAGAGAAGCCCAACCGTGTCATCGTCGATGGTCGCGACCCCTGTCACCTGCGCGTTCGTGAACGTCAGCTCCCGACCGTCCAGCCGCGCCGCCAGATCCTCGCCGACGGCGTCGCTCATTCTGCCCTTCATGCCGCGCAGAACATCCACCAGCTGATCGCCGGTGATGGACGCGGCGTCGAACTTAGGAAGCTCTGCGAGCTCTATTGCCGGAACGAAGCGGTTCACCGTCACCACGAAGTTCGATCCAAAAGTGCAGTCCAGCTCCTTGACCACGGGTTTCAACGAGAACCTACTGTCTTTCGTTTTCCGCGCGAAATTCCGAAGCTCCTCGGTCACGCCCGGTACGTCAAGCGTGAACCAGAAGAGCCTGACGTCGCCAGGACACAGCAGCATCCCTCCTGGGTCTGTCATGTCAATTACTAAATGGTGTTGATCCTTCCCGACGCGCCATGACGCCCGCTTCAGATCGTGGAACGTGAAGCGATGCCCCTCCAGCTGGCTCGCCAAGTTCTGCCGCTGCCTGAGGCTCGGCACCTTCTCGACGCCGGCCAACAGCGCAACAAGCTCATCGCCGCCGACCTTTCCGGCATCGAACTCGGGCATGGTCGGCTCGCTGGTGAACATACGACATCCCGCAATCAGCAATGCAGCAGCCGCAACAACCCTTGAAATCATTGATTCCATTCCTCTTTCCTCCTTAACTGTTTTGTTTTCTATCATATACCAAATCCGCGGCGGATTCGCCGCGCTAACGGACAAACAAGTCGACGACGCGATTGATCAGCCCGTGCATCCTGCCGAGACTGAGTATTACGATGGCGAAGATCAGCAGGCCCGCCCAGGGAGTGGGTGCTTTCGTTTTCGGACGGGATATTTTGTCAAGCTCGCCAAGAACGACACCAGCCCCTAGTATAACCGCCAGCTGAGGATCGTCTGCGACGCGGACAGGTAGATTGAGCGCCGACTGCATGGCGTCAGCAAGGCCTGGCGTCAGCGCGCCGCCGCCTGTAAGAAGAACACCTTGACGCACTATGTCGTCCGCAAGGTTGCAGCGCCCCTTCGCAATACATTCCGAAATCACAGAACATACCAGGTCCTCAACCCGCTCGGGCGAAACCTCGTCCGCACGCACGGCCTCGCGCCAGGCGACTATACCCGCAAGCGAAATGACCGCAGCCTGGATGCGGGAGGCCCCTATGTCGACCACTGTCACCGCCGCCGACTTGCTTACCGGTCCGCCGCCGCCGATCGCAGCCGCCATCGGCGAATCGATAAGATACAATTCCGGAACTCCGGCGAGTCGCGCGGCCTCTTCGTAAACGCGCTTCTCCACTTCGCCGATGCCGCTCGGCACGGAAAGAACGGCTCGCTTGACGCGACTGACGAAACGTCCGCGCGCCCCAATGCGAACGAGCGCCGCCCGGCAGACTGCCGTGAGCCGCTCGCCGCGGTCCCAAACCGAAGACACATCGACAAGGTCTTCAACCGGCACATCGAGAACAACGCCCTTCCCCGCCTCGAATGCGCGCACACGCGCCGCGCCGATGTCCAGGGCATAGTCTGTCCGCTTCAACGAGAGGGTCATGCCCGTGCCTCCATCTTAAGCAGTCCCCGAATCGCCGTCTCGTCTGGATTCTCCGGACGGACAAAGCCCTCCGCGGTGCATTCGCGCAGCGCCTCCTCAAGACCCGGCAGCCGCGCGCCACCTCCGGTGAGCAGCACGCCGCGGCGGGAAATTGCCGCCCTCGCCTGCTCCCCCAGTGCCGCACGCGCCTCATCCAGCGTCTCCGACAGCAGACGCGACAGGCGATTGACAGGATCCCGCATAGCCGCATTGACGGCGTCTGCCGTCAGCGCAATCTCCTCCGCCCGGCCTTTGCTCTCGTCGAAAGCTCTTATGGTGCGCACGGAACCTAAAAGAACGCGTTCCGCCTGATCCCGACCGACATGAAGCCCGAAGGTCTCGCGGACATGGCGGCGCAGATTTGCCGTAAATGCGTCGCCTGCCGCCCCATCTATCGGATTGCGCGCGTGCAGACTCCGCGAGCAGACGAGTTCGCCGCCCTTCAGCACACCAGCCTGCGCATAGGCCGCGCCGACAACCAGAACTGCGGCCGGTTCACTGTCGGACGCCCAGTCGGCACCCGCCGCATGCGCGACGATCTCCTCGACAAGCCGCACCTTGGAGAACCTCGCCTCGCGCGCGGCGTTCGAAAGGGCCTCGCGTTCATAGTCGGCGAACTGGGCCGGAACAGTCACAGTCAAATCCGACCGCACGATTGACAGAGGACCGCGGGACCTCACCAGAGCCCCAAGGAATGCCACCGTCAGATCCGGGTCTGCAACGCGCCCCTGTTCCATGAGACGGCACACGCGGATGTTGTCCGGAGCGCGCTCGAGCGCACTTTCCGCCTCTTCGCCGAAGGCCAGAATGCGGCCGTCCTGGGACGACACGAGCAGCACGGACGGCACCGTGCGCTCGAACTTCCCGTTCGTCGCGATGCGCGTTCGTGATGCGCCGAAATCAATCAGATATCTATTCAAGGGGAAATCCCTACGGATGTATCCAGGCAAGGTCGTCCTCAAGAGCCTGGCGGCGGTCGGCGGCAAGGCGCTCCCAGACGTCGGGCGTGAGCTCGAGTCCGGCGGCCTTGAACTGCGCGATGAGGTTGTTGCGACGCCATTCGCCGACGTCCTTCTTGCGCATCTCGTAGTCGGGGCGCGTGCGAAGCGCCTCGTCGACGGTGTAGAGGTAGAGCTTGCCGTCCTTCATGCCCGGCACCATCTCGCCCGTGTCGCGGTATCCCTCCACCGCGTCCCACGACGCCTCGTCGAAAGCGGCCTGCGCGTTGCGCGCGTCCTCAGGCCAGTCCTTGCGGTCGATCATATCCCGAGCTCCTTTCTCATCGGCTCCGCCAGGGCGGGGTCCAGCACAAGCGAATCGCCGTTGCGCCTGTAGATGAGGCGCTGAATGGCCGGCACGGCGTAGAACACGAGCACCGAGTCCGCGAGCGCGGCATACTCCCTGACGTTCGCGCTCGAACGCGCATAGCGGCGCATGACGTCCGCCGTCGGCACGTCATGCCCTCCCGCGAGCACGCGGTGGCTGATGCGGAGCGGCAATGCCGCCGGCTCGGGCATCCAAAGATAGTAGAGCACGACCGTGTAGCCGCGCCTCTTCGCGTCGGCGAGGAGCTTCAAATGCCCGCGCCCCGAAAGCGTCGTCTCAAAGGCGAACGACGTGCGCGCCTCGATGAGCTCGGCAATGCGTTCCAGCGTGAGCTTTCCCGCCTTGATCGCGGAGAGCCGGATGTCCGTCGGCGACATGCCCTGCGCCATGAGGTCGGGATTCACGTACTCGACCGCGCCGGCGTACTCGGGCAGATACCTGAGTGCAAACGTCGACTTCCCGGACCCGTTCGGCCCCGCGACGACATGGCATATAGGTCTCTCGGGCATTTCTTCCATCTGCCGATATTATACCACAATTTCTCTGCGGCCTTTGCGCCTCTATGCGGTCTTTGCGTTAAAAACCCGTGCGCTCGTATACCCGCGCCGCGCTGCAAAACAGCCTCGGTCGTTAATCTGAGACGTTAGAATCGTCTGTGACGAGGATGAATCCGACATCAGCGATTTCCCAGCGGCAGCCGGCGGCGTTGCATATGAGCGTCAACGCATCGTAGAACGAAATGTCCGCAGCGGACACCTGCGGCATACGTCTGAAATGCGCCGACATGGATTTCCCCTTCACGCAAGCTTTGCCTACATCATTTTCTGAATCATTCTCTTCTCCCGAATTCGTGTCCGCCACCGGACCTCTGTAGACAAAACTGATTCCACGCCCTGGTGTTTCTTTAGACGCCTTTCTCAGGAATTCAATGGCGTCGATTATCGTCTCGTCTGGGCCTATTGACAGTCTTGGTATCGTGATGCTCTTCATGCGCGCAATCACCTGCGCGTCAATCTCGCGTCTGCGAACAATCTCCACTTCGTCCAGCGCGCTCTCCAGCTTGCGTATATCTGCGATCAGTTTGACAAGTTGCGCGCGCGCCGCGCGTGCGTCCTCCTCTACGCGCATGAACTCGTTGCTGACGCCGAGCCTGTCACAGATGGCGCGCGTTGCGGCATTGTCCGTCATGCGCGCAAAACGATCTGACAACCTGTCAGACCTGTCTCTGATTTGCTCCACCATCTTCTGCATGAGCTGAGTTTCTTGCTTGCGTGGCAGACTGAACGCCAACATAGGAATGTTGCAGTGCATCCACGCGAATGCCGCTCCGCACGCAATCATCACGGTCATGGCAATGACAGACTTCATGTTCACTACCCCTTTCTTTGTTTCAGCATTATACCAAATCCGCGACAGATGCGCCGCGCTACTAGGAATCAGCCGTGGCAAATCGGTGGTGCCAGTGTCGCGGTGAAAGCAAAACCGGAATGCTGTAGCGAGCAAAACCGGAATGGAGCGAGAGAGCCTGTTAAGCGGGCTTCAGCGAAGGATTTTGCTTCAAAGATGGCGGTTGTTGCAAGTTAAGAAAACCATACGCCCCCCATGGGGGGCGGCCGCCTCGGTGTAGCGAGCAAAACCGGAATGTGGAGTATACTATGCTCCATGAAACAACAGATA
>ERZ842401.8582-NODE-8582-length-10003-cov-6.641637_pt1 | contig 10003 bp, 22 predicted proteins | sample MGYA00521270_ERZ842401 | MGnify/ENA primary metagenome ERZ842401 (study PRJEB31892, sample SAMEA3878208) | bioreactor metagenome | biome: Moose rumen | place: Sweden | collected 2011-10 | study: EMG produced TPA metagenomics assembly of the PRJEB12797 data set... | reverse complement strand
ATGCAGTGCGGACGGGTTGTCAAATTGAAAAAATAATGCTTGAAAAAGGATTGACCGTAAAGGATTTGCAGAGATATTTTGGTTTTGCAACTCCGCAAGCGATCTATAAATGGAAATACGGAGATTGTTTACCGTCTTTAGATAATCTTGTAGCACTAGCAAAGTTGTTTGATGTAAAAATGGATGATATTATAATTCTAAAAGGAGAAGATGAAAAATGAAAACAAGCGAATTAAAGAAACTTTACACCGTGGAGAAATTCAAAGGAATTGACGGAAATCCCGACTTTTATGTGTTGCCAAGAGAAATGACTGTGATTGACGCCTTGAAACTTGTAGGAAATCTGACACATATCGGAGTTGATAAATTGGTTGAAACTGCCGGATATGTCAAAGACAATCAGCTTTTCTTATGTGGTAGCAAAGACGAAGTAAAATGCACAAGATCAGTATGGGCGGTGGCAAGAAGATGACGAGTGAATACAAGTATAACGATATCGTAATGAACCGCATAGTAACCAGACTACATTGCGGTGACACAATAAAAATTGCAGAAAAAGATGAACAAAGAGCAGATCCTGTTATGCGAAAATACACGATTGAAACAGTCTATAAATTTATTGCAATCGGAATGTGTGGTAAACGCAAGAGAGTATTTAGTATCGGTGATTTGGTTATGATGGGGATTGAGCCAAGTGAGGTGTATTATGAAGATAACAGAGAAAGACTTGCATACAATTGAAGCAATTAAGCAGTATCATAAAGAACATGGATACATGCCGTCATACCGTGAAATAGGTGATATGATAGGCGTGTCGAGCAGTAATAGCGTATATGATAGAATGCAAAGATTGTATGCTTCAGGTTTGATTGAAACTGACATGGAATTTAATTGTCCCAGAGCATTTAGGTTAAAAAGAGGTGAATCAGATGTTGGAGAATAAAATTATTGCCGTTGATGCGGATGGCACCCTGTTCTATGAGCCATATCCAAAATGCGGTAAACCAAACGAAAGACTAATTGAGTGGCTAAAGGAATGTCAGAAACACGGATGTAAACTTATTCTCTGGACAATGCGTGAGGGGAAACCGTTAGAAGATGCAGTTGAATTTTGCGGACAGTACGGACTTGAATTTGACACAGTAAACGACAATCTGGAAGAAATGAAACAAAGGTACAACAATAATCCGAGAAAAATTTACTGTGACTACTATCTGGACGATACGCATTTTACATCCGATTTTTTGATACGAAAAACCACGATTGAAAACGAAAGACCAAAAGCGAGGATAATCTAAAGGAAAGAGCCATAGCTAAATGCTACGGCTCTAATTTTTGTAATGTCCAGTTTATATCTGAAAGAATTTCACCTGCCATTGTTGCGTATGGATATTTACTTGCATCAAGCTTGCGTTTGGTTCTACAGTATTCCACGTATTCATCTGCGGTCATGTTTAAGATTTTGAGACAATCTTTCAAACAATTTTCAGCTATGAGATATTTTGATTCAGCAAGTTTCAAGCGTGTCTCTAACTTTGTTTTTTTTACTCATATTTATTTCCTCCATTAAATCCGATTTTAATTAATTATAGCTTCAACCAAATTCATGATTATTTCATCATTCTCGCATACATCCAATGCCTTATTTGCTTTAGACAAATATCTATCATGAGTCCAACTCGTCCAATCATCTTCAAGTCCTTTTATCTCGTAATACCACGAACACATATCTGTGTGATTGCTGTGGCATAATTTATCATGTAAATAAATCGCCAATCTCTTATTTTTTGGAAGCAATTTGATGTATTCGTCTCGGATTGTTTTCCTTTCTTTTTCGTTTTTCATTACATAAACATGATTGTAATTCTTATCCTGTACCAACTCATCATTTTCCTTTGTTTTTTCATAACGTATTTTCAAACTTTCAATAGTATTCATAACATTCTCCTTTCGTATTTACCTTTTAAAAGCTTGTTTTTGTTGTGGATGATAAAAGTATCGTTAAATGTGTTTTGGTGGCTTGTTTTGGCTTACAGGATGTATTTCAACTCACCCTGTTGCATATAATCTCTGACAGTTTCAAGACTTCTGCTTTCTTCAAGTACCTTTTGCGCAAAATACTTTCGGAAACTTTCTGATGATACATTTTTCATATTCAAGTATCTTGCGGCATTCTTTAGGTGAATGCAGAACGATTGCATTTTGATCGTGAATAATCTGCCTGTGCCAATCTCATTGATGATTGACATTGCTGTATCGGTCAAAATGTATTTTTTGCCGTCAACACAATATCTGTTTACACCGTTTTCAGAGATAATGTTGTTTGTGTCAAAATCCAAAATTTCATCATTCTTTAATCCAGTGTTAGACTGAATTAAGAGGATGTCAGCTACTTGTTTATTCGGATTGTGTACCCCATAGCCTTGCCGGATTGTGGTGATGATGAGAGTGACTTCATCTTCGGTTAGTATTCTTGACTTATAATTTGCCATATTGTAAATTCCTTTCGTTTATTATACTTTGATTGTACTACATATTTATTACATAGTCAAGCAATCAATCTGGCAATTCCTAAAAAGATAGCTATAACTCCGCCTGTTGCATCTTCCTTGAATGAAAAGCAAAAGATAATTCCGATAATGACAAGCAGAAGTCCTAAAAGTTTCTGTTTAGCGTACTCTGTCAGATGATACTTTGTTTTGGTTACTTCCTCGGTGTAAAATGCTTTCATGGTTATCTCTCCTTTTCAAAATTATAAACGATTTTTTCGCTCAAAAAAAATTGCAAAAATATAAAATACCCCGGTGGGTATGCCATATCAGCTCAAAATTTTTCAAAATTTTTTCGCCAAAAACACCCAAAATTTTACTCAAATTGTTAAATTTCAGATTATCAAACCACTTTTTCTTGATTTTGAAAAATGTGATAAAATCAATGCTTTTCGGTATGCCCTTAAAACGCTCTATTTGCCGTTTTAAGCGGTTTTATTTGTTGGGGTATAGGTTTATAGCCTTTATGCCTTAAAAAGGCTTTTATGTAGCTTAGAATGAATTATAGATTTTTTAAATGTATCTATAATCATTCTACCATCTTCGGCGGTTGCAGTCATTAGACTGCTAGTATAAAATGGGCGGTGGTCTGGTCTGCATGGTTCTATCTCCTTTCTAACTTGCCTTGTATAGGACTCTGCCGCCGTGGGTGATCTGCTTTATTTCTTCCGGTTGTAGGTCTTTTGCCCTGTGCCCGTCTTTTGGCAACTTCTCACGGTCTGCTGATGCTATATAGTAACTCGACATATACCCGGAATGCTTCATGGCGTTTATTCCTCTTGCTTCTGCCGTGACTGTTTCGCCATTTGAAATGGTGACTTTTACGGTCTTATAATCTGCGCTCATGGCGTTAGTCATGCGCTTGATTGCGTGGGCGGTGTGTGCTGGGTCGCTTCGTCTGTGCCGTTTTCCGTGGTCTTTTCTTCCTCTGTGGTCATTTCCTCGGCTGTGGCTGTTTCTTCGCTCTGTGTGGCTTTTGTGGTAGTCTGCTCCTGTTCGCTTGTTTCGGTCTGTTCCTCTTTCTTTCCTGTTGGCAGATAATAAGACCCTGCGCCAAGCGCATTTTTAATTGCTTTTATGGTTCTGCTCGTCTCAAAATCATACAAAGATCGCTCTCCATTGTTAAATTCAACGCTCATACTGTTCAGATTTGTGATTGTAAAAACATCCCCCGAACCGTCAACAAAGGTCATTCCCTCACAGATTGCGCTGTTTTCGTCTATCTCCTCAACCTCTGCAACTTCCTGCGGTTCTTCTTTCTGCTCTTTAGGTAAAAACTCCGCTAAAATCTCCGAAAAATCAAGCGTTTTTGTCATTTTCTGGATATAAGAGAACATTCTCCGGCTCTGTGGCTCTCCAATTTGCTTTTCGCCGATAAATTCGACACGATACATCTTGCAAGTGCTGTCTGCGCTTTCTCTGCTTGTTTCTGTTTCTGTCAATTTATTAACTTTGACAAATAAAAGCTGTCTGCCTGTGCTTTTTGCTCTATATCCCTCGCCGATACGCTCATCCCGAAAACGTAAAGTAGCTTCATATAAAACGCCGTTTTCATCCTGTTCTGTGCGCTGTTCTGCGGTCTTTTCGCCCCAGTAACTCCAATTTTGAACGCTAAACTGCCAACCGTTCTCCATTTCCTCGTTGTACTTCTTAACTTGCGCCCATGTTAATTTCGCCATTTTTGTGTCCTCTCTTTCTTTTTGGTGGTGTTTTTAGGTAAATCCCCTTGCACCGTGTCGGGCGGTGTGTTCGTTCTCCGCAAGGGGAAAAGGTCAATTATAAAATTTGTATTCTGATATACTTACCCAAAGAATTTTTTTAAGCGGCAAGTTATAATAATCTACCAACTCATTGTACTGTCTTAATAACAGGCTCCAATCTTCGCCTGCATTGATTGTCTCAAAAATCAAATCGAGGGTTTTTGTTGCAAGTCTGATCATTTTTGTATTCATGCCGTTTTTTCTCCTTTCTGCTCGATTTTGTCAACCTGTGAAGCCTTAAAGAAATACGCTGTTTTCTGGAACATTCTGCCCTCTTTCTCGACTTCTTCGCCTGTTTCTTTGTCCTTGGTGGTGTAGCTTTTGCCCTGCTTCCAGATTGTGATTTGTGCTATTGCCTTTTCACCCTTGCGGACTTGGTAGCCCTTTTCAATCCATGCGGCGTATGTGTGGATGGGTTCAGGTTCCTGTACTGTGATTTGTCCGCCGTCCTCTGTCTGATATGTAAAAGTCCGTCCAGTAGTGCCGATTGTTCCGGCTTTCATGAGTTCCATTGATGCGTTAAAAATGATCTGTGCGTTTGTCATTGTTTCGCCCTCCTTATTCTTCTACTAAAATCAGCTTGATTTCTGCATCTGTTTCGATTGCTTTCACTTCCTCACGGGTGAAGCTTTCAATCCCTACTGTGTAACCGTCTACTACTACTTTGTAATTTCTCATTGGTTTTACTCTCCTTTGTGGTGGTTTATTCCGCTCTCTGGCTTCTCCCAATAGGCTCCGGCGCTTGGCTCGTCTCCTGTCTGTCTGCTTTTGTTGCGGTTCTTGTTTGTTTCTATGTATATATTAGCATAGAAATATATACTTGTCAACACTTTTTATATAAAATTTTATAAGTTTTTGAGGAAAAGAAAAAGCCTATATTTCTAGGCTTTTCCAATAATCAAATATAGATAAATAATTCACCGTGTCCATATTCCCATGACTGAATTTTTGACTGCAAAATGTTGTTTGGTATCTGCCGCATATCGTCCGTTTTTATAATTTGTTCCGTGTCCTCTTCCGGATCGAAACACGGCAGTTTTGTCTCTAAAATCTGGAAAATGTTTATAATTCCGATGCTTTCGCAAGTGTTCAAAAAATCAATAACTTTCATTTTGGCTTATCCTCCTTTTATGCGGTCTTGGAACCGTCCTTGGCTGCATTACAGCCCCTAAGGGCTTTATTAGTTGAGATTAAACTGTGTCACAAGTTCCTGCGCTTCTGCTATCTTTGCTGCGTTGCTGTAAGTGTGACTGATCGGCTTGTCGGTGTAGTCACGCCTTGCAAATGTGTCCGCATCCGCTTTATTGTCAAACCATGCTATCCTAGGTCTATCTGCTCCCCATACGCTATACTTTACGCTCCAAAAAGTTTTTCTCATGTTTTTATCCTCCTTTTTTCTTGGTGGTGTTTTCTTGTTTCTGGAATAATCATATCATATTCAAATATAAAAATCAATAGAAATATATATGTAATAATATACAAAATGTTATGTATAAATTTGTTGAGTTTTATATAAATTTATGGTTGAAAATGTATTAAAAAAGTGGTACATTATATATAGAAAGAAACAAAACAACCAAACAGGAGGGACAAAGATATGATGCAAAATGAATTTGAGGCACTCGCAGGATATGAAGTAAGTACAGAGGACTATAACAACATTATTGAGCCGATGTATATGGCAACCAATATGAGCAAACAGGAATTTGTAAAAGTGATTGACAAGAAACGGTTTGCACTCACTCCACTGAAACAGATTGTTAAAGAAATGAAGAAATGTGCGGAGAGCCTGAAAGAAACTTGCACACACTTCACGGACTGGGAGACGAAAGACAGACTGGAAAGCCTTACAAAAGAGTATATCAGTAGGAAATACAACATTGCAGGGGCAAGGATAGCAGAATACGGAATAAACGAAAGAATGTTTGCATCTTGCTTCTACCCGAAGTCGGTTACAATATATACAACAAAAAACTATCAGACGATAGAAACCATCGACTTAATCTAATAATGATATGTAAAAGGCATCCGGCAAGGGTGCTTTTTTATTGCCTTAAAATCCAATGTCCCTATAAATGTTGACATATCTGCGGAAAAATGATATTTTAAGGATATAAACACAAAAAGGCGGTGAAACATGGGCGCAAGGGAACATATAAAAAGGGCATTGAGTATAAAAGGATTGACGGTTAAAGGACTAGCGGAGAGATTGGACATACCATATCAGACAATGCGAAACCGATTGAGCCGTGACAAGATGACATTTGACGGAGTGGAGCGGATCGCGGATGCGATAGACTGCGAAGTTGTTTTTGTCGAAAAATCAGAAATAAAAGCCAAAAAGAAAACAATCAGAAAAGACAAAACATATTGAGGAGGTGTGGATCATGGCAAGAAAGAAAGCAGAAACAAAAGAAAAGCCAGAAAAGGTCATAGACATAAAGACACGGACACAGGGCGGAGCGGTGGAGCGGATAGGCGGAGAAGATGCGGAGATCATGCCGGAGAGATTGAGAGTGGACGGACTGCCGGACGATATCACAGATAGGATTGATAATGCCATTTATGATTTTATGACTTACCAATGCACGCCACCCCTTGAAGATATGGCAAAAGCACGCCAAGCGCGTTGGTCTGCTTGTTGTATGTATATCGGAGAAACAGTTTTCAAGAAAGGCGGTATTGCACGGAGAGCGGAGCGGGAAGAAAACGGAAAGTGGATAGGTATAGATGCTAAGATTATTGATGCTATAATTCCACTGTGGCTTTTTTATTGCTCAAAGTATGAGAAAACGCCGTTAAAAGCTGATTTTGTGTACTTCTCAGGCGTTTCGCTTTCGTGGCTTTATACGCATGATAGGGAAAGTGTAACCCCTGAGCGTGTGAAAGTTTTACAAAAATTAGGCGATATCCAGGAACATGGCATCAAAGGTATCATCACAGACGGTCGCAGCAATCCCACAGGAAACATCGTTATTTTGAACCATGATCACGGATATGCAACCTCAAATGTAGTGGTTCAACATGAGGTCAAACAAGCTATTTCAGCGGTACAACTTCCGAAACTTTCAGACAATTCACAGCCTGGGCAATAGTCCTGGGCTTTTCTTTCGTCACATTGCACAATATCTAATTTTCTGATTATTCACGGAATAACGTAAAAGCAACATATTTATGCGGTTTGTAGGCTATGAAAGTTATCGGTTTGTCAACTATGCGCAAAACATTAATTTCGCGCATAGTTGAAACCGACAGTAATGTCACAGAATAGGCGGTATTTTAGGAACGTGCGTTCGATATGACCGTATGGGGGTTATCGAACATACGTTCGAGTGGGCGGGTAACAACTCCGAACTTATCTTCAATTAACTATTGTCATACACAAGTCAAAATGCTATAATATTCAAGGAAAGCGAGGTGATTTACATGAGAACAGGCAGACCAACAGACGATAAAAAGGAATACAGACTTATCTTACGTATAAATGAGGAAACAAAGCGTAAAATCGAGGAAGATGCAGATAGAAACGGGTTATCGGTTTCGGAAATGGTACGGAAAATCCTAAAAGAATACTTTGATTGTCCTACATAACCTATTCTAAAATTCCCAAATAGCCATAAAACGCACATAATCAATAAAATACTCACATAAACCTATAAACTGTCTTAAAATGGCAAATAATGGCATTAGAGTAGTATTTCTGATTGGTTGTTTATATCTTGGAATAAAATCTATTATCACCAACAAGTAAATTGTGGTTTGATAAAAATTAAAAAACCATAGTTATGACATACGGAATTATAGGTTTTGACATACATAAAATAGGGTATTGACACACGAAATAAACTGTTTTATACTGTAATTATGACACACAAAATTAAAAAATCCTTATTTTTCAATGGTTTATAATGTGTGACAAAAAGAAAAGAGGTGAGAAGATGGCAAGACCGACAGATGATCCTAAATATTACCGCATTGATTTGAGGATAAACGAAGAAATGCACTCAAAACTGATTAAAATATCACAACAGACAGGACAGACTATTGCGGAATACGTCAGAGGACTTATCAACAACAACGATTTTCAATTATCTGCCGAAGAAACTAGGTTATTAAAGGATATTTTCAATATGGCAAAATTAAACGGTGTAAGCAAAAAGGAATTTCTGCGGATATTGGATAATGAACTGACGCAAGGTACTTTGGTTATTGAAAATGGGAGATTGTATAATCAATGAAAATAGGTCTTATAGACGTGGATTCTCACCACTACCCGAATTTGCCACTTATGAAACTGTCTGCATGGCACAAACAACAAGGAGATCATGTTGAATGGTATCAGCCAATGTTTAGTGGTCACATGGATAGGGTTTACATGAGTAAAGTCTTTTCATTTACGCCTGACTATGAATACTACATTGATGCAGACGAAATCATAAAGGGTGGAAGTGGATATTGTATTGAGTTAGAAAACGGAAAAGAAGTATATCATTCAGAGCGTGATCATAATTTGCCGGACGAGATAGAACACATTTACCCGGACTATTCACTTTATCCAAATGAATGTAAAGATACAGCATACGGATTTTTAACAAGAGGTTGTCCGAGAGGATGCAGTTTCTGCCATGTAGAATCAAAGGAAGGACGTTGTTCACGGAAAGTTGCTGATTTATCGGAATTTTGGAGAGGACAAAAGAACATAGTATTGTGCGATCCAAATATATTGGCTTGCAAAGATCACATGGAACTTCTAAATCAGCTTGTTGACAGTAAAGCGAAAGTGAATTTCAACCAAGGATTAGACATAAGGCTTGTGAATGATCTAAACATTGAATTGCTGAAACAAATCAAGTTAGACGGAATACATTTTGCTTTTGACGATTACAAACAGAAAGGTATTATAGAACCGAAATTACGTGAATTTGCAAAGAAAACAGGATTTAATAGGAATAAAGGTAGGGTAATGGTTTACATTCTGACAAATTTTGATACAACATTAGAACAGGATATTCACAGAATACAACTTTGTCGTGAATTAAACTTTAGCCCATATCCGATGATTTATGACAAGGAACACGCTGATTCTATTTATAGAAAATTGCAAAGATGGTGTAGCAATTTTATCTTTTGGAGCGTTCCAACATTTGAAGAATATTTGAAAGGGAATAAAGAAAATAGAAAGGAGTCACAATGATATCTAAAGAAGAAATCGAAAAAGCAATGCACATGGTAGATCTGGCGAAGTACCCATTCATAGTTTATGTGAATCCGTCAGAACCGCAAGAGACAAAAGATATGATAAAAGGTCTAAAAGAAAACTGTGGAATAAAGGAAATAGTGGATAGTGCCGGAGTAGAACAGGGAAAAGTGCTAATTCGTAAAAGATCTGCTATTGAGTTTATTGATCCACCGGAACCACTAAAACCGATTTTTGAGAACACAACTACTTGCAATGAGTGTTGTGGTGACATGGTAAAACGGACAGTTGAAGAACAGATAAAGCATGACCGAGAATTACTTAGAAAAACAATAGACGAATTATATGGAAAGGAGAACACATGACCAAACAACAAGCGATAGACTTAGAAAAAGAGTGCGACAAGATATTTTCAGATGCAATAGGCTGGGAATGCGCAGTGTCAATGGCAATAAACGGCAGATTACAAGTGCATTTCAACGATAACTACATCAATT
>ERZ842401.8581-NODE-8581-length-10003-cov-15.362585_pt1 | contig 10003 bp, 9 predicted proteins | sample MGYA00521270_ERZ842401 | MGnify/ENA primary metagenome ERZ842401 (study PRJEB31892, sample SAMEA3878208) | bioreactor metagenome | biome: Moose rumen | place: Sweden | collected 2011-10 | study: EMG produced TPA metagenomics assembly of the PRJEB12797 data set... | reverse complement strand
ATCCGGTATACCCCTTTCGGGTATCGGGGGTTTGAATCCCTCACCTTCCGCAAAAAGAGCAGCCTTAGGGTTGCTCTTTTGCGTGAGGGATGAAAACCCCAGGGGTTTGTAATCGACGCAGTCGCTTGCCAGAGCAAGAATCCCTCACCTTCCGCAAAAGGAGCCTCACTCTCCGCTATTTAATGAAAAGGGAACCTTACGGATTCCCTTTTTTTTCTCCCCTTTGGGTTAGAAGGCCCTGCTCCTGAAGTTCCTGCAGATTGAATCCCAGTTCAGCCACGTATTTCTGAACGACTTTCACGTCAACGGTATCAGCATCGGACTTGTCGTAGATGATCAAGAAGTGAACTTTCCCCTCTGCCTCAGAAACGTAGTAGGTCAGGGTAATCACACGGGCACCGCCCGACTTTCCTTTCCCCTTGGACTCTATGGTCATCCTGACCTTCCTGATGCCAGGCACAAGTTCTGCACCCTGGAAGGGGTTCTTCATGATACTGTCCTTGAAATCTTCAAGGTCATTCATGAAACTCTTGTACCGCTTCTTCAGTACCTTGGCACCCCGGGAGAACTCCGTGGTGAAGTCAATCGTCCAGTTCATTGACAAGTTCCTCCCAGGTCATCAGGTTCTTCTTACCTTCCATGGACTCCTTGACCTCCATGAGGGCATTGCGCAGTTCTTGGGGCAGGTCTCTCTTGTTCACCACCACGTCATCTTCTGTGATGGGAACAACTTTCCAACTGCCGTATCTGGCTTTTACGACAACATCCTCACCCTTCTGGGCCAATCCGTAATACTTGGCCAGATTGGCTCTGTAATCTCTACCTGTTACAACTATCATAATCCTATGTATTTTGTTCTGGTGCAAAGGTACAAAATAAAATTGAAAAGTGTACCACTTTGGCACACTTTTTGTGCTTATTGTCTATAATCGCTGATTTTTACTTGATTTTATAAAGAATCTTTGGTTATTATCGGGAATTTTGCTACCTTTACAACCAAAGAGATCATTGAAACAATTGCCAATAAGCATCGAAGCAACTGGGGCTGTCTTACATAACCGGGTTTACACCTATTTATATATAATAGGGTCTGTATTACCGATGTATTACCCCACCAAAACATACTTGTTTTGCTTGGTTGGCGTAAATATTTGGAAACCAATTCATTAAGTAGAAATAGGTGAGGGAGCCTCACCTTCCGCAGAAAAGAGCAACCTTGAGGTTGCTCTTTTCTGTTGAAACCATGAAAAACAATCAATAGAGGTGTACAAAAAGAAATAATAAGGTGGATAAAACGTTTTCTTCACCTATTTATTATTAAAATTCTTCTTTATTACTAAAATATTTATTATCTTTGCCAACAAATACAACAACTACTAAAAAAATAAAACATGAAGAAGATTTACTACTTTCTTTTATGTGCACTGATGCCGATATATGCTTCAGCATATACGTTGAATCGTGTCAGTGTGCATGATCCCAGTATTGTCTGGGAGCCGACATCCGAGACTTACTACGTGTTTGGCAGTCATCAGGCATGGGCAAAGTCAACGGATTTGATGAATTGGACTTCCGTTCCAGTAGCATGGTGCACAACCGAAAGTTCAAATGTAACTTGCGAAACTGCTTTCAACACCAATGCCACCACATCTATAAAAGTGGGGGGGGTAAATTACTCGTTTGGTAATTTCGACGTTGAGGCATATTCTGCCGCAGGAAATGATTCTTATGATATTAGCGGCAATCTTTGGGCACCCGATGTCATCTGGAACAAGAAGATGGAAAAGTGGTGCATGTATCTCAGCATTAATGGAGATTACGCCAACTGCAGCATCGTACTTCTGACCTCTGACAATATTGAGGGACCATATCTTTACCAAGGTCCGATTGTATTCAGTGGATTTAATATTGGCAGCAGTCTTTCCTATAAGTATACAGACCTCGAACTGGCACTTGGTACGCAAGCCACATTGCCCGACCGTTATAATGTCGGCTCGCTTACTAATTGGCGTCACCGTTGGCCCAATGCCATTGACCCCTGTGTGTTCTATGACGAGACAGGCAAACTCTGGATGTCATACGGTTCTTGGCATGGAGGTATCTGGATGCTTGAACTGGATGAGGAGACAGGTCTTCGTAATTATGACGTGAAGTACTCCTATACGGAAGGGTCGAATGCCGATGACGTGAGGGTAGACCCGTATTTCGGAACGAAGATTGCCGGAGGCTTCCAAGTTTCTGGTGAGGCTTCGTACATTAAATATATAGATGGTTATTACTATCTGTTTATCACCTATGGTGGATTGCTTGCCAATGGTGGCTATCAGATGCGCGTCTTCCGTTCTGCTAATCCTGATGGACCTTATACAGATACTTTTAATGGTGAAGGTGTTGCAGTCTATAACGCTGCTCGTGTGAACTATGGTCCTGATGGTACTCGTAAGACCAACCGTGGCGAGAATATCTTCGGAGCATACGGTGAGTGGGGCTATACTGCAAGAGGTGATTACTCTGAGCGTTCTCAGGGACACAATTCCTTCATTACGAACAAAGACCAGACCTTCTTGGTTTATCACACCCGTTTCCAGAATCGTGATGAGGGTCATGAAGTACGTGTCCACCAGATGTTTGTCAATAAAGACAAGTGGTTATGTGCCGCACCTTTTGAGTACACAGGGGAGACTGTTACCAATACAGATATCAAGACCACCCAGCAGGTTGCTACTGCTGATATTCCCGGCACTTACAAAATACTCCTTCATGATAAGAATCTGGATCACTCGAACAAGGAACTCAAGATACCTGTGATTGTAGAGTTGAAATCCGATGGAACCATTACAGGTGACAAGACGGGGACATGGGCTATTACTTCTGGTACATCTTATATCACGATTAAGATTGATGAGACGACAGAATACAAATCCACTTATGAGGGTGTGCTGATCAATCAGAAGTTGGAGCCTACGGATCAAGTCGTTCCTGCCTTCACTGCTGTAAATAAAAAGAAAGAAGATAGAAACTCTGGTGATGGTGGCAACACCCTTTGGGGCTATAAGTATGAGAAGGAGACTTTAGGCTCTACTACTGCAGGATGGGCAGATGCCGGCTCATATACCTCTCCTTTGAAACTGTCATCCGATAGGATGTTGACTTTCACCTTCACCGTTGATGACATTGACTCTTCTAGTGACTGGTCGGGCTTAGTTATTAATCTGACAAAGACAAGTTCACCACAGTATGTGGGAGATTCTGATTATCTGTTCCTGAGAACTCCCGACTGGTGGTATGACATCCTCAATGAGAGCGGTACTGCCATTGTCAGTCAGAATACATTTGGAGAAACCAAGGCAAAAAATGTCTTGAAAGGATCTACAGGAAAATTAACAGTTCGTCGTTATGGTACTAAGGCTATTGTCCAACTCGATATTGTGAAAGACGGAACACCATATCGTCTCTATCATGTGCAAGACTTGAAAACCACTGATGACATCTATGTAATGCTTTGTGGCGACAGAACACAGTTCACCTTGACAAGTGCCAATACCGCTGCTTATAAGTTGAATGGAATACTATTAGGTGATGAGGACAATAACAATGGATTTGGTGATGGTGTTCGTAAAGACTATATCATCCAACCAGATGAAACACTGAAGTTTAATTTCATCAATTATACCAAGAAGTTTAATGACTATAACACATGGACCTTGGAAATACAGCAGGGTGGCGAGATTATAGACATTGGTGCTGACAATCGTGGATGGACATATCCTGATGATGGTACATGGACAGGGAACAGTTATTGGAATGCAGAGAACCAAGGATGGTCTAACTACGACTGGAGCACATTCATTGACGATTCAGACGGTGCTGATGTGGTGATGACGATCAAGCGTGAGGGTACTAAAGTCACGATGAATGCAGTACATACCTCTACTACGGGCAATGTATTTACTAAGACTTACCACTTCACCGTAACTTCCTTAGAGGCTGCTCAAGCAATGTCTGTTCGCTTGCTTACCGAGGGTGGTCACCTTGACCTCCTCAGTGCCGAGGTGGGTACTACCATCAGTGCCTACGACTGGTCTACGTTCGTGACTGGTAATGCCCTCGACTTCTCAGACGTTGACGGACTTACTGCTTATGCAGTGACGGGACATGATGATGCTAATATAAATAAGGTGGAAGTGACCTCGGCTGTTCCTGCCGGCACACCATTGTTGCTGAACGGTGACGCGAACACCACCTATTTCATTCCTGTTGCCGCCTCTGCAGGTACTGCTCCCAGTGGCAATCTGCTCCAGGCAGGTACAGGCGCTTCTGTGGCTCCTGAGTCTGGTAAGACCAAGTACGCCCTGAGTGTGGAGGGTGATGCTGCCCACTTCAAGAAGATAGAGGCTGCCCGTGCGATACCCGTCGGCAAGGCATTCCTCGTGTTCAATGGGGAAATCTCCGCCCGTGAGTTCTCCCTTGACGGTAGTGTTACCGGCATCCAGCATGTCAAGGTAGGTACCGAGGATCATATCTACTATGACCTGCAGGGTCGTCGTGTGCTCTATCCTAAGAAGGGCTTATATATCGTGAATGGTAAAAAGATTGTCGTAAAGTAAGAAGACCCCTTCTTCCCTCCCTGCTCAGGGGAGGGAAGAGGGTTCTTTATTAAATAAAAGAAAGATTATGAAGAAGACATATATCAATCCCGTGATGCAAGTGGTGGAATGGGAGATGCCACAGTTATTGGCTGGTTCTCCTGACCTGAAGGGAACACTTGGTACTACCGACCCCATCTTAGGACATGAACTCGATGGTGGGTTCTTAGATCTGGAATGATTTTAAATAACTATATTACTAATTTAATTTTTTAAACTATGATGAATTTTTTACGCAAGACTGTCCTTGTCTTCATGACGGGACTTTTATGCAGCACTGCTGCTTTTGCAGGCGATGAGGTTGACTTAGGTGATGGCACTTCTCGCTTAGGCGCTGAGGACAACACCACGGCATGGTGGAGCCAGTTCACTGACTTTGTGGAGATTGCTCCTAACAAGACGCTGACTTACACCTTTAAGAACTACTCCTCAAAGGCTTACAACTGGAACAACTGGGTTGTCAACATTGTCGCTGAGTCTGGTTACGAGTATCTGATCATGCGTGCTGACTGCTATGGCTGGTCAGAAGGTAATGGATTGAACACGGATGACAACACTTGGTTTACTTGTAACTGGAACAATTACAACTGGGACAACTTCCTTGACAATATTGATGGCGCCACTGTTGTGTTGACCATCAAGCGTATGGAAGCCTCTTTAGTGCTGATTACTGACGTGACAACCGCTGACGGCACCAAGAAGTTCCGCCACTTCTTCGAGATGGATACGCCTGCTTCCAATGAGGAGATCCTGAAGGCTCGCCTGACCGTTGACAACGCACACCTTATTATTAATAATGAGGTTCCTGTGGTTGACACAGAGACGATTGCCGTAGAAGGCACACAAGTAGGACGCGCCGACCTTGCCACTCTCTGGTGGACAGCCTTCTCTGATTACTATACCGTTCAGCCTAACGAGACAGAAAAGGTTCATTTCAAGAACTATTCCTGCAAAGTGAATAACTGGGACAACTGGCTGGTAGGTGTCACGAGTGATGCTGACCGTCTTGATACTGCTAATGGCTACGATGAGTATGTCATCCTCCGTGCAGACTACTATGGATGGGGTTCCAAATATGATGCAGCCAATTTGACCTCCGACTATAACTGGGATGCTTTCATGGACGAGATGGATGGTGCTGACGTGACGATTGAAGTGGCACGTGAGGGTGGTAAGGTGACTATTACTGCAAAGACAACAGCCGCTACTGACGGTACTACCGTACGCACAGAGACCTATACCTTCACTGACGATGCTATCGCTGAGAAGGCTATCCGCTTCTTTGTATTCACGGAGGGTGGTATGCTTGACATTCTCCCTGTTACCACGGCTATCGAATCCGTCAAGAAGGATAACTCAAAGGCAGAGACATACTATGACCTGAGCGGTCGCCGCGTGACTCATCCTACGAAGGGACTTTACATCGTCAATGGAAAGAAAGTAATTAAGTAAATTAAACTAATACGAGTATGAGAAAATTATTATGTAAAACACTCTTCCTCCTGATGGGAGGACTCCTATGCGGCTCCTCTGCCTTTGCAGGCGATGAAGTTGACTTAGGCAACGGCACCTCTCGCTTAGGTGCCGAGGACAATACCACGGCATGGTGGACTCAGTTCACGGACTTTGTGGAGATCGCTCCTAACAAGACGCTGACCTACACCTTTAAGAACTACTCCTCAAAGACTGACAACTGGAATAACTGGGCGGTGGAAATCTGCGAGAAAGTCTCAGGTTACGAATATCTTCTGATGCGCGCAGACTGCTTCGGACTGACAAACGGTGAATGGGAAGGACGTAACACCAATGATAATTCAACGGATTGGTTCTATGGCAATCTCAACAATTACGACTGGGATAACTTCAAGGACAATATTGACGGTGCTACTGTCGTGATGACCATCAAGCGTAATGATGCATCCCTGATCTTGATTGAGGACGTGACGACTGCTGACGGTACCAAGAATTTCCGTCATTACTTTGCAATGCCATGTCCTGCCACCGCAGTAAAGGAGACATTGAAGGCTCGCCTGACTGTTGACAACGCACACCTTATTATTAATAATGAGGTTCCTGTGGTTGACTCAGATCCATTACCTACTGCAACTGGCACGCAGATCGGACTTCCAGAACTCACCACTCCTTGGTGGACAGCATTCTCAGACTATTATACCATTGGCATGAATCAGATGGCTAAGATCCATTTCAAGAACTATTCCTGCAAAATGGGTAACTGGAACAACTGGCTTCTTTTTGTCACTACTGATGCTGACCGTGGGGCTGATGACTATTCTGAGTATCTCGTCCTGCGTTCAGATCACTATGGATGGGGAGATAAATATGATGCAGCCAATTTAACCTCCAACTATGACTGGGATACCTTCAAGGACGAGATGGATGGCGCTGACGTGACGATGACGGTGAAGCGTGAGGGTGGTAAGGTGACGATTGTCGCTGAGCAGATTGCCGCTACTGACGGAACTACCGTACGCACAGAGACCTATACCTTCACGGACGATGCCATCGCTGAGGACAACATCCGTGTGTTCCTGACCACAGAGGGTGGTATGATCGACCTCCTCTCCGCTAACGTAGGTATTGAGACGACCATTGGTGATAAAGACTGGTCTACCTTCTCATGCGCGGACTACGGACTCGACTTTGCGAACGCTGACGAAGGACTCTCCGCATACGCTATTACTGGTCATGACGGCAAGAAGATTACAAGAACCGCTGTGACAGGTGCTGTGGAGAAGAACACAGGCTTGCTGCTCAATGGTGAGGCTGGTAAGACTTACTTCATCCCCGTTGCCACTACAGGTAGTGCCGTTTCCGATAACCTCCTCGTTCCTGGTACTGGCAGTGCAGTGACAAGGGCAACAGGTAAGACCTATTATGTGCTGTCTAACGAGGACGGTATTGCTAACTTCAAGAAACTCGTGTCTGACGATGTCGTCATTCCTGTTGGCAAGGCTTACCTCCGATTCGACGAGGTCATCGAGGCTCGTGCGATTTCCATTGATGGTGAGTTCACTGGTATCAGCGAGATCAAGGCTTCTGACTTGAAGAACGCTGAGTGGTATGACCTGCAGGGTCGTCGTGTCGCCAATCCTGTCAAGGGTCTCTATATTGTGAATGGTAAGAAAGTGATTCTGAAATAAGAGAGAATATGAAAAAGACATATATCAATCCTTCCATGGAGATCGTGGATATTGCAGCCCCTCAACTGCTGGCTGGTTCTATTGACACGTTGGGTGGCAACTATGGTGGTGGTGGCGTTGAGAGCCATGACTTCGACTTAGGTGACTTAGATAGTTTCCAAGAGGATCCTCTGAAATGGTTGCTTAACAACTAACATCATTAGTGTTTGGAGCAGGGGTGTCCATAGGGTGGTGGTTAGACACGCTTGACACCCACTGCTCCAACACATTACGAAACAATTACTAATCTAAAATATTTAAAGACAATGAAACAATTAATTAGAAAAACACTCCTCGTCCTGTTAGGAGGAGTACTATGCAGTTCGGCATGGGGGGGGGTATCTTACGACTCTGGGCAATACAGACAACACTACAGGTTATTTGGGTGCACAAAACAGGTACACGTTGGCTCCAAACAAAACGCTAACATTGACATTTACCAACTATACTGGTGGAGCCTACAACTGGAACAATTGGGATATAATTATTTTACCAAAAGATCAAGATTTTGATGTTAATAATGTGGATGGTACATGTTATGCCAGATACCGTGCTGATAACTGGGGTGACGGTCCTTGTTTTAATTCATCATACAGAGGATGTAATTGGAATTGGGATACTTTTAAGACACATGTAAATGGTGCAACCGTTGTTTTGACCATTGAAAGAGAAGGCTCTACAGTTAAATATAGATCTGTTGTTACGAAAGATGCAACAACATACGAGCAGAACTATCGCTCGTATAATGTCGGTGATGCAACACAAGACATTGATGTTATTTTAACTGTTGACCTTTCTTATCTGACTTTTGCAGACGCTACAGCAGCAGCAGGTACAATTACTGATACTGATACAGAAATTAATCATGAAATAGTTGGTAATAGGGACAATTCTTCTGTTGGTGGTATGCAATTGTCAAAAATGTACGTACTGGGTGCGAATGAATCATTGAAGTTGTCATTTAAGAATTATTCAGCAAAAGGTCAGAACTATTATAACTGGATTATAAATGTAAGTAATGATTTTGAACGTTATGATGGTGCTAATTTCACACATTACATGGCGCTTCGTGCAGATAACTGGGATAATATCCAGAACAATAATACAGACATTTTTAGTAATTTCAACTGGGATACTTTTCAAAGTGATATGGATGGAGCAACGGTTGATTTAACCGTTACTCGTGATGGAGCAAAAGTTACTGTTAGATGTGATATTGCCCCATCAGGTGGTGGGTCCTATTATGAGGAATTTGCTAAAGAATGTGGTGATGGCACCCAGAATATCCGCGTATTCTTGACTACGGAAAAAGGTCACCTTGATATTCTCCCCGAGTCCATCGAGATTGGTGAAACGGGATGGGGAACTTATGTAAGTGAATATAACCTCGACTTCTCACAGGCAGAGGCTGGCTTGACAGCCTATAAGGTGACAGGTAAGACAGGATCTGCTATCAATAAAGAAGAACTGACAGGTATTGTTCCAGCAGGTACTCCAATGCTGCTGAGTGCTGAGACAGTAAGTAAAACTTACACCGTTCCCGTTGCTACTTCTGCAGGCACAACTATTTCCGATAACTGTCTGAAAGCAGGTGCTGGTGAGCAAGTTAATTCAGCAGATGGCTATGTAAGATACGTCATGGTCAATAGTAGCGGCACTGCTAAGTTTAAGAAGATTGGTACTACAGGTCCTACGATTAACACAAGCCGTGCTTATCTTGAGTTCACTGGTAGTGAGGCTCATGAACTTCTGAGTCTTGACGATGACGATGTAACTGGTATCAAGAACATCAAGGTGGGTTCTGAGGATAACGTTTACTACAACCTGAACGGTCAGCGTGTCCTCTATCCTACAAAGGGTCTCTATATCGTGAATGGTAAGAAGGTAATCATCAAATAAAATAGAGGGAGGAAACAAACTATGAAGAATATCGAAAAGAAAGAATACGTAAATCCCTCTATGGATGTTGTCGAGATCAATGCACCCCAGATTATGACAGTGTCAGCTCCTATTTTGTCATCAGATGACTGGAATAGTAGTGATGGAGATCCAATCTAACCCAATAACTTGGTAATATCAATCCTATATAATCAACTCGCTCAAGGAGAAATACCTTGGGCGAGTTTTATGTTAATAAAGTCTCTGATAGGGGATTGG
>ERZ842401.8580-NODE-8580-length-10004-cov-3.894864_pt1 | contig 10004 bp, 8 predicted proteins | sample MGYA00521270_ERZ842401 | MGnify/ENA primary metagenome ERZ842401 (study PRJEB31892, sample SAMEA3878208) | bioreactor metagenome | biome: Moose rumen | place: Sweden | collected 2011-10 | study: EMG produced TPA metagenomics assembly of the PRJEB12797 data set... | reverse complement strand
CTTCAACAGCCGCCACTGGGAGAACTATACCGAAGGCCCCACCTTCTGGCGACATCAGAAGAACTGGCGTGACCCACGCATCAACGTGCAGCTCACCTGGAACTTCGGCAACATGAACCAGAAGAAGAAGCCTCAGCGCGACGACCAGCAGGGCTCCATGGACGACGACAACAGCAGCTACAGCGGCTACGAGGAATAGGCCGTTACTCAAAAAAACGACCATATTTATCGGCAAACATGAAAGTTTTTCCTATGTCTTTGCATTTTTAAGCAACAAATGTTGTACCTTTGCAAAAAAGTAATAGCCATTACTGTAATAAAGATTACCATTCTACGGCTTATGAGGTTCTATAACAGGGAAAAGGAGCTGCAGGTACTTCAAAACGTACTTCAGCAAAGCAGACGTGAGGCGCAGATGACTGTGTTAATGGGGCGCAGACGCATTGGAAAAACGGAATTATCAACCCGTTGTGGTGATGATACGGTACTGTATTTTTTTGTCGGCAAGAAAGCCGAGGCGCTGCTGTGCCAGGACTATGTGCGAGAGATACATGAAAAACTGGATGCGCCCATTTTGGGACAACCCACATCATTCTCTGAGGTGTTCAGATTTGTCCTGCAACTATCAGAAACGCGTCCGTTTACGCTTGTAATCGATGAGTTCCAGAACTTTTTGAGAGTCAACCCATCGGTATTCAGCGACATGCAGCGCGACTGGGACTTGCACAAGAGCAAAAGTCGTCTGAATCTAATCATCAGCGGTTCAGTGTTCACATTGATGAAGAAAATCTTCGAAGACTACGAGGAACCACTTTTCGGGCGAGCCAACGAGCGGATTACTCTGCAACCGTTCACTACAGATGTGATGAAAAAGATTTTGGCCGACTTCAATCCTAATTACTTGCCGGAAGACCTGTTAGCACTCTACAGCATTACAGGTGGTATTCCCTGGTACGTATCGCTACTGCTTGATAAGGGGAAAACACATTGTAATGATATGCTAACAGCCATGACTGAGGAGAATTCCCCATTCATCGGTGAAGGTCGTAACATCCTTATCGAAGAGTTCGGCACTGATTATATCATCTATTTCTCTATATTGACATGCATAGCCAGCGGACTGAAAACTCGTGGTGAAATAGAGAACGAACTGAGCAACAAAAACATTGGCCCGTATTTAGTAAAGCTGGAGAACTACTACAAATTGATTACCAAATCGCTGCCGCTCTTTTCCAAGGAAAACAGCAAGAAAGTGAGATACACCCTGAACGACTGCTTCCTGATATTCTGGTTCCGCTTCTTCTACAAGTATCAGGCACTGGTAGAGAACAAAGCTTTGAAGGCACTTGGCGAAATCATCCAAAGAGACTATAACAGCATGTCAGGGTTCATGCTCGAACGTTGGTTCATCCAGAAATTCCAAGAACAGGGCAAATATATCGTCGGCAAATGGTGGGACAGACGGGGTGAAAATGAGATTGACTTAATCGTCGTTGACCCGATAGCCAAAGAGGCATGGTTCTACGAATTGAAGAAACAAGGCTACCGATACAAGGAATACGAATTTCAAAAAAAGGTAGACAACGTATTAAGCCAGATGCCGGAACTACGAAAACAAACTATCCACATCGGCTCACTATCATTGGAGGATATGTAAAGACAAAAAAAGCTTTTGAAAAAAACTTGCTGACTGTAACTTTTCGATTCTTCAATCGTCATTTAAATATGAGAGGATGAAGAAGATTGATTTCCGCACCGACATCCTGCCGCTCAAGAACGAGCTCTACAGGCTGGCACTCCGCATCACTCTCAATCCTGCGGAGGCCGAAGATGTCGTGCAGGACACGATGATCAAGATATGGAACAGGCGCGAGCAGTGGGATGAGATAGCGTCGATAGAGGCTTTCAGCCTGACCCTCTGCCGCAATCTGGCCCTCGACCGCAACAAGAGAGCCGACAACCAGACCGCACAGCTCGACGATAGCCACGATCCGCCTGACCGCTCATACGCCTCCAACCCCGAGGAGCAGACCGTACAGCGCGACCGCATCGCCCTGGTCAGAAAGCTCATCGACTCGCTGCCCGAGAAACAGCGCTCCTGCATGCAGCTGCGCGACATCGAGGGCAAATCATACAAAGAAATAGCCGCCGTGATGAACATCAGCGAGCAGCAAGTGAAGATCAACATCTTCCGAGCCCGACAGGCCATCAGGCAGAAATATATAGAAACCGAGAATTATGGACTATAAGTACATTGAACAACTGATAGAACGCTACTTCCAGTGCGAGACCACACTGCAGGAGGAGCAGATTCTGAGAGCATTCTTTGCCGATACTGAGCAGGAGCTGCCTCAGCAGTTGCGTCAGTACCAGCCGCTATTTGCCGCCATGCAGCCTGCCGATGTCCTTGGCGACAACTTCGACGAGCGCCTCATGGCCCTCACCGCCGAGAGCCGACAGGAGCAGCCTGCCACCGTGAAGGCCCGCACCATCAGCTTCAAGGAGCGCATGCAGCCCCTCTATCGCGCTGTAGCCGTCGTGGCCATCATCCTCACGCTGGGCAACGCCATGAACATCACGCTGCGCAACGACGAGGCACCGACGGGCGACGACATCAACTATGCGGCCTATAAGGACACTTACGACGATCCGGCCATGGCCTACGACAAGATGAAAGATGCACTGCTGCTCATCTCCGACGGATACAGCCAGGCACAGCGCGTCGACTCCATACAGCGCACCGACTCTCTCTATAGCGAACTGAAATGACACACCGACTACTCCTGTTGCTCTATGCATTACTGGCACAGGTGGCGACCTATGCACAGCATGCGCCCGACTTCGCTGAGAAGTTCATGTCCATCCACAGTGCCGACTCCACACTGAAGTGCATCACCGTAAGCCCGAAGATGATGGAGCAGCTGGCCGGACAGCACGAGGACGACCGCCAGGAGAACATCGTACAGGCCATTGCCAAGCTGAAGAGCGCGCGCATCGTCAACGGCAACGCCGACTACTATCAGAAGGCCATCGAGCTGCTGGAGAAGAACCACAACCGCTTCGCGGCCAGACAGGAGTTCAGGACCGACGACATGCACGGGGTCTTCTACACCCGGACAGACAAGAAAGGCAACACCGTAGAGCTGGTGATGCTGCGCGAGGAGCCGCAGAACGACCGTTTCACCATCGTCAACCTGACGGGTGACATTGACGAGGAATTTCTATGCTTTCTCTATAATAATCATTGAAAATTAAAACAATCTGTTGGCGAGAGAACACGTGAGGTGTTGAAACAACTGGGAAGTTGCCCTCTCGCCCATCAAAAAAGACCATTCATCAGGCGTGATGAATGGTTCTTTTTTAGGTGGTGGGTGATGGGTGATGGGTGATAGGTGGTGGTTACTTATGCCGGTCGTTTCATCCAAAGATTCAGCTGATAGATGGCAGGCAGCAGAATGAGCAGCGAGAAAGCCACGGCCATCAGCACGTTTTGCTGCGTGCCCAGCACGTCGACGAGCTGCACATCGTCATCGGGATAGAGCCTGACGAGGAAGAAAGCCACGGTGTTGTTGGCCCAGTGATAAGCCACGCCCGGCACGATGCTCCCCGTGCGCCAGTACATCCATCCCAGCAGCAGCCCGATGACAAAGGCATGGGGCATCTGCGCCGGATTCATGTGGATGAGGGCAAACAGCAGGGCCGAGATGCCAATCATTGCCCAGGGACGGTCAGACCGCCACTGCAACAGGGCGCGCAGCACGGCTCCGCGCATCACCAGCTCCTCTACCAGCGGAGCCAGCAGACAGACGACGAAGTAGCCGCCGTGCTCATTGATGATGCCGTTCATCTGCTCCTCGACCACGTTGGGCAGCTCGGGTATCAGCTCCTGCACATACATCGAGGGGATGACAGCTCCCAGGGCTGCCACCACGCTCCAGCAGATCACCACTACCGGCCGCGTGCGAAGATAGTCGGCCGAGGCCTCGGCCCAGTGCAGACGGAGGAACACCACGAGTGTGACAAGAGAAAAGAGAGCCATGATGCCAATCAGCACATACGGCGACTGCAACAGGTCTTCATGGCCGGAGAGCTGGAGCCCAAGCGTCACCAGCGACGATACGAAGAGCTGGATGCATGCAAAGGTCAGCGTGTAAAGTAATGCTTGCTTCATTGGTTGCGGAAATTTTTAGACGATCATATCATGACAACAGGTGCCGGGCCTGCTCAGCATCACGCTGCATCTGGGCCACGAGCGCCTCGGGCGTGTCGAAGCGCTGCTCGCTGCGCAGATGACCCGCGAAGCTGACGGTCAGCACCTTATTATATATATCCCCCTCGAAATCAAAGATATTCACCTCGAGCGTCCTGCCATGAGGGCCAAAGGTGGGGCGTGTGCCGATATTCATCATGCCCTTATACTGGCCGTCGCTGCCCTCAATGGCCACCATGACGGCATAGACACCGGCCGCCGGAACGAGCCGGCTGTCGTCGGTCGGCATGATATTTGCTGTAGGGAACCCCAGCCGACGGCCCACCTGTTCGCCGTGAACCACGCGCCCAGACAGCCGGTAGCAATAGCCCAGACAGCGCGCCGCCTGCTCCACGTCGCCCTCGCTCAGCATCCGCCGCACCAGCGACGAGCTGACGAGCTCGTCGTCGTCGGTCGTCACCCGATGGCTTCGCTCCACGCTGATGCCCAGCTCGCGGCCATAGGCCACGTAGTCGCTGAAGCCCTCCGTGCGGTCGTGGCCGAAGCGGTTGTCGTATCCCGTCAGCAGATGCTCCACGTGCAGGCTGTCGCGCAGCACCTCCTGCATGAACCGGCGCGCCGTGAGAGCGGCCATGGCGCGGTCGAAGCGCAGCACCACCAGCACGTCGATGCCCGTCAGTCGCAGCCGCTCCGCCTTCTCGTCGAGCGTGGTGAGCAGCTGTGGCTGCCACGCGGGGTCGACCACCTGTCGGGGATGCTTGTCGAAGGTGATGACCATCGACTCGCAGCCCGTGCGGAAAGCCACCGCCTTCAGATGGCGGATGACGAAGACATGGCCCGTATGCACACCGTCGAAGAAACCGATGGTGGCGGCATAGCGGCCTTGTTCAATCCGATGATCAGGGTAATAAACGATACGCATAACTGAAACGTGCGTGCAAAATTAGCAAAAAACAAGAACAGCACAAAACAAATTCCTTGCTTTTTGCCCTATCTCCCCTTTTTTGCCTTTTCGTCCGGCAAAAGCAGGCCCGCAGCCCCCACCATACGGCAACCAGCGTCTGGTGATTTCACAACCAGCGTCTGGTGATTTCGCAACCAGCGTCTGGTGGTGTGATAACCAGCGTCTGGTGATGTCACCACCAATATCTGGTGATGACGAAACCAGCGTCTGGTGATGACGAAACCAGACGCTGGTCATCAAACCACCAGAGTCCGGTCTTCACACTACCAGACTTCGGTCATCACACCACCAGACTTCGGTCGTCAGATGCCCAGGCATCATCGCCCCATGGCAGTGCTTTGCAAGAGTTTTTTATAACCCTATAGCAAGAGTTTTTTATTCTTTTTACAGGAAAAATTTGCAGGTCTCAGTTTTTATCCTTACCTTTGCAGCCAAATTAGGGCTTTTAGCTCAGTTGGTTAGAGCAACAGACTCATAATCTGGAGGTCCTAGGTTCAAGCCCTAGATGGCCCACAGGTCTGCACAAAAGACTTGAAGACAAGAATCAGTCGGAAGCATGCTTCCGACTGATTTCCTTTTCAGCACTCGGAAAGGCTATTTTTGGGTCTATATAACAGCAAAAAATGACTAATTAAGCAAAATTAACCATTTTATCGTTACAACACACCTCTTTTTATAGTAATTTTGCAAACGAAATCAACCAAGACCAACAACCGCTCTTTGAAGACAGAGCAGGTTTAGCCTCGATATTTAACTGATGATTATGAATATGAACAACATGATGAAAGCTTTGGCTGTGCTCGCACTGGGCGTAGCAGCAGTCGGTTGTTCGCACGACGAAGATCTCTTCGATCAGAGTGCGAAAGAACAAGAGAGCGCCGCAAACTTCAAGAGCCTGGTGCTGGGCGGCCAGCAAGTGGACCCCAACCAGACGTGGAGCACGGCAATTGCCAGAACCATCAGCGTGAGCAGTGAGGTGGCTGAAGGCACACTGAAAGTCTACACTGCCGACCCCATCGGCAACACCACAGCCCCACTCTACACCACCACCCTCGCCAAGGGTGAGCAGAAGAGCTTCAAAGTGGCATGTCCTAACGACGTGGAACGTCTGTACGTGGCCGTCTATGATGCCCAGAACTATCTGCGCGTGCAGCCCGTCGACATAACGGGCAACAGCCTCAACGTGAGCTTTGAAGCCGAAGAGAACGCTCCGGTCAACGCACGCCGCGCCCCGGGCACCTACTACTCGAACAGCCACACGTTTGCCACCGCACCGGCCGACGAGGACTTTGCCACAACTCTTCCCAGTAACTATGTAACTGATGCAAATGCAAATGGCGGTGGTCAAGGTGTCAATGTGGTTATTCAGAGTTCAACGATTGGCTATCTGAATCTTTGGAATGCAGGCAGCAACGTCTATTTCCCTGCCGGCAACTGGACGGTGAACGGCCAATATGTAGGTGCCAACTCTAAAGTCTATCTTCTGCCGGGTGCCAACGTAACGTTCAACGGAGAGTACAACTTGAATTCTGATAATGCAGCACTCTATATTGCTGAGGGTGCTACTTTCACTGCTCAGAAGATTAGCTATAATTTCAAGCTCTATAACCGTGGTACCATTAATGCTGGCGAAATCAGTCAGTATAACAAAGGTGTGATCTATAACCAAGGCACCATCACCTGTTCGGGCGAAATATCACCTAAGAACAACAATTCCGAACTGATCAATGCCGAGGGCGGCACGATTACGGCAGCTTCGATGTCGGTCGAAGGCTCCGGACACATGCTCAACGAAGGCCGGATCACCATCACTGGTCTGACTCATATCAGCAGCAACAACAACTCGTGGGTGAACAACGGAAACTTCCATACCAAGAACTTCAAGTACGAGGCAGGCAGCTGGAACGTCATCAACAACTGCAAGCTGATTGTCGACGAGGAGTTCTACATGAACCTCGGTCAGAACCAGGGCGAGTTCAAGCTCGATGGCAGCATTGAGTGCAACACCTTCTATCACGGCATCGGCTACACCAAGATGACGGGCAAGTCGGTCATCAAAGTGGCTGAGACACTGACCTGTGCTGCCATGGCCGACGGCTGCTACTTCGGCTTCTATGGCCCCGAAAGCGATGCTAACGGCTACGCCGTCATCCAGGCCAAGAAGATCACCGCTACCAATTTGACACAGCGTCGCTCCATCACTTATCGCAACTATCTCATCGTGGCCACCGACGACCACTGGGAGCAGTGCGACAAGAACAACAACCAGGTGAACGGCAACTATCCCTACTGGGATCAGGGCGACAACGTGAAGATGGCCAAGAGTCAGAACGACATCGACGTGACCATCGAGGCCACCGACTGCAATGCCGGCATCAACGGCAAGCAGGTCATCGTCATCGATGAGCCTACGCAGTACTACTACTACGCCTTTGAAGACCTCGGCACCACCGACGACTTCGACTTCAACGACGTGATCATCCGCCTGTCGGCTCCTGTCAACGGACGCTCGGAGGTAGAGATTGTGGCTGCCGGCGGCACACTGGAGACCTACGTCACCTACGGCGAGGGCGAGAACCCCACGCGCATCGGCTCTGAGGTACACGCCGCCATGGGCGAGAACGATACTAAAATCATGATTAACACTTCGAGTGTCGATACCAGCAAGTTTGCCATTCTGGGCACGGTCAGCATTGCCGACGATGACGACCTGACCAGCCTGCCCTTCGGCATCTCAGTGAAGGACAACAACGGACAGACCATCAAGGTGACCCGCACGGTGACACCCGGAGAGGCGCCCCTCGTCATCGTCGTCAACGGCGATGAGGACGGCAAGTGGTTCTGGCCCACAGAGCGCACCAACATCGTGTCAGCCTACAACGACTTCGGCGACTGGGGCGCAAATGTCAGCACGAATGCCGACTGGTATAAGAGGGCTACACAGGGTATGGTAGTCAGCTACTAAAAGGCAGTCCGAAACACTCCTACGACAATGGCCAGTTCTCAAGGAAGAGACCTGGCCATTGTCATTTTCACTTCTTTCACGAAGCCTCGCCTGTCGCGCACCATCACATGATAGACCTTGCCGATGAGCGGTCGGAAAGCCATGAACTCCGCAAAGGAGGAGAACGCGTGGTCGTCGGCCTTCAGGATGATGTCGCCCTGCCGAAGACCGGCGGCGAAGAGCTCGCTGCGCTCCCACACCAGCCCCACGACAGGCAGGCCGTTCTCGTTGACAATGGCTTTCTGCAACTGCTCGTTGCCCACCAGAGAGCGCGAGGAGCCGTCGAAAGGCTGGAAGAGCATCCGCTTGCGCTTCGGCAGGAATGCCACCGAGCCATATTCCAGCAACCGCGCTCCCACATGCGAGCCGCCCTGAGTGGTCACCACGTGCAGGTCGCCAAAGGAGAAGCCTCCCAGGCTGAGACTGTCCAAGCAGAGGAAGACCACCTCGCCCAAAGGCTCACTGCCCAACAGGCCCATGGCATGACGGCCCATGGTGCGGCCCTCTATCTGACGGCTGTTCTGAGCCAGACAGGCTCTCTCACCACGGTCGAAGCTCGCCTTGTTCATCGCGTAGAGATGACGGCTGCCCGTGTCGAAGAGCGCCTGCTCCTGATAGCCCTTGAAGGGCTTCACCTGCAGGAAAGGCACATGATAGTCCAGCTTATACTTCATCTCGAAGCCCTCTTCCTGGTCGAAGAACTTACGCTTGTCGGTAAGGATCAGTATCTTCTCGCGCGTGTCTATCTTCATCTGCATGCCCTTGCACACCAGATCGAAGCCGAGGATGCCGTCTACGCCCGGACGCTTCCCCGCCCTGTGCTGCACCGTGGCTCGGCAGCCTGTCAGCGTCAGACTGCCAAGGGTCAGCGGTGGCAGGGAAAGCATCTCGACGGTATCCCTATGGCCGATGGCATCGCGCGTGGCAATGGTGCCGGCCGGCTCGCTGTTCTCGAAGCGCCGGTCATCATAGACCACCGCATGGCCGGAGCCGGTATCGAGCAGGAAGCGGTATGGCTGACCGTTGATGGTCACAGGCACGTAGACCTGCGCGTTCTGGTATTCTATCGCAATGGTGTCTGCGAAATCGGTCTTCGACAAGCTAAAGTCCAAGCTATAGCCACTGCCCAGCTGGGCACAGCCATAAGTCAAAGGCATGGTCAATAGTAAGGCTAATAAAAGTTTTCGGTTCATACTATGAATAACGTAGCATGAACCGAAAAATTGTGCTTGTCAGGGTATCTCCTGATAGTAACGCAACGGGGGCTGTCCGCCAGCCTCGGGGTGGAGTATCGTCACGAAGTCCTGCAACAGCAGGTCGGGACGGAAGGGTGTCTCCTCATAGAACATCGAGGTCATCACGTTGCAACCGTAGAGCCTGCCTTCGCGCAAAGGGCGGAGCTGCCCGTAGCCCGGCTGCTCAGCAGCCAGCTGGGCGCGCGTGATGGTTTGCTTGCTGTCATAGCGGAACAGCCACACATCAGCCTCACCACACTTCTCAAGCACCGTCTCAAAAGGCAAGGCCAGCGAGCCGCTGTGCTCATCGGCAGAGAAAGCATAGCTGCAATGCGCGTCGGCCAGCATCTGCCCTATCGTGCTACGCCCACCTGGCACATACCACACGGAGCCCGTCTGCTTGTCCATCAGCACAGAGGGGAGCCACGAGGAGTCACCGTCCCGTCTCTTTCCAGAAGCCTCAGCGGCTCTTTCCGCCTGTCGCTTCAGCGCATGATAGCTGCTGTCGACGACGGCGAAGAGCGAGTCTGCCTCGCGCTCACAGCCATAGAGCATGCCATAGAAACGCACCCACTCGGCCCGTGCCAGGGG
>ERZ842401.8579-NODE-8579-length-10006-cov-3.386795_pt1 | contig 10006 bp, 6 predicted proteins | sample MGYA00521270_ERZ842401 | MGnify/ENA primary metagenome ERZ842401 (study PRJEB31892, sample SAMEA3878208) | bioreactor metagenome | biome: Moose rumen | place: Sweden | collected 2011-10 | study: EMG produced TPA metagenomics assembly of the PRJEB12797 data set... | reverse complement strand
CGCGAGATCTTTATGAAGACCTGATCATAGTAACCGGGCTTTTCAAATCCAAAACCGCAGTCACCGGCTACGATAAGCAGCGTGTCGGTCATCCCGTACTGGACACATAGTTTGAACACCATCTCCTCAAAAGCACCGTGGATGTCTCCACACACCACAACGCTTTTCGCTTCACGATAGTTGAATGCCAATATCTCTCTATTCATAAAGGCCACGGTTCATACTGTTTGTGCCATTTTGTGCTTTTGATGATCTTCCAGTATACCTCCTTGGTCACTTCGCCAATATGGGGGAGCCAATATTGGTTTGTTACGCCATCGCGGTTCATATACTTGTCGGGGTGGGGTCGGAACCCGACCATATCTTCCTGACGAAGAATCTTCAGGATAGAGTCGATATCATCCACCACAAGAGTTATACCCTGCTTATTTAAAGCGATAGCAATCTCAGCGACCTCGTCATAGAAACCGTAGACCCCGAAATAAAGGTGGAAACGGTATGGTTCTGAATCGTTCTCTTTCCTTGGAGCAAGGTGGATACGCGCATATGATACATCCATGCAATGAAATGCACGATTCTCTTTACGCCACCTATCATATGCTTCCTGAGTATCCAGGTCCATCCCCTCAATGTCTTGCCCTTTGCTGTCATATCTCATGAACAACTCGCTATCGCTCATAGTTTTCGAGTCGTTAAGTACTTCACGTTCGTACTTATCTTCTCGTCCTTCAAATCTAATCCGGGCAAGTGTGCGATAGGCTGCAGACCATACTGTGATATATGTCCTAAGTGTTATCGAGTCAAACTCCGAGGGTGCGGCCGCTTTGACTTCTTCCAACCCTCTTATAAGCCTCTCATCATCTTTGCCGTCATGCCATTCCGGATCGATGCTGTAAAGTACTTTCCGTGGAATATCACCACTTCGTTTATTGTAGGGAAGATATCTCTCTACGTAGGCATGATACTCTTCCGGTGCTTCGCATATCCAATCCACGACAGCATTAACATGCGTTTCAAGTGCCAATAGATACTCCTTCACATCCATGCGATACTTTTCCTTATTGCTATAGATACCTTCCGCATTTTGTAGTACAGCCATCTTGGATCTATTGTCGCTAAGAATCAGATAATGGAAATCATTGTAATGTGCCGTTAGGACCTGCAGCCATTCTCGCTCTCGCTTATTCACCTGCGCCCATATCCAGAAGAAACGGCGGTCATCATCACCCATGACCTTGAGCTTGCTCATAGATGCCTCAATACGCAGCATCACTTCTTCGCTACCGGCATCGATCACGAGGCCATTGAGCCTGTCACCTCTGGCAAGAATCTGCCAGGCATCATCATACTGAAAGACGGGTATTTCTCTTTTCATATTCCTTGTTGGTTTTGAATGATTGACTTCAACTCATAGAATGAAACCGGCTTGAAGCCGTTGTTATCTACACCCACATCGTATTGGGTAGGGAAGATCATACTAAGCCGAGGGATGTCTTTTCCTGTCTTGCTCCTTGGTCCGGAGTGAACGTGTCCGAAAAGCTGCCATGCACCATCGTAGGACCCTCCATAGCATAGGAACGGATTGTGATTCAGAATGATCTTCTGTCCATCTACACTGATGCTCATCTGCTGTGACACGTGTTCGAATCTGTCCATGAAGCCCTGCTTAGCGTTCTTCATATCATGATTCCCTAGTATCAGGTATATCTTTCCATTCAATCGGTTATAGGCTGACATCCACTCCCTCCAACCTCCAAAAGCGAAATCGCCCAAATGGAAGACCGTACCGTCCTCAGGGACCGTTTCATTCCAGTTCCTGATCAATGTCTCATTCATCTCTTCTACTGACTCAAAGGGACGGTTACAGAACTTAATAATCCCATCGTGGTAAAAATGGGTGTCCGATGTAAAGAACAGGTTCTCTCCCGAGAACTTGTTTTGGAAAAGGCTTATCTTACGTGATGTTTGCTGTGTCATGTTAAAAGAAATAGTTGTAATTTTGGGATGTGGAAAGATTGAGTGTTATAACGGTGCCCGCCACCGATCTGGACGGGAACTACCATACCGCTTTCACGGTATTCGATGACTCCGCTAAGGATTTACGGTCCTCGGCCGGATGGACATTGCGTGACGCCATCGAGTACTACGCCCGTAGATACGGGGTAGAGAAGGGCGCGATCAAGCTTATACGTCCTTTCGTTCCACAGGAAAAACACCTGTGGGAGCGCGGAGAACGAGTATGAGGGTACGGGGTTGGAGCAACGTATAATCTTAGGTCCAAGAGCCCGCACCATTGGATGGGTCGGGTACTTTGTCCACATAACACGTTATGTTGCTCCGTTTGATCGAGGACGGAAAACCTGAGATTTTCAACAGCAAATATACGATTTGCTAGGAATTATTGCAAATTTAAACATGGTTGTTTTCGTTGCCATACAAGTACTAATAAGTATTCGATAAATCGTAATTTAGTGTGATGAATAAACTCGGACTGTTCTGGGCCAAGAACACGACACATATTCTGGGCCTTTATTTCCTGGGCTGGGCCATCTGGGCTTGCCTTCATTGGGCCTCACTCTGCCTGGTGCAGAAACTGGTGATGGGCCTTTTCTTCCTCTTGGTCGCGCACGAATACGAAGAGGCGTACAAGGAACGATTCATTCGGGTGATGGGCCAGGCTATCGGGATCACGCCTGAAGAACTGCCTGTTCCAGGGCTCATTCACGTAGCGGCAGACACATTTATTGCCGTGATGTTTTCGCTGGCCCTTTTGTTCCCGAATCAGATGTGGCTTGTTTTCCCTGTGTTTATCCTGGGCATCTTCGAGATGTTTGTCCACAACTGGGGTATCGTGATGTTCCGCCTGAAGGGCGTAAGCCCGGGTTGGTACACGGCTATGGTTCAAGGCATATACAGCATCTGGGCGCTGGTACTGATCAACCGGAGTGTGGAATACGATGGCATTCAGTGGCTGTGGGCGGCACTGCTCTTTATCGGAGGCTTTGCCATCATGGAGGTCTTCACCCTGCGCAGTACCGGTAAGCCGATTCCCGAGATCGTCGGCAATGCAAAGGCCTTTGTCAAGAAACGGTTTGGTAAAGGATAGAGTAAAGTAAATTCGGATATTCCGAACAAGAAGCCCCGATCATCAGCGATGCTGTGGCCGGGGCTTTCTCTGTGTCTATATGGAAGATTTTCAGTATATTTGTTGTCAGATAAATCGGAATTCATTTGTATGAGTTGGCTTTTGTTGTCATTGGTGGTCTCGGCTATTGTCGCAGCTGCTGCCATCATTGTCTTCAGGAGACAAAAGAAGCCAAATAGAATCATGCTGGAAGGCAAACTCGTTAAAAGCGAGACGGTTTGTCTGGACGGAGAAATGTTTTACGTGGAGAAGGTTGCTTTCAAGAAATGCAATAAATACTGTATTTAGAATCTCTTTTTTGGTTCATCCGAAGAATGGATAGATACGTAAACGAATAGGGCCAAAAAAAGCTGGCGAATGAGTATCTTTGAAATAACGACAAACCAAAGGTACCATGGACACCAGCTTTATGTACCATGCACTTGGTCTGCGAGACCAGGAGTGCAGTAGAACACGATACGAAGGTAGCATGATTAAATTGGAAATCAAAACGCGGGAGGAAAAACTTCGATGTGCGCATTGCCATAGTCGCAATGTGGTGCATGACGGGAAGCGTGTGCGGGAGTTTCGTTCGGTAACCATCGGATCGAAGCCTATCGTATTGATAAAGACCGTGTATCGGTTGAAGTGTAAAGACTGCGGCGCGGTGCTCGACGAACCTATTGCGTTCGCTACGGGCAAGCGTCACTATACGCACAGGTTCGAGCGTTACGCCTGCGAACTGTCGTCCTTTGCGACGATCAAGGACGTGGCTACCCACCTGCGGGTATCCTGGGATACGGTCAAGGACATACAGAAGCGTTACCTGCACAGGCGATACGCCCATCCCGACCTCTCGGGATTGCGGTATATCGGTATTGATGAGTTTGCAGTAAGCAAAGGGCATGTCTATATGACTATCGTGGTCAACCTCGAGAACGGCCAGATCGTCTACGTCGGAGAAGGGAAAGGGGCCGACTCTCTCGACAAGTTCTGGCCGAAGCTCAGCAAGAGCGGAGCCAGCGTCGAAGCCGTGGCAACGGACTTGTCGCCGGCCTATATCGCTGCCGTCAGGACGCACATCCCACATGCCGTACAAGTCTACGACCACTTCCACGTTGTCAAACTGATGAACGATGTCGTGGATAAGATCAGACGCACGGCCTATGCCCGCGCAAAAGCTGAAGACCGGGACTTTATCAAAGGAACCCGCTGGCTGCTCCTGATGAACGGTGAGCGATTGAAAGACGATGCCAAGGCGAAGGCCAAGCTCGACGCAGCCCTGCTCCTGAACCGCCCGTTGATGAAAGCCTACTACCTGAAGGAGAGTCTTCATGAGGTATGGAAGCGCTTCAGCAAAGTCGAGGCTGAGAGGGTTTTGGATGAATGGATTGCAGAAGCCAAGGCCTCACGTGTCAAACTACTCTCAAAGATGGCAGACACGCTCGACAAACACCGAAACGGCATCCTTGCTTGGTATGACTTCTCCATATCCACAGGCAAACTCGAAGGTATTAACAACAAAATCAAAGTAATCAAACGCAAGGCATACGGCTATCGTGATGACGAGTTCTTCAAACTAAAACTCCTTTCTCTTCACGATCCCATCTATGCATTTGCCGGATGAACCTTTAATCTTTTCACGGTAGGCAACCACACGGGCAGCAACAAGGCTGTCTTGGGTAGATGTAGTGTCACGTTCCTGAGCTTCAACAGAAAAATAGGACGCTAACAGCAATAGCAATAAGGAAAGATGGCGCTGTGGTTTCATTCTTTGATATTGTTTAAACAGATTGCTTTTCATAACGTTTTGATTATGCCCAAAATTAAGTAAAACCCGGCCTCTTCCAGCTGGAGGAAATCTTACGATAGGTTTTTTTGCGATTTTTAACTGTCTGATTATCAACTAATCACAGAATGTAAGAAAAAATTGGTCTTACAAGTCCTGACAAACACAACTATAAAAAAACATAATCACCTTATAATCAGATAATTATGCTTTGTTTGAAACCCCTCAGGATAAACACCTTTGTAAGACTTCTTTTAACAAGGAGTGTATCAGGTAATTACATCTTTAAGTATCGAAGATACTGCTCACGATAGGGGGAATCCAGACTACGAATCTTTTCTTTCAGACGAGAACGGCGCGTATAGACATTGGACATGGTAATTCCGAGCAGCAAAGATATTGTGCTTGCATCAAAGCCCACGAGGGAATAGCAGATAAAGCGGGCATCCGTATCCGTAACTTTACCAGTCTTGCGAAGATCGTTCTTCAAATGTTCGACCACATTGTCCAGATAATGGTTTACCTGCAGCTCGAAGTGGGAATATGTTTCTTCATCCCGGGCAATTTCGCTGACTATCTTTTCCACCCTCCTGTACACCGATTCCGTACGGCCGGCGTCTGTCCGGTCTTTCGCTTTCAGATATGCTTCACATAGGGAGCCGATCCTTTCCAATTGAGATTGATAAAAGTGGACAAACGAGGTCTGGAGAACACCGATGTCAGTCTTGAGGGCGGTATTGGCCTGCTGAAGAATTCGGTTTGTCTGGTCGGACGTCCGGACCATCTTCTCGAAGGCTTCCTTTTCCAGCTTGCGACGCCAGCTCATCCAGTATATCAATGCTGCCAGCATCGCAAGGAAGAACATTGTGACGATCATCCAGAGAAGCCGCTGGTCGGCCAGCGTCTTCCGCGCTTCAGCGGCCTTCATTCCATAGTAATCATTTAAGGCCTGCCCGACGGAATGTTCGAGCAGATGATAAACCAGCGTATCCTGACGGCTATAGACGTTTTTTAGCAATTGCAGCGCTCGTTCATGGTTCCCTCGATATTCGGCAATCCTGGATTCGAGATACTCCGACTGCAAACGACGGCCTTGGGGCTGCCGTTCCAGCATAGAAAGCAACTTTTCACAAGTAACATCATCTCCAGACAATGCAGAGGCATAGGCATATACGCCATAGTCCCGCACGGTCAAAGGAAAGCCGTATTCCTCAACCATCCGCTTCAACAAGGCTATCGCTCCTTCGGGATCCGGATTCTCCTGGACGACCTTCATGGCCGCATATTGCGAAAGGTAAACACGCATATAAAGCGTATCGGACTGCAGGTTCTCCAAACAAAAGCGATAGAGGGAGTCGGCTTTCAACCAATCTTGTTTCTCCTGATAGGCCATCGCCACCCGGCCTGCCGCCAAGTCGCAGTGATGCAGGTCTCCCGCCAAACGGAAATGCGCAATTCCTTGCTCCGTATGATACAATACCCTGTCCGGAGAATGAATGTCCCGGTAAATGTCGGCGATGGCCATGGACAACAAGCCCTTTGTTTTTTCATCATCAGAATATGCCGATTGGTTTTCAGCCTCCGAATAGGAAATGATAGCAGCAGACAGGTCGCCTATATTTTTCTGTATCCGTCCCAAATAATAGTACGCCTTCATCTTCTGGTCGGGCGTTCCGTGCCTGGCGTAATACTCCACTGCGGGCATCACGACGCCGACTTCGGTCGTGTCGATCCAGTTCTTGTCGAGGGCAGCGGCGTGGAGCAGGGCGTAGCGGGCGCGCTGGGAGCGGGTGCGCAGCGCTGTCGTATCGATGCTGCGGATCAGCGCCAGGGCGCTGTCGGGGCGCGAAGCAATACAGGCGGCAGCTTCATCGAGTTTGGAGGAAGGACTGTCTGCACGATGATCCGGAATCAGGACCGAAAGATAGACCAGCACGCAGAAAACGATCGAGGCGATGCCGTTGGCGGTGAAGAAGGCTGCGTTCAGGCGGGAGAGGTCTTTCGGGGAGATGATGACGTGCTGCCAGATGAGCAGTGCCAGGAAGAAAAGGCCGGCGGCGATGCCCCAGAAATCCGTCAGGCCGGCTTTCAGGAGGAATAGCGGGACCAGCACGAATTCCGGGATGTGCACGCCCCAGGCAATTTGCATCGCCCGCTTGCGGCCGAAGCGCTGCGGGATGGAATGAAGGCCTTCCGCACGGTCGATCTCTTCGTCGGAGAGGGCATAGAGGATGTCGAAACCGCTCGACCAGAAGAAAACGATCAAGCTCAGCAGCAGGGCGGCAGTGGAAAGTTGCCCCGTTACGGCGATGCAGGCGCCGGCCGGCGCAATCGAGAGGGCTGCGCCCACTCCGAAGTGGCAGAGCCAGGTGAAGAGCTTCAGGTAGCTGTAACCCAGCAGGAAAACCAGCGCAACGAACGAGAGCCCGCCGCACAGGGGATTGATGGTCCAGGCCACGGCGACGAACAGGGCGGCATTCACGAGCGTGAAAACCAGTGCCTGGCGCGGCGATACCCTGCCGGCCGGCACATCACGGCCGGCCGTGCGGGGATTGCGTGCGTCGATTTCACGGTCGGCCCAGCGGTTGAAGCCCATCGCCGCGCTGCGGGCGAATACCATACAGCCCAACAATTGCAGCAACAGGATCCAGGTGAAGTGCGCTTCCGGCTCCTGAAGCGCCAGCAAAAAGGCTACCAGCGCAAACGGCAAAGCAAAGACCGTATGCGCAAACTTCACCAGCGAAGCATACTTTCCGACCGTAGGGAAGAATGCCATCGGCTAACGGAGCAAGGCCCCGAACTTGGTCTCGAAGGTCTTGAGCAACTTGGCCATCGTAGCTTCGACGGCGGCGTCGGTAAGGGTCTTTTCCTCGTCCTGCAGGATGAAGCTGATGGCATACTGCTTCTTGTCGGTCAGGATCTTCGGACCGCGGTACACGTCGAAGAGATTCACCTGCCGGAGGATCCCGCGCGCCGTCTGGAAGGCCGCCTTGCGGAGGTCGGCGAAGGAGACACTCTCATCGAGCAGCAGCGCCAGGTCGCGCCGCACTTCCGGGAAGCGGGGAAGTTCCTTGTATTTGATGCGATCGCGACGGACCAGTTCGAAGAACACGGGCCAGTCGATCTCGGCAAGGAAGACGGGCTGCTTGATGTCGAAACGCTTCAGGAGCGACTTGGCCACGGTTCCGGCCACGGCAAGGCGTTTGCCGCCAAGTTTGTAGGCCAGGCCTTCGGCGAAGAGATCGGCCGGAGCCGCATCGGTCTCCAGGTCATAGATATCAGCCTTGAAACGCTTCAGGAGCAGTTCCAGGTATCCCTTCATAGCAAAATAGCTGCCTGCGCCGATTTCACTGTTCCACGCCTTGACGGCAGGGCCGGTGACCACCAGGCAGAGGCGCATCTCCTCCTGATAACTCTTGAGGTCGGCCACAGGCTCCCCCGCGCCCTCACGGGGCCGGAATGCGTAGCAGTTGCCGATCTCGAAGAGCCGCAGGCTGCTGTTCTGGTGGTTGATGTTGCGCTCGACCACTTCCAGCGCGTTGAAAATCAAGGTCTGTCGCATCACATTGAGATCGCTGCTGAGCGGATTGACGATATGCACCAGATTCTCAGCCGGATAGGTCTTGAGTTTATCGTAGTACTCCCCTTTCGTCAAGGAGTTGTTCATAATCTCGATGAAGCCGCGGTCGCAGAGCAGGTCGGAGACCGTCTTGCGCACCTTTTCCGGATCGGGATGCACCGACGGGTTGATGGAGGCCTTCATACTCACCGGCAGCTCGATGTTGTTGTAGCCGTAGATGCGGAGGACTTCCTCCACCACGTCGCATTCGCGTGTGACATCGACACGATAGGCCGGAACGGCCACCGTACAACCCGCAGCCGTTTCCGAGAGAATCTCGAAATCGAGACTCAGCAGGATCCGCTTGTAGGTTGCAGCGCCCAGCGGCTTGCCGATGAAGCCGTCCATCCGGGCATAGTCCAGTTCCACCCGTGCCCTTTCGAAAGGCTTTTCACAGAACTCCTGGGGCGCACCTGTCACCGTGGCACCGGCCAGTTCGCAGATGAGCAGGGCGGCGCGGCGGGCGGCCGTCATCGTAGCGGTCGGATCGATGCCGCGCTCGTAGCGGAACGAAGCGTCGGTCTTGAGTCCCTGCCGCTTGGAGGTCTTGCGGATGGAGACCGGATTGAAATAAGCCGCCTCCAGGAACACTTCGGTCGTGGATTCCGTCACACCCGAGTCCCCGCCGCCGAACACACCGGCGATGCACATCGGACGCTCCGTATCGCAGATCACCAGGTCGTCCCCGCAGAGCGTGCGTTCCACGCCGTCAAGCGTCGTGAACTTGCAGTCGGGCGTGCTGCGGCGCACCACCACCTTGCGGCCGGCGATCTTCGCCGCGTCAAAGGCGTGGAGCGGATGGCCCATCTCGTTGAGTACGAAATTCGTGATGTCCACGATATTGTTGATCGGGCGCTGGCCGATGGCCATCAGGCGCTCCTTCATCCAGTCGGGCGAAGGGCCGACCTTTACGTCCTTGAGGGTGATGCCGATATAGCGGGGAGCCAGGTCAGGCGCCTGGACCTCGACCGGGATGGCCTCTCCCGCACCGGGCCTGAACGCACTCACGTCGGGCAGGGTCCATTCCACCGGAATGTCGTGCTGGCGGCAGTAGGCATACAGGTCGCGTGCCACGCCGATGTGGCTGGCACCGTCCACGCGGTTCGGCGTCAGATAGCTGTACTTGGAGATGTGGACAGCGCTGCCGTCGCTCAGCTCGACCGTCACCTGACTGCGGGATTTGCCGGTAGTGGGCTCGCCCACGACGACGGCCCAGTCATACTCCCGCAGCGCCGCGGCGAAGAACTCCGCGGCGGAGTAGCTGTCCCCGTTCACGATCACCGCCATGGGCAGCTCCACGCAGGCCGCGTCCGAGGTCTCGATGGTCTCCTGCCCGTACTTGTCCGATCGGATGAAGATCTCCCCCTCCGGCAGCAGGTAGTCGCGAAACGCGGACCCGCCTTCCTCCGCCACCTTCTCGCCGCGCGCCTCGGCAATCGGGTCGCCCATCTGCGCGAAAGGAAGCCGCGCGATC
>ERZ842401.8578-NODE-8578-length-10006-cov-3.551402_pt1 | contig 10006 bp, 10 predicted proteins | sample MGYA00521270_ERZ842401 | MGnify/ENA primary metagenome ERZ842401 (study PRJEB31892, sample SAMEA3878208) | bioreactor metagenome | biome: Moose rumen | place: Sweden | collected 2011-10 | study: EMG produced TPA metagenomics assembly of the PRJEB12797 data set... | reverse complement strand
CTCGTTAAGTATGAAAGCATTACTTCCTGAACCAGAGAAAAAAGCCGAAGATAAAAACGACATAGTTAATGTGAATATAGAAGAATATGCTAAAGAGATGGAAAAGAACGAAGAGAAAGGTGAGGCATAAATTATAAATATGGGCGGGTTGACCGCCCTTTTTTAAAAATGTATGTATAATAATTCTTTAGAAAAGATATCACGTTTTTTTGTAGGACTTGCAAAGTTCTTTTTGAAACTTGCAGTATTTTTCGTTGTCATATATCTTATTGGCATAAGACTTTTTGATTTTGGGCATAGACTTTTTTATGAGAGAGCTATCGCTACAGGAGATGGAGAGACTATAGTGTTCGAAATAAAGCAAGGCGAGACGGTAGATGAGATTGCTGAAAACCTTGAAAAAGCAGGCTTAATTGATGACACTTTGGCATTTAGATTTCGTGCTAAGATATACGAGACCAATTTTACGCCAAATGTCTATAATCTCAATACTAATATGACTATTAAAAATATGCTCGATATATTTGACAGCCCCACAAGTGATTATATCAATGAAACTACTACATCTGATGATGTATATCAATTATCACCTGAGGATGATGTGTTTGAAGGTGAGACAATAGAGGGCACTAATAATACAGAGGAAAGATAGATGGTAAGTTATGATATAGATGACATGAGAGTGCAAGATTTTATAGCATCTTTGCATAGACATGATGATGATCTTGATGGTCTTAGAAAGTATGCCATAGATAACGATGTTCCAATCATAAGAGATGAGACAAGAGATTTTTTGAATTTTGTATTAAAGATTGAAAGACCAAGAAAGATACTTGAACTCGGTACAGCCATAGCTTATTCGACACTTGTGATCTTTAAGGCACTTGATGAGGATCTTGATAAGATTGTAACCGTAGAAAACTATGAGCCTCGTATTATAGATGCGAAAAAAAACATTGACAAATTTTTTGATAAAGGCAAAGTAGAACTTATTGAAAAAGATATCACAGAATATCTTGATAATATAGATGAAAAAGATACATACGATTTTATATTTCTTGATGCTGCCAAAGCTCAGTACATCGCTTGGCTACCAAAGCTAAAAAGACTTATGAGAAAAGGTAGCGTACTTCTTGCTGACAATATATTTAAAGATGGAGAGGTACTTGAATCAAGATATGCGATTATAAAGAGAGACAGAACTATACATAAAAGGATGAGGGAGTTCCTTCATGAGATAACTTCTGACACAGAACTTGACACCACTATATTAAATATTGGAGACGGAATATCAGTATCAATAAAAAAATAGAATTATTGGTCCCAGCAGGGGATCTTGAAACTTTTAGAGTTGCTGTCCGCTATGGTGCAGATGCCATCTATATAGGTGGTGAAGCATTTTCACTTCGTGCCAAAGCGGTTAATTTTAGTGTAGAAGATATGAGAGAGGCAATAAGTCTTGCAAGAGAGCATAATGTCAAAGTATATGTTACTGCCAATATCTATGCACATAATTATGATCTTGATGAGATAAAAGAATATTTTAAAGAATTAAATGATATAAAGCCAGATGCTGTACTTATCTCAGATATAGGGGTTATAAATATAGCAAAAGAGACTCTTAAAGGTATCGATATACATTTATCTACTCAAGCTAATACGACAAATTATGAGACAGTTAAGTTTTTTAGAGACTTAGGAATTAAAAGAGTTGTGCTTGCAAGAGAATTATCTTTAAAAGAAATAAGGGAGATAAAAGATAAAGTTAAAGATACAGTCGAGATAGAAACATTCGTCCACGGTTCTATGTGTATATCGTATAGCGGGAGATGTCTTCTATCAGCTTATATGACAGGTAAGTCAGCGAATGATGGCATGTGCACTCATCCTTGTAGATGGAAATATATGCTACTTGAAGAAGAAGAGAGAAAAGGTGAATATATGCCGGTGATGGAGACGGAGAGAGGCACGTATATATTCAATTCTAAAGACTTAAATATGATAGAACATATAGATGAACTTATTGATGCAGGGATTGATTCTCTTAAAATAGAAGGTAGGATGAAATCCCCACTTTATGTAGCCATAGTTACAAGAACATATAGAAAAGCAATAGATGATTATTATAAAGGTATAGACATATATAAGAATGATCTCAGATATCTTAAAGATGAGATAGGTAAGTGCACTTATAGAGAGTACACTACAGGGTTTTATTTTGGAAAACCAGATGAAACCACGCAAATATATGATAACAGCACATATATTAAAGGTGCAACTTTATATGGTATAGTTGATAGAGTTGAAAATGATTTTGCTTATTTTGAACAGAAAAATAAATTTAGTGTTGGTGACACTTTGATTGCTATGAAACCAGATTTTACTAATTTGGAAGTTAAAGTTATGGCTATATATGATGAAGAGACAGGAAAGGCACTTGAGAGTTGTCCTCATGCTAAAGAAAAACTTAAAGTGCAATTTGATAAGAGATTAGAGGCGACGGATGTACTTAGATCAATTAATTAATTTTATAAAAAAGAGTATATTTATAATTCTGGCGATATTAATATTAATGTATCTTGTTTTTTGCGATGCTGTGATGTCTATAAGTATGTCTATGAATCTATGTTTTTTGACGGCAGTGGTGCTCCTTGTATTACTACAATATTGCATCAATAATCCAATAGACGAAGAAGAGTCTGAACCATCTTTTTTCCATATGTTTATAAAGGTTGCAACTACTTTATTTTTTTCCATGTTTATCATCCTCACTGCTTTCAATGTGTTATATCCTAAGAATCAGATAGATGTTGATGCAAGTGGTGAGTATGATTATATCATAGTATTTGGCGCTGGAATTTCGAATGGCAAAACTGTGATTATGAATTCAAGACTTGATAATGCTATCGAGTATGCGAAAGTCTATCGTAGATGTAAGTTTGTCTTAACGGGTGCGAAGGGAGCAACGGAGCCCATGGAAGAAGCCATATATATGCAAAATTATATGGTGGAAAGAGGGATCAAAGATTCTCTAATCATTGTAGATCCATATTCTGTCAATACTAATGAAAACATCTTAAATTCTCTTACGCTGATAAGAAAAGATGTCTTCCGTAGAAATCCAAGAGATCATATAATCACAAGACCTTTTAAAAGTGATGATGATAAGTTTGATTTAGATTTTTTAAATATAGGATTTATGTCAAGTGATTTTCATCTTACGAGAATTAATCTAATGGCAAAAAAATACGGTATATATAAACCTTATGACATATCTTGCAAGACTGATATACTGTATAGACCATATCTATATATAAGGGAGGATTTAAGTCTTATTAAGGCTTTGGTTCTTAATGAGTTAAAATTTTGATGTTTATAATTAACGAGAAAAATGAGTTGAATTATGAGATACTATCAACTGAATTTATAGATGAATTAAAACTTGAGATAGTGGAACTTAAACATAGAAAAACTAGTGCTAGAATAGTTCTCATGATTTGCGATGATAAGAATAGAGTTTTCAATATAGCATTTAAAACCCCTGTCGAGAATAGCAAGGGTACGCCGCATATATTAGAACATTCAGTTCTTTGTGGATCAAGAAAGTATAATGTGAAAGACCCATTTATCGAACTTGCTAAGAGTAGCATGAATACTTTTTTAAATGCTATGACCTTCCCAGATAAGACTTGTTATCCTATAGCATCAGCCAATCTTAAAGATTTTCATAATCTGATGGATGTGTATCTTGATGCTGTTTTTTATCCAAATGCAGTTAAAAATGATAAAATACTTAGCCAAGAAGGCTGGCACTATGAGATAGATAATGTTAATGACGACCTAAAAGTCAACGGAGTCGTTTTAAATGAGATGAAAGGGGTATATTCTAACCCTGACGACATACTTGAATCAGGTATACTTAAAAATCTATATGGCGGAACTAATTATGCCTATGATTATGGCGGCAATCCAAGTGAGATTATAGAACTAAGTTTTGATGAGTTTAGAGAGTTCCATAGAAAATATTATTCACCATCCAATGCCATCATATATCTATATGGAAAACTTGACTATAATTATGAGCTATCAAAATTACATGACGATTATCTAGTTGATTTTGATTATACAGTGGTAGATGCTAGATTTTTAGAGGCAGAGAATGTAAAAAGAGATAACGAACTTATATCATATTATAATGTTGATAATGAAGACACAAAAGATAAAGCTTATGTAGCTTATAGTTTCGCAATAGATAAAGATAAGACAAGCTTAAATAAAATAGTTATACAGATCCTTGATTATATATTATTCTCGTCAGAGTCTGCAATCATTAGGAATAGACTGCTTGAACTTGGGCTTGGTGAATCTATATATACGATGAATGAATATAGTGTGAAAGATGCTTTCTATAGTATCATTACGCAAAACATAGACGAGTCAAAGAAAAAACAACTACTTGATACGATAATTTCCTCTATTAATGAATTATTAGACAAGGGTATAGATGTAGTAAAACTTAAATCTGCGATTAACATAATACACTTTAATTATGCAGAAGGAGAGTATGGCAGGATGCCAAAGGGTCTTGTATATACTTTAACATCCCTTGAGACTTACCTATATGATAAAGGCATCGCTAACCTAACAAAATATAAAGAAGCTTTTGATTATATAGAGGGGATAGATCTTGGGGATAAGAATAATATATTTTACAAAACCTTAAAATCTATATTTATAGATAATGAGCATCGAGTTATCAATGTGCTACTCCCACAGTATGGATTATTAAAAGAGAAAGATGAGAAATTGAAAAAGGTTTTAGAGGGACGAAAAGCATCTTTTGATAAGGCAAAGCTTAATGAGTGCATAGATAAGTGCAAGGCTTTAAAATTGTATCAGGCTGAAAAAGATTCGGTAGAGGCGTTAAGCTGCATACCTACATTAAGACTAAGTGACCTTGAAGAGGCAGACTCTTATATTGCTTATAATGCAGAAAAGGTAGAAGACACAGCAGCTATCATAACTTATGATAACGATAGAGAAGTTGTATATATGGATATGAGGTTTGACATTACAGACTTATCGAAGACAGAACTTTATATCTTTTCTATCATAAGTATGGTTCTTTCAAAGATTGATCTTAAAGATATGTCATATATAGAACTTGATAACTATATTGCTATGAATTCTGGTGGTATAGAAGTTAAGTCTGATGTATATGAGAAAAAATTATATTTCACTATATCAGTTAAATCACTTTATAATAAGTGTAATGATGGACTTGACATCATCTATAAACTTATAACTCGCGCAACATTTGATGACTATAACCGTATTAATCTCTTAATTAATGAATCGAAGGCTAGTGAACTTTTGAGTATATTATCAGCAGGACATATCTCTGCAATTACAAGAGCGGAGTCTAACCTAACTTTTTCGAGTTCAATTCTTGACAAGATATCTCATACTGGTATAGCAAGGCATAAGTTCATAGAGTGCCTAGCTGAAGCTTATATGAAAAATAATTCGCTTTTTAATGAGGCGATTACTCTACTTTTTAAGAAATTGATAGGAAAGGCGAGGATATATTCTGCTTCTTTTAGTGACAAGTATAAGAAAGAAGTTTTTGAGGCGCTTGACAGCCACGAGAATAAGATTAAAACTTATATTAAAGATTATACATTTGATGATAAGGATAAGGCAAGACTAGACTCATGTCTTTCTGAGATTGAGCATATTATACCATTTGACTCATTTGACAAGAAAGCCAAGAAAGAAGCGATACTTATACCAAGTGATGTCAATTTTGTTGCAATAGCTAACTCCTTCGAAAAAGATAGATTTTCGGGGAAACTTAATTTGCTGAAGACTTTATTTAACTATGAGTATCTATGGACCAATATAAGAGTTCTTGGCGGAGCATATGGATGTATGTCGTTTTTTAAGAGATCTGGCAATTATCTTTTTACATCTTATCGTGACCCTAATCTTAAAAAAACCAATGAAGTTTTTAATGGCATCTATGATTATCTAAAGGATATAAAGATGTCATATGACACACTTGAAAAATATATTATAGGGTCTATCGGCCAATATGATAATCCTATAAGTATATTTGACGACTATAAGAAAAATGTAGCAGCATATTTCAATGAAGTCGATGATTCTTTTGTAAGAAGTGAAAGAAAAGCGCTTGTCAATATGAAGTTAGATGATTTCAAAGACATATCAAGTATATTTAGCGACATAAAAGAATCAGATGCATGTGCTTTGATTAGCGAAAAAATGGAATCTGAAGCTAAGAATATATATGACAGTGTATGGAAACTAGCGGAATAAATTTTAAAAGTGGTTTTGTGTCTATCATAGGTCTCCCAAACGCAGGGAAATCAACCTTTTTAAATTCTGTAATCGATGAGAAGATAGCTATCACATCTAGGAAACCTCAGACGACCAGGAGAAATCTTAAAGGTATATATAATGACGAAGACTCTCAGATAGTATTTGTTGATACACCAGGAGTTAATGAAGGAAAGACTATACTTGATGATTATATGGCAAAATCAGTCAAGGCTTCAATCGATAGCATAGACCTTATAATAGTTATAGTTGATATCAACACTTATAATGATGATAATTATTATAAGCTGATTAAGATATTAGAAAAACAAAAGACAAAAAAGATATTAATAATCAATAAGATAGATGCCTATACTCACGATGTGGATGAGGCAAAGAAAGAGATAATAAGTAGATTTGGTGAGAGCATAATCTTTGACAAAGTATTATCTATATCTGCATTAAAGAAAAGACATATTAAAGAAGTGATAGAGTGTGTAAAAGAGTACCTTGTGGAGGGGGTGCAATATTACGATAAAGAATATATTACTGATGAACCAACTAAAAAGATAGTAGCAGATATGATAAGGATGCACTGCCTATATAAATTGAGCAAAGAGATACCGCATAGTCTTGATGTAACTGTAGATAGTATGAAGTTATCAAGGTCTAAATGCATGAATATTAATGCTACTATAATCTGCGATAAAGATGCTCATAAGAAGATAATCATTGGAACAGGTGGCCAGATGATTAAAAACATAGGCACTGGTGCAAGAATAAGTATCGAGAAGTTCCTTGATCAGAAAGTAAACCTTAAACTCAATGTAGTAGTTAAAAATAATTGGCGAAATGAGAAGTCGATGCTTGCTAATTTTGGCTATGACTTTAGTAAGATATAGTATGGGGTCTTCAGATCTTAAAAAGTTAAATGCAGTTGTTATAGCTGACAATGACTACAAAGAATATGATAAACTCTTCACACTTTTCACTAAGGAACTTGGGAAGATAAGGGCATATGCCTTTAATATAAGAAGGGAGCATTCAAAGAAAATAGGTTTACTTAGGCTATTTTCATTTTGCGAAGTTGATCTAAAGTCAAGTGGTGATAGTTATAGTCTGGTAGATGCCAAAATTGTAGATAGCTTTGAAGGACTAACTCGTGACTATGAGACTATGTGTTATGCATCGTACTTTGTAGAACTTGTAGATTATTTTTCTTTCGAGAACATAGAAGGCGATGATGTACTGAGACTTCTATATTACACTTTTAAGGCTTTGGAAAAAGAAGCGATAGACAAGAAACTTATAAAAAGTGTCTTTGAATTAAAACTACTAAAATATCAAGGTGAATATATAACGAGTGATGAACTCCACATCGATAATGCTACTTTAAAATATACTTGGGACTATGTGATTAATGCTGAATCAAAGGATCTATATAAGTTTAAACTAACTGATGAGATGTATAGGATGTTTCGAGATGAAGTTGATAGAGAGTTTAAGTTAAGGGTTTCTAAGAAATTTAAATCATTGGATAAATTGCCTTTATGAAGTGCCACGAGAGTTTCAAAGAATTTATAGCGACAAGCAAACATTATAAAGAGATGCAAGATTTTGTATCTAAAAGTCATGATCTCTGCCCAGAACCTAAGAATGTATTTAGATTTTTTAGTAACGATGTAAGCAATGCAAAATGTGTAATTTTAGGAATGGATCCTTATCCTGCAACTTATAAGTGTGGTGCAATGGATAAGCCTATAGCAACGGGAAGGTCTTTTGAGGTTGCGAATATTAGATTTTGGACTGATAAGTATAGGCAGACTTCACTTGCCAATATCTTTAAATCACTTATATATATGAAGACAGGAAAGATCTATACTATAGAGGAATTAAGAAAGAAGATCAATAAGGATAATTTCCGGTACATAGATATCCATGATTGGTTTGATGCGATGGAAGAAGAGGGAGTTATATTTTTAAATGCAACTCTTACGACACTTAAGAATAAATCTGATGCTCATTCTAAAATCTGGGAAGGTTTTATGGATGAGTTACTTAGATATATGGTTGCAGTGAATAAGGACTTGATTTGGCTCATATGGGGGACCAAAGCCTTAAACCGAGTTAAAGATATAGTTGATAGAAAGCATATAATCTATACTTGCCATCCTGCTACGAGAGTCAATAACACATTTGTAAAAGATTGCCCATTTAAAAAAATTAAAATAATTAATTGGACATAAAGGTGTAGTATAGTTAGCCCTCAAAATTTTTGGAGATAAAGCATGAAAAACAGTATTAAAAAATTTGCCATTATATCTCTTTTTGGTGCAATCAGTGGAGTTCTGATGTTTTTTGATTTTCCCTTACCTATTGCACCAAGTTTTATGAAGATGGACTTATCTGAACTACCAGTAATGGTTGGCGGTTTTTTACTTGGACCAATCGCTTCTGTAGTTATAGCAGTTATTAAAGTTGCTATAAAATTTGTATTAAAAGGCACATCTACTATGTTTCTTGGTGAACTTGCCAATCTTATAGGGAGTATCATGTATGCACTTCCAGCAAGTATCATATATATTAAACTTAAGAATAAAAGGAGAGCTATAATAGGACTTACAGTTGGGACGATTCTTTCAAGCCTAGCTTGCACCATGTGTAATGCACTATTCTTGTTTCCATTATATATGAATGTATTTCATATGAGTGAGGAAACTATTATAGGCATGTGCAAAGCTATATTTCCATTTATAGATAACATGACTAAAGTTATGTTTTTATCTGTATTTCCGTTTAACATAGTGAAATTTGGTATTACTTCTATAATTACATATATATTTTATAAGAGGATTTCGAAAATAATCAAAAAAGTTATAGATTAGATAGTAACCTTTGATGAAAAATATTGAGAAAACAATGACTTCCTCTGAGAAAGCAATTCAGGAGAGTGAAGATAATATGCGGGGAGTCTATGCCATTGTGAACGCGTGAGAGAGAAGTTGTACGTAGGAAAGGACAGAAAGAGAGGGATCGAGTTGATGGAGTAGAAAGAAGGATTTGAGAATGAAAGCAGATATCTGAAAATGACTGGGCAAGAGAGGGATGGACGGAAAAGTAAACGGAATGGTGTCTGTGTGGAAAGCAAGAAGTGGTAAGGAAGAACAGGGAAAGAGAGGAGAATGTTCTGTCATGACGATTTCACAATGAGAAGATGTGCGGAAACTCTGTCTGTCGAGAGAAACAGAGATATCCTTAGAACACTCTATCTGGGAGAGTGAGTAGAGAGTGAATAGCGGAGACGAGACGGAGAGGGAACCGTCTGTGAAGGAAGTCATGGCTGCAATAGTGAAAGAGAAGCGCCTCCTAAAGCTGAAAGTGGCATGCTGCAGGGTGTTCGAATGATATGCCTCAAGATTCAGAGAGTTAACGCAGACGGGAAGCACTGAGGATAAGGCATGAAGCAGACGATAGTGAGAAAGAATCATCCGTCCAGAATGAAAGACTGTATGTTGTACTCGAAGATGAGACACCGGATGAACTCAGTCAGAAAAACAAAAATTAGGTTAGATCGAGCGTGTGAGGGTGAATGGAATCTACTTGTGAACAAGCACCCTGAGTAGTATATTGAACTCAGAGAGGAAGAGGATGAGCTCTAGAGTGGTGA
>ERZ842401.8577-NODE-8577-length-10008-cov-3.357179_pt1 | contig 10008 bp, 7 predicted proteins | sample MGYA00521270_ERZ842401 | MGnify/ENA primary metagenome ERZ842401 (study PRJEB31892, sample SAMEA3878208) | bioreactor metagenome | biome: Moose rumen | place: Sweden | collected 2011-10 | study: EMG produced TPA metagenomics assembly of the PRJEB12797 data set... | reverse complement strand
ATAACGTCTATAGTATCAACATCATACGCAGAAACATTAAGAGATTTATTTCAGGCCCGCTCATGGACACAATTAGAGATGCAATACAATTCCCAGAAGACAAAGACAGCTAAAGAACATGGATTAATGGCGAACGCATACAGGTATCAAGAACGCTGGGCGGACTGTGTGAGGATACTTGAGGCACAGACAAAAAATTTTCCCGCGACAGTAAAACCATATGCGGACATGACCAGACTATTAGGCTATGAGAACATGAAGCAGACCGATAAGGCATTGACACTTGCAGAGAGCCTATACAAGACAGCACCGGCAGACCTGAAATATTATGTTGCGCTCGCACAGTATCGTATGTACAGCTCGCAGAATGACCAGCGCAATACATTGAACGCATTAACCCGAATGTTATCGAACGCAGGCACTGACGAACGGAAGATATACACATTAACACGGCTTATAGCAATACCATCGGACAAGAATTTGACGGAACACGCATTGCAGTTACTGGAGCTTCAGGCAGGCAGTAAGGAGGCTGCGGCAGTACTATCACGCGTCAAGAACCCCGGCAATAATATCCGTGTAGCTCTCGGTGTACACTGCCACACTATAGGCAACAATTCGGCGGGGCTTGAATGGCTGAAGAATGCTACAGGACGGAAGGCACAATATTATCGGGCATGGTGTCATTCACGGCTGAAACAGAATGATACTGCGCTGAACCTATGGGGAGCACTGGCAATAACAGGTAACAGCTATGCTTCAGGATCAGTAACGAGAATTGCGAATTTGGCGAAGGATAAAGGCATGATGACTAAGTGTCTTAATGTGCTTGAACGTGTTGTGCGTGAAAGACGGGGAAATATTCAGGCTCGCGCGTTGCAGTCATTGGCTAATCTCTACGGCAAGGGCGATAACAGAGACAGAATGGAGGCACAAATACTGCGGTCATTCCCCAGCACAAATTATGCCTTTAATGTTTTATGGGCTAGGGCATGGAGGAATATTGACGCAAAGAATTACGCTGAGGCTGTAAGGCTTTTCCGTCAGGCTGATGCTCCGGGCGTTACGTTCTACAAGAGGGCACGTATACTTTACTGGCTGGCATATGCTCAGAGAATGGCAGGACAAAATCAGGACGCAGAGAACACATTAGCACTATTACGGCGAAAATATCCGCTATCTATTTACGGGATATTATCCGACGCACCTATAAGAATAGTTGACGGAACTAACCCTAACTTGACGCTAAGACCTTCAGACCTTGAGGAGTTCGGCTTCATCAATCACGCATACTTGAGACTATCACGACCCAAAGCAAGCACAAGAGAACTTTACCGGGCGTTGATATTGTCGCGGTGGCTTGGCCTTGAGGAAAGCTATTCGGAGGCACGGAGGCTTGAGACACTCATGACATCAAGCACTACACTATACAGGGCAGACCTTGAGGCGTTATACCCTAGACCATATAAGGCACTAGTTGACGCTGCATCAAAACAATACGGAGTAGAGAATAATTTTGTGTGGGCGATAATGCGTCAGGAAAGTGCGTTTCAGGTCAATGCTAGAAGCTGGGTAGGTGCAGCAGGATTAATGCAGCTTATGCCGGCTACTGCGAAGGATGAATCAAAACGTGCCGGGCTGTCTTCATATGACCTCTATAATGCAAGTGATAATATCAAGCTCGGAACATCACATTTAGGATGGCTGGGGAAAAATTTTGCTCGTCCTGAATATGTCATGGCGGCATACAATGCAGGCTCCGGGAATGCCCGCAAATGGCTGAAGGACGGCGGAGATAGATTAGACCTAGCGAACTGGATAGAGAGAATTACATTTGAAGAGACAAATAATTATGTTCAAAGGGTAAGTGCAAATCTTGAGATATACAGAATGCTATACAATGGAAAATAATAACTACAATAGAAGAATTCCCTATGAACTTTCTGATTATGTATTGGGGAAATATTTTCGTGAGACTGCAGAACGTCAAGGCTGGTTTAACTCTCCAAGCATAATTGCCTCAGTCTCAGGAGGAGGAGACAGCATAGCATTATTATGGCTGTGCAGTAAGTTCTACCCCGGAAGACTTATGGCCGTACACATCAATCACGGTATACGCGGGGAAGAATCCGACGGCGATGAGAGATTTACGGCAAATTTCGCTGCCAGTCTCGGCATTGGGATAATCACTGTCCGCATTAATGTCCCCGGAGATCGTGAACGCGGCGAATCTCTGGAGGCTGCGGCAAGAAGATTACGGCTGTACCACATTTGCAGGGTAACGGAAGCTCTAGGCATTGATACGGTGCTTTTAGGGCATAACCGCGACGACTTGGCCGAAACTGTATTGTTCAACATTCTGCGAGGGACAGGCATTAGAGGCAGTGTAGGAATGACTGAATGCTCAGAGCGTGAGGGCGTAAAGTTCTATCGACCGTTATTGGGACTTCGCCGGGATTTTCTGCGGGATATTCTGCGGGTCAGGGGCATATCATGGCGTGAGGACAGCACCAACGAGGACAATACATACACACGCAACTACATACGGCGGAGACTTTTACCGCTGATAGGGCACAAGATTAACGCTTCAGCAATAGAACATCTTGCATCTTTCGGCGAGGATATGAGGCGGATACGTGATAGAGAGGATAAAATCAGCCTCGACATAATGAATGACTGCATAATCACTAATACACCTTTAACGCTTAACCGGAAGAAATTACGCGCACTGAATGAAGATGATACAGCACTAGTTATACGTGAGGCAGGCAGAAGATTGGGACTGCGGACACTTTCACGCAATAGATGTATTGAGCTTGTACGGCTGATTCATGACGGCAAAGGGTTTATATTTCAGTGGTGCGGAAATGTAACGGTTAAAGGTATCAGGGGGGAAATAATAATACATGACATCACAGACAATAATAAATGAATGTGAGGAAATAATACGGCTTCTTGAGCATAAATCAGAAGAGATAAAAGCTCAGGAACTATTGAAGGATTTGGACGCACGGCGAAAGGACTGGGAGAGAAGCTCTGCGCTGTTCGTACCGTCAAGACAGAGATTAGAACGCGGGGGTAAAGCTCTCGAACTCGGAGAAGCATACGAGGCCATAAAGGAACTTCGGGAACAGAGAGAGAAGCATAAATTACGTCAGGCATCATTACGGGACGACCTGACAGAAGCACGCAATAACCTTCAGAATGCTGAAGAGGCTTTGACTCTGATAGAGGCAGAATTTCGGGACAAACTCACGGAACAAACTAAACTAGCTAACCTTGCGCAGAGGGTTAAGGCTCTCGACGAACAGATAATAGAACGTCAGGAAGCAGCAGTTAATGCCCGTCATGAGCACGAAGAGGCAGAAAGACAATACAAGGCTTGCAGTGATATAGTTGAGGCGGAACATAAATCACTCGAACGGACAGAAATAGCATTACGTGAAGCAAGAAAGTTTTTGCAGGTTCATGCTATTGATGAGAAGTTAGGGGCAGGTCTTTCGGGTATAGAGAAGTGCTTTGCTATGTATGAGGCTGCGGAAGAGAAAAGAATTGCACTGAGAAATTCCAGAACTAACGCAATCCAGAAAAGACAGAAGGCTCAAAGCGTATTGAATGATAGGACTGCTCTATTTTCGGACGTAACGCACAGGTTCGCAGTGATGGAGAAAAATTACACTAGGGCAAGGGCATTCTATGAGAGTACATTAAAGGGAAAAAGTATCAGTGAATGGCGGGAGATATGCGAGAAGAATATCAGAATGCTGGCTTCACTTGATGAGCTGTACAAAAAGTTTCAGGAATTACGCGACCTTGAGGACAAGCTCAGGAACTTGCAGGATATGCGCCTGAAGATACAGCAGGAGACTAGAAGCCTGAATATCCGGGACGTAAAACAGTCCGGGAAAATCAATGAACTTCAAGAGGAAGTAGCGAGACTTGAGAGACGTGTTGCACTGCTTCAGAGGATAGAAGACATTGAAGCCGTAAGAGAATTATTGCAGGAAGGTATACCATGCCCGTTATGCGGATCAACTAATCATCCCTATGTGTCAGGAGCATTACTGCCTAACCCTGAGGAAGTACGCGGGAAACTCAACGCCTCACAGAAGGAACTGAAGGACTTGCGCGACGAACTCAACGCCAGACAGACCAGAGCCGGGAAACTCAGTGAAGATATTGCGACAATAGGCCGGGACGAGTCAGAACTACGGCTCAAGATAAACGAACTTAACGCGGAAATATCATCGAAGGTGTCAATGTTAGGGCTGCGTTTCGGTGCAGGTATATCGTCATTCGAGGAGATTGACCGGGTAAGGCAGAGGACACGGGACGCGTTACAGCTTGCTCGGAATGCTGCGGACACTGCGGAGGCTGCCCAGCGTGAAATGAAGGATGCCCTTGACGAACTCGAAAAGATACGCGAGACAAGGGAGGAAGTATCACGCTACAATCAAGAGGCACTGTTTGCACTCCAGAACGATAAGACCGAAGAGGAACAAGTAGACGGTGAGGCCAAGACACAGGAGGAGATCGTGAACAGCCTGAAACGTGAATTGACTTCGCAGATTATGCCTTACGGGTATAAAGTGCTGCCCGACAAAAACCCCGGTGAAGTTATAGAGACATTGGCGAAGAGGCTAAAGGAGTGGCAGGAAGGCTCTAAGAGGTGCGATGAATTGGAGCGTGAATTGTCGGTAGCTAATACAAAGATGGCTGCACTGAAGAAGGAACGTGAATCATTGAGGCTGAAGCGTGAGGAAACTATCAGCAGGCTTAGGGCAGTTGAAGCAGAACGTGATAGTGTACAGCAGCAAAGAGTGATACTGTTTGATTCTCGTGTTCCTGATGAGGAGCAGGACAGAATGAAGAATGATGTTGAGGCTTTACGGGCGCAGCTCAATGAACGCAGGGAAGACAAAAACCAGAAATCCGAGAAGCTCGACACGATACTAACAGCAATTCACGGAATAGAGACGGAAATGGCACGGGGACGCGATGACCTGCAGAAGCATGAAATAGCTTTCAGCAAAAAATTATTGGCTTTGGGCTTCAAGAATGAGGACGATTACGCGGCGGCACTGCTTACTCCTGACGAACGTCGGGACTTGCAGAACAGATTACGGGAACTAACCAGCACTGATTTAGAGTTACAGGCTGAACGAGAGAATACACGCGCGAAAATATTAGAGCTTCAGGCAGACGGAAAGAGTATCACTAATGATGAACTCATACAGAAAATCAAAGCCCTGAAGAATGTTGCAAGTGATATTCTGTCTAATCCCGTTAATGATCCTGAAGAGGCACAAATCAGAAGAAGACTGAAAGAGAGCCTTTTACCGTCAATTAAAGATTTGATGTTGAACTGTGCATTACCGGAGGTGCTTTAACTCATGGACATAATATGGAAGGACATGAAATTTTTTCTTACCTGTTTAACTCATCTGTCAGTCAGTCAAAGTATGGCACTCGGCAATAATGGGGGCTTCTGTGTGTCAACAAATTGTGCTTCGGAGAACTGGATATATTACCCTGAACCTATAACAGACAGTAACACCGTAGATATTGCAGTGAAATTCTTTGCTGACCGTAATATTTCGTTCATGTGGCCGGTATATAGCGGAGGCAGTGAATTTCTCGGTGATTCAGGGCTGATATATGCCGGAGACCTCGCAGCAATGACACTTGATCCAGCAAAGATTACTCCGGGCATTGACGATAATATTACGTTCGAGCATATCGTTACTCCTGAACAGTCGCAGGAATGGGCACGCACTGCATGGCACGGGTTCGGCGGAGGAACTGACGATACACCGGAGAATTATTTTGCTTTGGTCAATTCGCTGAATGGTGAACGTGAAAATTTTTCGCTGTATTTGGCACGTATGGGCGGAGCTTCTGTCGGTACATTCATGATTACTCAGGAGCCGGACATTATGGGAGTATATTATTTCGCGGTTATTCCGGAGATGAGACGGAAGGGAATTGCTGTTATGATGATGAATGAAGTTTGCAGATTGTCGGGCGGGAAAAGAATAGTGCTTCAGGCTACACCATCAGGAAGACCATTCTATAAGAATTACGGCTTTGAGGAGTTATTCATGATACCAGTATATTCTACTGAGAAAGATATATTTTAGGCTGAAAATTTTTTGAACTTGTTAAACGTTGTGCCAAACTGTAAAATTTATCCAGTCTACCCAAATTCAGGGATAAGGATTAAAAATTCAGCACCCCATCATTTTTTGGGAATATAAATCTTAAAGTATCAACATAATAAATACATAGAAAGGATAAATAATTGATTATGCAGTTTGTGTTGGCATTAGTGTTCTTTATGCTGGGTTCAGGTCTCGCATATGCAGGACTTAAAGCGTGGGATAACTCACGGATTAACGGCACAAAGAACCAGATCAGCAGCATGCTGAAAGAAGCCGAAGATAATGCGGAGAAAGTCCGGCAGACCAAAGTAGCCGAAGCACGAGAAGAAGTGAACAGACTACGGCAGGAAGCCCAGAAAGACATAAAAGACCGCCGCAATGAAATTCAGCGCACAGAAAGAAAGTTAGAGCAGAAAGAGGACAACCTCGACAAGAAAATTGAAAGGGTAACACGCAAGGAAGATGAATTACGTTCAAAGAATGAGGAATTAGACAAAAGGCGTGCTGCCCTTGAAGAGACCATACAGAAGCAGGAAGACAAGCTGCAGGAAATCGCCAATATGACGAAGGAACAGGCACAGGAAATACTGCTCAATAAGACAGAAGCAGACGCTAAACATATGTTAGGTCTCAGGCTCAAGGAGTTAGAGGAACGTACCCAGATGGAAGCTAACCGGAAATCACGCGATATTATTCTCGGTGCAATGCAGAGATGTGCTGTAGAGAGTGCAGGAGAAAGCAGCATTAGTGTTGTCCCTCTTCCATCAGAAGAGATGAAGGGAAGAATTATCGGACGTGAAGGAAGAAATATCCGGGCATTCGAGAGCCTAACAGGAGTAGACCTCATCATTGACGACACACCCGAAGCCGTAACACTATCCAGCTTTGACCCAATAAGACGCGAAATAGCCCGCCGAGCAATGGAACGCCTCGTAACTGACGGAAGAATACATCCGGCAAGAATTGAGGAGCTTATCGAGAGAGCAGCAAGAGATATTGACGAAGAAATGATTACCGAAGGAGAGAATGCTATTCTTGAGATGGGCATAAAGAACATGAATAACGAGCTTGTCAGGACAATAGGACAGCTAAAATTCAGGTTCAGTTACGGGCAGAATGTCTTAGCTCACAGTCTTGAAGTTGCACAGATTGCGGGATTTATTGCGGCAGAACTCGGAGTAGATGAGGAGACTGCACGGCGCGGAGGATTACTGCACGACATAGGGAAAGCCATAGATCACCAGATAGAAGGGCCTCATGCTGCCATAGGTGCGGAACTGGCCAAGAGGCTCGGAGAACGTCCGGAAATAGTGAGCTGTATTGCCTGCCATCATGACACACTAGAAATCTCTTCAGTGTATGAAGTCATAGTTGCTGTAGCTGATGCCATTAGTGCAGCTAGACCAGGTGCAAGACGTGAAAGCATTGACGCATATATTAAACGTCTGGAGAAACTTGAAGAACTCGCGCAGGGATTTGACGGAGTTACGCGGGCATATGCTATACAGGCAGGCCGAGAAATACGGGTTATCTTGAATGCAGGAAAGACTGACGACGGAGCTGTGCATAAACTTGCATTTGATATAGCAAAGAAGATTGAAGGAGAGCTGAAATACCCCGGACAAATCAAGGTCAACGTGTCAAGAGAAACACGAGCTACGGAGTTCGCGAAATGATAAGGCTATTATTTTCCGGAGATGTAGCATGGAGTACAGGACGCAAAGCCCTAGCCTCAGCACTGCCAATACTGAAACATGAATACGGAGGATTTGATTTCATCGTCATCAACTGCGAGAATGCCGCACATGGTAAGGGAATGACCGACAAAATATTTGACGAGTTCATATCTCTGGGAGTTGACGCAATGACTTCAGGCAATCACATATGGGACAAATCCGCATTCTTCACGACACTTGACGCAGAAACAAGAGTGTTCAGACCCGCGAATTTCCCCACGTCATGTCCCGGAAGAGGTTACGGGATAATAGAACGCAAAGGTAAGAAGCTCGGAATATTGAATCTTCAGGGACAAGCATTTATGCCGCCGATAGATTCACCGTTCACTTGCGCAGATAATGCACTAGATGAGCTGAAGGCTAAGGGAGGGGAAAATCTGCCGGTATTCGTGGACTTTCACGCAGAAGCAACCAGTGAGAAGCAATCATTAGCGTATTATCTTGACGGAAGGGTCAGCGCAGTAATAGGAACTCATACTCACGTACAGACTGCGGACGAAAGAATTTTGCCTCATGGTACGGCGTTGATGTGCGATGCCGGGATGACTGGAGGACACGGAGGCGTTATCGGCGTTACGTATGACAGCGTGAAGGATAAATTTTTGACCGGGCTGCCTGTGAAGTTTGAGCCTTGTACTGACTTGGCCGCGTTCAATGGTGCAGTTATTGAGATTGATGAAGTCTCAGGGATGGCATTTAGTATCAGGAGGGTACAGCTTGCATTAGAGATTGAATAGCGTATTAGTTTGAGGGGTGCTGTAACAAATTCTTCCTTCTCTGTATTTATACAGGGAGGGTTTTTTTTGTCAGTGATATTATAATTACAGCTTCAAAAATTCTTTAGTAAGAAAGGAAATTTTTTTATGCACAAAATTTTAGCTTTATTGGTCTTAATATGCGTCATGTTTCTGCTTAGTGTACCGTCATTTGCTGATGAGTCAGTGAAAAGACCCGTAGCAGTATTTGATACGTCAATGGGCTCATTCAGGATCGAGCTTTATTCAGACTTAGCACCAAACACCGTCAAGAATTTTATTGACCTTGCGGAGAAAAAATTTTATGACGGCGTAATATTTCACCGAGTAATCGATAAGTTCATGATTCAGGGCGGAGATCCAACAGGTACAGGAATGGGCGGACCCGGCTATGTGATTAGGGATGAGTTCGGCGAAGGTTTGAGGCACAACGCACCCGGTATTCTCTCGATGGCTAATGCTGGCCCTAATACAGGCGGCTCACAGTTTTTCATTACGTTAGTCCCTACACCTTGGCTTGATGGTCATCATGCTATTTTCGGTCATGTAGTTGACGGCATGGAAGTTGTTATCGCGATCGGCCACACTAAGACTAACAGGCAGGACAGACCATTGAAAGACGTAGTGATAAAAACAATCACTATAGAAATGCCTGAAGAAGAGGAGTAATGCAATGCTGAAACAAGTTTACGTTTCCCGCAGTCTTCCCGTTAAAGCAATGGAAGCACTCGGCCAAGTATGCAGTTATGACGTGAACCCCGAAGACCGTCCGGCAACGAGAGAAGAACTAATCAATGCCGTAAAGAATTACAGGGTATTGATTGCAATGTTAAGCGACAAGATAGACGCTGAATTAATATCAATGGCAAATCCTGACTTCAAGCTGATAGCTAATTACGGTGTGGGCTTCAATAATATTGACGTGAAGGCAGCAAACGCTAAAGGTATTCATGTCTCTAACACTCCTGACGTATTGACTGATGCAACGGCAGATCTTGCGTGGGCTTTACTCTTTGCGGCAGCTCGTCGTGTGGTTGAGGGCGATAACATTGCGCGTAAAGGCTCGTTTTTCTGGGCACCTGAATATATGCTCGGCTATGACATTACGGGCAGAACTTTAGGGATTATCGGTGCAGGTCGTATAGGCTCGAATTTCGGGCGTAAGGCAGCAAACGGCTTTGGCATGAAGATTTTATATTACGGTCATCATGAATCACAGGAGATTGAAGCAGTCGGAGGGAAACTCGTAACGCTCGATGAATTATTATCGCAGTCTGATTTTATCTCCCTTCATGTGCCATTAACGCAGGAAACACAGATCGGAAGAGCGTCGTGTAGGGAAAGAGTGTAGATCTC
>ERZ842401.8574-NODE-8574-length-10009-cov-6.330721_pt1 | contig 10009 bp, 9 predicted proteins | sample MGYA00521270_ERZ842401 | MGnify/ENA primary metagenome ERZ842401 (study PRJEB31892, sample SAMEA3878208) | bioreactor metagenome | biome: Moose rumen | place: Sweden | collected 2011-10 | study: EMG produced TPA metagenomics assembly of the PRJEB12797 data set... | reverse complement strand
TATTCCGATTTGAGGTGCTCTCTTTATGCTAAACAACAGTTTTTAGAGGTTGCCTCAATATATCAGCAATCCAATCGGAACGAGCAATGATGACGCGGCGTACTATGTCTGTAAGTCGGTGAGCATCAATAAAAAAGCGATTGGTTTTGTGGCGGGGGCGGTTTCTCATGCGCGCCTTGCAGAGGCAATCGACGCAATCAAGGTCGGGGAAAGCGGCTATGCGATGCTTCTTGCAGGCGACGGAACGGTCATGGCGTTTCCCGACCATTCGCTTGTCATGCGCGAGAATTTTACCCGCATGAACGCGGAGTTTGCGGGCGTGGCTGATGTCGCAAAGGCAATGGTAGGCGGAGAAAGTGGCAACGGCTGGGTTGATGGCGTGCAGGAAAAAGAACTCATGGTGTACATGCCGGTAAGCGGAACTCCCTGGAGCATGGCAATTTGCGTGCCTAATTCCCAAGTTTTTGAGACGAGCCGTTCCCTCACATTCATCATGTTCTGTTTTGCGCTCGGAATCGCGGTCATTTTGATTGGAACTTCGGCGATTTCCGTTTTCAGAATGTTAAAACCGCTCCGAATCCTTGACAAGAATCTCAACGGAATCGCCTCGGGAAATGCCGACCTCACGCAGCGAATCAAAGTCCACACGAACGATGACATCGGCTCTGTTACGAACGGATTCAATACCTTCGTCGAAAAATTGCAGGACATCATGAAAGATGTAAAATCGTCACGAAATGATTTATCGAGCGCGGGAAATGAAATGCGCTCTGGCATTGAGGACAACACGCGCTCCGTTGCGGACATTCTTTCCAATATCGAAAGCGTTCAGAATCAAATCGGAAACCAGTCGGCGAGCGTTGACGAAACGGCGGGCGCGGTGAACGAAATCGCCTCAAACATCGAGAGCCTTGAGCGCATGATTGACACGCAATCGCGCGGGGTGAGCGAGGCTTCTTCTGCCGTTGAAGAGATGATTGGAAACATTTCGAGCGTAAACCAATCGGTCGCGAAAATGGCGAATTCCTTTGAGATGCTGGAAACCCGCGCAAAAACGGGCAACGAAAAGCAGCGGGAAATGGCTGACCGCATTACCGAAATCGAAAGCCAGTCAAACATGTTGCAGGAAGCGAATGTGGCGATTGCGGCTATCGCTGAGCAGACGAATTTGCTCGCTATGAACGCGGCAATCGAGGCGGCTCATGCGGGCGAAGCGGGAAAGGGCTTTGCGGTCGTTGCGGACGAAATCCGAAAACTTTCCGAAACTTCCGCCGTGCAGTCAAAGCAAATCGGCGAGCAGCTGAACAAAATCAAAGGTTCTATTGAATCGGTGGTTTCGGCTTCCGAGGAAACGAGCGCGACCTTTACTTCCGTTTCTGACGGCATCAAAGAAACCGACGAACTTGTGCGCCAAATTAAAAGCGCGATGGAAGAACAGCAGGAAGGAAGCAAGCAGATTGTTGACGCGCTTCGCAACATGAGCGACAGCACTGCCGAAGTCAAGACGGCGAGTGCTGAGATGAGCGAAGGAAACAAGCAGATTCTCGATGAAGTGCGCCGCCTCAAAGACGCAACGGGCGTTATGAAAGACAGCGTTATGCTCATGAGCTCAAGCGCGATAAAAATCCGTGAAACGGGTAGTGCATTGGACACGATTTCTGATAAAATGAAGGCATCGATTGAGCTTATCGGAAATCAAATTGACAACTTTCAGGTTTAAAATGTCTGAATTCAATTTGCCCTCTCGTTTTGAGGGCGTTCATTTTCATTTTGTCGGAATTAAGGGCACGGGAATGGTTGCCCTTGTCGAGATTTTGCACGCTCGCGGCGCGGTGATTACGGGAAGCGATGTTTCAGAACGCTTCTACACCGACGAAATCTTAGAAAAACTGGGAATTTCCGCGCTCCCGTTCTCAGAAAGCAACATCACTGATTCCGTGCAGTTCGTGATTTATTCAAGCGCGTACTCGGTCGAAAAAAATCCCGATTTGATTGAGGCAAAAAAGCGCGGTTTGCCGATGATGCTCTATTCTGAGGCACTCGGCGCGGTGAGCGGCACTTCCTATTCGTGCGGCGTGTGCGGCGTTCACGGAAAAACAACGACAACAGGACTTGTGGGAACGCTCTTAAAGGAACTTCCGCTTGATTCTCAGGTGTTGGCTGGCTCTATCATCAAATCGTTCGGCGATTCGTGCGTGATGACGAAGGGGCATGAATATTTCGTGGCGGAAACCTGCGAGTACCAGCGGCACTTTATGGCGTTCGAGCCGAAAAAAATCATCCTCACGAGCGTTGAAAGCGACCATCAGGACTATTACCCGACCTACGAGGACATTCGTTCTGCTTTCGTGGACTATATCTGTAAGCTCCCCACAGGCGGGCAGGTGATTTTCTGCGCGGACGACAAAGGCGCGTGCGAGGCGGTCGCCCTTGTAAAAGAAAAGAGAAGCGATATTGTGGCGATTGGCTACGGCGAGAACGCGGCGGGCGACTACAAGCTTACTTTCGGTCGCGTGGAAAACGGCGTTCACTATTTTACGGTAGCTTCTCTCGGCGAGTGCGCGATCTGCGTGCCGGGCGACCACAATGTGCGGAACGCAACGGCGGCACTGGCTCTTTCGTGCGAACTTCTAAAAAGCGCGGGGAAAAATCTGCTTGATTATACCGAAGACTTAAAGCGCGGCTTAAAGAATTTTGCGGGCGGAAAGCGGCGGAGCGAAATCGTTGGGCGGGCAAAAACACCGCTCGGGCAAGATGTGATTTTCATTGACGATTACGGTCATCACCCCACGGCGATTAAGACAACGCTTGCGGGCTTTAAGGAATTCTACAAAAATCACAAAATCATCGTGGATTTCATGAGCCACACTTACACGCGCACCGCCGCCCTTCTTGAAGAATTCGCTTCTTCGTTTGAAAGCGCGGACAAAGTGATTATCAATAAGATTTACGGAAGCGCGCGGGAAGACGCAAGCGCGGCGAGCGTGACGGGCGAAATCTTGGCGGAGCATGCCAAAAAATACCACGGCGATGTTTCCTACGCGGGCGAATTCAGCGAGGCGGCGGAATTGGGGCTTCGTTTCCTTTCTGAGCCGAGCGGGGCTGATTTTTCTGACGGCTATGTGTTCGTCACAATGGGCGCGGGCGACAACTGGAAGGTCGGCTCAAAAATCCTCGAAAAACTCTCGTGATTCGTTTTGGTGCACAGGGAATTTTCATTGTCTAGAAGTCAAAACTGTGTCATAATGAGCCATGTTGGAATTTCTATTCTGATATGGCTTTTTTATGGAAACTACAATGAAAAAAAATCAAAAGACTTTCGTTTTTGCCGGTGGCGGCACGGGCGGGCACATTTATCCCGGTCTTGCCGTAGCTGATGAGCTTCGTTCGCTCGCTTCTCGGCAAAATCAGGAAATAAAAATCATCTGGCTCGGAAATTCAAGCGGCATGGACAAGGATTTGGTCGAAAAATCAGGTTCGGTCGATGAATTCATCGGAATTCCGAGCGGAAAACTGCGCCGCTATTTTTCATTCAAGAATTTCACTGACTTTTTTAAGATTTTCGCGGGTCTCGTAAAGTCATTTTTTGTGCTTTTGAAGGTGAAGCCCGTCGTTTTGTTCTCAAAGGGCGGATTTGTGAGTGTTCCCCCGTGCATGGCGGCAAAATGCCTAAAAATCCCTGTTTTTACGCATGAGTGCGACTTTACGCCGGGGCTTGCGACACGATTGAATTCCCGTTTTGCCACAAAAATCTTAGTTTCATACGAAGAAACAAAAAAATTCTTGGGCGCGGAAAAGGCGAAAAAAGCCGTCGTTACGGGAAATCCGGTTCGCCCGGTCTTTTATGAGACGAATCCCGAGAACGGAAAGAAATTCCTTTTTGAAAATCGGAGCGACTATAATCCCGAAAAGCCGATTCTCCTTGTGCTCGGCGGAAGTTTGGGCGCGCATCAGATAAACGAGCTTGTCGCCGAGAATCTTGACTGGCTCACAGAACGCTTCAATGTCGTTCATCAGTGCGGCGCGAAGGATGCGGACGCAATGCCGAAACATCACGAGGGCTATTTTTTGCATCCCTTCATTTACAAAGAGATGAGCGATGTGATTTCCTGCGCGGACATTGTTCTTTCGCGGGCGGGTGCGAATTCGATTTGGGAAGCCTCGGTGCTCGGAAAACCGATGGTCTTGATTCCTTTGTGCGGAAGCGGAACGCGCGGCGACCAGGTTGACAACGCGAAATTCTTTGAAGAGAAGGGAGCGGCTCTCGTCCTTTTGGGAGAAGACGCTGATTCTGAGCACTTACAAGACGCGCTTTTAAAAATGAGTGATTCTGCGTTCCGTATGAACGCGGCTCTTGCTTCAAAATCGCTTTCTGAAGGAAAACGCCCTGCGCTCAAAATCGCGGAACTCGTGTGGGAAGAAGCCAATGCTGAAAACGGAGAGGCAAAATGACATTCACTTTCATTGACATCGTTTTTTTGATTATCATCGCCGCATTTGCGTTTGTGGCGATGATTCACGGGCTTATCAAAGAATTGTTCGGAAAACTCGCCGTGATTGTGGGCGTGGTCGCGGGATTCTACTTCTGCGGCTTGCTTGCCCCGCACATCGAAAAAATCGTGAAAATTCCCGCCGTTGATGTGGTGCTTGCCTTTATCCTCATTTTTATCACGGCATTCCTCATCGTCAAAATCATTCAGATTATCGTTGGTGCGATTTTCTCGGGCGAAATCATGAAAAGCCTTGACCGCGTGCTCGGACTTGCTTTCGGCGCGATTGAAGGGCTTTTGATAGTCTCATGTGTCCTCATTCTGATGAAAGCGCAGATTTGGTTTGATTTTTCTTCGCTTCTTGATTCAAGTACGGTCGCAAAAATTCTGCTTCCGTACCTTGAACAGCCCATTTCCTACATTCGGGGGATGCTTGCCTAATGTTCGACAATCTTCTCTATCAGAACGCGTCTTCGCTCTTGCGCGAGGATATTTTGAATAACCGTCTTCCGGGCGCGATTCTTTTGAGCGGTCCTGCTTCTTCGGGAAAACTCACCTGTGCGCTTGAAATCGCGCGGATTCTCTCATGCTCGGGCGAAAATCAGTACAAACAGCGCGGGCACTGGCTTTGCGACTGCCCGTCGTGCAAAAAAAACAAGGAGCTTTCCAACACGAATGTGCTGCTTGCAGGTCCTCGCGACTGCTCGCTTGAAATCCTTGCGGCAAAAAAGGCGTTCTTGCAGGCGGCGTTCGACAATTCGAGCTTCCTTGTGGCGGTGCGCTACCTGTTTATCCGCTCGGTTCGGAAACTCACGATGCGCTTTTCTCAGGTTCTCTGGGAAGGCGACGACAAGCTTTCAAAGCTCGCCCCCATTGTTGCCGCGATTGACGAGCAGATGGAAAAACTCAATCCCGAAAAAGACTTGCCCGATTCCGAAAAACTCGAAAAAATCTGCGACGACATCGTGAAGAACTGCGAAAAACTGAGCGCAAGTTTTATGTACGATTCGCTTCCTATCAATCAGATTCGCCGAGCCTCGTCTTGGGCGCACATGAAAAGCGTATTGGGCAAAAAAATCTTCATCATCGAGAACGCGGAGCGGATGCTTGAAAGCGTGCGGAATGCCTTGCTCAAAATCCTCGAAGAGCCACCTGAAGACATGGTGTTCATTCTCACCACGGCGAACAGGGGCGCGGTCATGCCGACGATTCTTTCGCGTGTGAGGACTTACAATTTTAACGAACGGAGCGCGATTCAGCAGAAAGAGGTCGTTCAGCGCGTGTTCCACGCCCGTGGCGACGAAGAAAATCTCCTCATAAACGACTATTTGCAGCTTTTCTTGCCCGTAAAGCCCGCCGAAATCAAAAAATCAGCCGCCGCGTATTTTACCTACCTCATGGGCGGTCAGATTCCGCTTTCGGACACCATCGTAAAAGAATGCAACGCCTTCGAGCCGCGCTTTTTGCTCAAAATCTTCCTCACGGGAATCTTGGAGTGCGCGCGCGGAGAAGTGCTGAGCCCCGCGCGGAGCGAAGTCTGCGCCAAAATCGTGGGATTTGCCCGCGAGTGTTACAATTCCGTCACCGTGTACAATGTTTCTCCCGCCGCCGCGATTGAACGGCTCTCGCGGGATTTGTCGAGCGTGAAGCGAAGCTGGGCGGAGTCGGGGGCGAGCGTATGACCGAATTCTCCCGCCGTGTTTCGCAAAAAATCGACAAACTTTCTCCCGCGCAGATTCAGTCGCTCGTTGAGGACGGCTATGCGCAGATTGACATGTTCGACGCGATTTTCCAGAGCCTTTCCACGGGGCTTCTCATCGTTGACGAGCATTTCTGCCTGCTCAAAATCAACAAGGCGGCGGAGCGGTTTTTGCTCTTCAAGTCAAATCCCGAGGATTCCAAGTCTGAGAGCATTCCCGTGTGGTCGCTCATCGACGACGAGGAGATTTCCCGCTTTCTCAAAAATGCCTTTGAAGCCGACAAAACGAACATCTCAGACGAATTCACGGTGGCGACTTCGGGCGGCTCAGTCCGTTTCGTTGACCTCTATGTGACTCCGCTTGTCAAAAATCTGAACCAGAGCAAGAACCTCATCGGAACGATTATCCGAATCGACGATGTGACCGAAAAGCGCAATCAGGAAGTGCTTCTGCACCGCATGGAAACGCTCGCGGGGCTTACGAATGTGGCGGCGAGCGTGGCGCACGAAATCAAAAACCCGCTCGGGGCGATTTCGATTCATATTCAGCTCATGCAGAAGGCAATCAAAAAAAAGCGCGAGGGTGACGGTTCTCTTCCCCCTCCAAAATATGCCGAGGACTACCTTGAAGTCATCACGCAGGAAATTGAGCGGCTGAACAAAATCGTGGTCGATTTCCTCATGGCGGTGCGCCCGATTTCGGCGAAGCTGGAGCTGGTGAACCCGAACAAAATCTTGGGCGAATTCATCTCGTTTTTCACGCCCGAATTCACCGAAAAGCACATCAAACTTGATTCCGACCTCTGCGCCTGCGAAGTGCGCGTGCTTCTTGACGCAAAACTCTTCCGCGAAGTCATCGTGAACCTCTCCCAGAACGCTATTTTTGCAATCGAAAAGAAATTCGGCGTGGACGAAGATTCCTCTGAGTCAGAGCGGGTGAGCGGAACGATTCAAATCCGCTCCAAAATCGAAAACGACCGCTACATCCTCACTTTCAAAGACGACGGAATCGGCATGAACGAGGAGACGCTTTCACGCGTGTTCGAGCCGTACTTCACCACAAAATCGAACGGCACGGGGCTTGGCATGGCGATGAGCTACAAAATCATCAAGGAATTCTCGGGCGACATCAGCGTGAAGTCAGAGCTGGGCACGGGAACGACATTCACCATCGAACTTCCCGTTCCCCAAATGGAAAAGAAACTGCTCACTTTTAGGGAAGACTGCACGCCTACGGGAGAAAACGCATGAAATTTACAATCCTTATCATAGACGACGAAAAAAATATCCGCGAGGGGCTTGCCGCCGATTTTGAGATGGACGGCTACAATGTCAAAATCGCCGCGAACGGAAAGGAAGGCTTGGACTTAATCGCGAAGGGCGACATTGACCTCGTGATTACGGACCTGCGTATGCCCGGCTCTATCTCAGGCGAGCAGGTTCTGCGCGAAGTCACTACGAAAATGCCCGGAATCCCCGTGATTGTGCTCACGGGGCACGGCTCAATCGACGCGGCGGTCAAGGCAATGCAGGACGGCGCGTATGATTTCCTCACCAAGCCCTTGAATCTGGAGCAGCTTGAAGTCATCGTAAAGCGCGCCTTGCAGGGGCGGGAACTTTCGATTCAGCACGCCGAGCTTTTAAAGCAAGTTGATTCGCAAAAAAAGACCGACATGATAATCGGAAAGAGTGCGGCAATGCAGAAGGTGATGAATCTCGTGAAGAAGGTCGCTGACGCGCGCATTTCCGTTCTGATTACGGGCGAAACTGGCGTCGGAAAGGAAGTCGTCGCCAACGCGATTCATAATCTTTCTTCCCGGAGCGAAAAGGCGTTTATCCCCGTGGTCTGCTCGTCTTTGAGCGAAACGCTCCTTGAAAGCGAGCTGTTCGGGCATGAAAAGGGCGCGTTCACGAATGCGGAAAGCATGCACAAGGGAAAATTCGAGCTTGCGCACGGCGGAACGATTTTTTTGGACGAAATCGGCGAAATCAACCCGAGCGTTCAGGTGAAGCTTCTGCGCGTTCTGCAAGAAAAGAAATTCGAGCGAGTGGGGGGCGAGTCACCGATTGAAGTCGATGTGCGCGTGATTGCCGCCACCAACCGAAATCTCGAAGAAGAAGTGAAGGCTGGGCGATTCCGCGAAGATTTGTATTTCCGACTCAATGGAATCCATATTGAAGTGCCGCCATTGCGCGAACGGAAGGACGATTTGCCGCTTCTTCTAAACAACTTTTTGGAACGATACACCGAAGAAAACGGCAAAAACATCAAGGGCTTTGACAATCAATCCCGCGCCGCCATCTACAAATACGATTGGCCGGGGAATATCCGCGAGTTGCAGCATTGCGTTGAAAGTTCGGTCGTTATGGCAAGCGGAAGCGAAATCACGCTTGAAGACTTACCTCCCTCGGTGAGCCGCGCTTCTTCCGTCGAAAGCATTTCCGTTCCCGTGGGAATCACGCTCGACGAAGCCGAAAAAATCATCATTCAGGAAACGCTTGCCGCAAACAAAGGCAACAAGAGCAAGACGGCGGACATTCTCGGAATCGGGCGAAAAACGCTCCACAGAAAGCTTGCGGAATACGGCATGGAGAGCGAAGAAGAGTGAAAAAAAATTCAAAAAATCCACTTTTCCGTATTGACTAAGATTTTCTGTTCTGATATAGTTCTATAGTCAGCTCGCTACTGGGTTGCAATGATGTCTCCTTCGTCTAGTGGTTAGGACATCGGGTTTTCATCCCGACAACAGCAGTTCAATTCTGCTAGGAGATGAACTTACACCTTGCAACAAAAATCGTTTGCAAGGTTTTTTTAAATTTAGATTTGTAAACTATTTTGGGGGATTTTACCGTATGGCAAGAAACCAGACATCTGCACAGAAACGACACAGACAGAGTGAAGAGCGTCGTTTGCACAACAAGGCTATCAAGAGCGAATGCCGCACTTATGTAAAACAGTTCATCGCAGCTGTTCAGGCAAAAGACGAAAAGCTTGCTCAGGAGAAACTCATCAAAATGACTTCTCGCCTTGAGTCAGCTCGTGGCAAAGGCGTTCTCAAACGCAATTCTGTCTCTCGCAAAGTGTCTCGCATGCAGAAATTGTACAATGTTACATTTGCTGCTGCTGCAAACTAAGTTTTATAACTTCTGTTTTACAGCAAGCTAACGAAAAGCTATCTGATTGTATACAAATGCACTTCAGATAGCATTTTTTTTAAGTAGGTGTGTATGTCTGCAAAAAAAGTAACAAAAAGCGATATCGTTGACCGCGTTCACGAAACAACAAAAATCGAAAAAAAGGTCTTGCTGGAAGCCTTTGAGGGCATAATCGAAGAATTCAAAAATGCGCTCAAAAACGGTGCAACTGTCGAACTTCGGGGCTTTGGCACGCTTGAGCCACGCTTGAGAAAAGGCCGTGAGAAGGCACGCAATCCCAAAACGGGCGAAGTGCTTTCAGTCGAGCCGCACTATGTCGCGGCATTCCGCGCGGGGCAGGAACTCAAAAAAGCACTCTTGGGGATTCCTGTTGAAAAATAGAGCGGTTTCTGCGGCATTGTTTTTTCTTTCGGTAGTGCTTTTCGCGCTCAGTCAGCCGTCCTTTCTGTTTGAGGACGGTCTTTCTTTTTGTGCATGGTTCGCTTACATTCCGTTTTTTCTGCTTTTGGAGCGCGTTTCCGTGCGCCGTTCTTTTTTGTGGGGGGCGGTGTACGGTGCGCTTTCTTATTTCTGCTTGTGCTGGTGGCTTTCTGCCTTTGGTGCGGTGGCGCTTTCCTTCGTGTGCGTGCTTTTCGCCGTGTACAACGCACACGAAGGAAAGCGC
>ERZ842401.8573-NODE-8573-length-10009-cov-86.027828_pt1 | contig 10009 bp, 9 predicted proteins | sample MGYA00521270_ERZ842401 | MGnify/ENA primary metagenome ERZ842401 (study PRJEB31892, sample SAMEA3878208) | bioreactor metagenome | biome: Moose rumen | place: Sweden | collected 2011-10 | study: EMG produced TPA metagenomics assembly of the PRJEB12797 data set... | reverse complement strand
AGCGTGGAAGCCCAGGATGGTAGCATCCTCCAGCATCTCGTCGTTCATGCCGTTGTTGAAGTAGTTGAGCAGCAAGGTGCGGTTCAGGGGCCATGAGTCGATGGTGGGGTCGATGTCGAAGTCGGAAGCTGCACCCATGAGGAAAGCCTCAGAGCGCTCCCAGTTCAGACGGGCAGCCTTGAAGTCTGCACAGGCCTGGTCAATCTGAGCCTGTGTGATGGTGTTGACCGTCAGACCATTCAGCGTCTTCTCCAAGTCTTCTACGTCGTCAGCCAGCTGTGTGTAGGTAGGTACGATGACGTTGCTGACCAACGTCTGCAGCACCTTGCGCAGATAAGCCTCCTGCTCTTCGCTGAGTTTGGCAGAGGCAATGGTGGCGTTGGCCTTCTCGAGCTGGTCAACCAGCTGGCCACAGTCGTCGATGGCTTGCTGTCCGAAGGTCTTGCTGCTATAGCTGGCAGCTGCCGTGTTCGACGCATAGGTGTCGTTGTCGACAACTGGTGTGGTGTTGACGATGTTGAACTCGGTGTTGCTGTTGTCGCTGTCGCTGTCACTGCTACATGCAGTAAATGAGAGTCCTGCCATGAGGACTGTCATGGAATAAATCAGTTTTTTCATTGTTGTTATATGATTGATGAATGATGTGGTTGTTCTTTTGTGTTATCTGAAGAGTCCGACGTAGGCCACTCCGAGATTGATGGAAGGCTCGTCGTTGTAAAGGTTCTTCAGCAGTCGCTTGGAGTATTCGCCCTTGATGGCAATCTGGCGGATGGGGTAGTAGTTGACACCTACGGCAAAACGCTTCACGGCAGTATAGTCGTAGCTGACACCCTTCGTATCGCTGGCGTAGGGATTGTAGGCCTCATAGCGTCCGAAGACGTAAAACTTCTGTCCGTCCTTGCGCATGCTCTCAATCTGCGAGAAGATGTCGTATCCTGCCTCGATACCGATGGCATAGGCATTGCCGCTGACAAAGGCTGAGTGCTTGTAGGGTGACTTTGAGTTCAGTCGGTTGTACATATATTTCAACTGTTCGGCATCGCCAAGGTAGCCGTAGTCTGCCTGTCCGCGAACAATCCAGTTATGGGCATTATAGGTGAAGTCGATGGAGCCGATGGCTATCTTTCCCTTGTAGGTAGCACCAGCACCGCTGGCATCGTTGGGGTAGGTGTTGCCAATGCTGTGGCCATAGTATCCGCTCAGTCCGATGCGCAGTCCTGGAACGCTGTAGTTGTCGATGCGCAGGGCAGCGCCATACTTGTTGGCCACATCGAACTCAAGGGGCGACTTGTGACCCTTGTGAATCCAGCCGGTATTGGTGAAGTGGTCGGCATTCAGACCAGCCAGAAACTGTGCCTCGTAGCGAAAGTCTCCATAGCGTCCAAAGAACGAGATACCGGTCTGGTGCCAGGTAGAGGGCATGATGATGTTCTCGCCTTCAGGACGATAGACGGTAAAGAAGTTCAGAGGCTCGTGGTGGGCATTGTTCAGACCTACGGGCACGACGATATGGCCGACGCGGAGATTGCCCCAGCGGCCAAACGTCTTCTGTAGCCAGAACTGCTCCAGCTCCACCTCGCCACTCTTCTCGGTCTCCTGTTCCCATTCGCCGCCTTCCTCGTCTTCCTTCTCGTAGGCGATACCTGTGCCGCCATGCTCAAACTCTATCTCAGTACCGAACGACCAGCCTTTGCCGAAGTCGTAGCCCAGATAGATGACAGCATGTGGAATGTCGAAGCGCCCGTGCGAGGGGTCGTTCTTATGCTCCTCAGGCTGACTGTAGCGGCTCACGTGGTCGCTAAAATAGTTACGCGAGAAACAGACTTCTCCATAGCCGCCGATGCTCAGTCGGTTGCCTCTGGCGTGGTTCATCACGCTGTCGGCAGCATCGCCCTGAGCCATAGCGGCCATACTCATGAATACGGATATGAATCCGAATACAAATCTTTTCATAACAAATTATGTGGTTAAAAACGGATGCAAAGGTATGGCAATTCTGTTTTTTCTGCAATACCTAATTATGATGAAAATGATTTTTACTATTGCAGAATTCACTAAAAATTATTACTTTTGCAGCGTCATTCATTTAATAAGGTATATAGGGAACAATGAAGAACTTGAAGATGTATGAGCCACAAGACAAGATGATCACGCTCATCAAGGATAATTATAGTGTGCTGCAGGCACTTGGCTGCTTTGGCATCAACCTGGGGTTTGGCGACAAGACGGTGGCTGAGACCTGTGAGATGAACGGGGTAGACACCTATACTTTCCTGGCGGTGGTCAACTTCACCATCAACGACTTCACCAATTATGATGATGACGAGCGCATCAGCGTGCCTACGCTGCTGCACTACCTGGAGGCCAGCCATGCCTACTATCTCGACTTCCAACTGCCCTTTATCCGTCGCGAGTTGCAGGAGAGCATCAGCGAGGGCAATCAGCTGGGGCAGCTCATCATGAAATTCTATGATGAGTATGCCCAGGAGATTCGACGCCACATGAAGTACGAGGAGAAGACATTGTTCCCTTATGTGCAGTCGCTACTTGACAACCAGCCTGCCAACGACTATAACATCGAGATGTTCTCGAAGCACCATGAGAGTACGGACAAGAAGCTGCGCGAGCTGAAGCTCATGATTATTAAGTATCTGCCTGCCAATGCCCATCTGAACAACCTGCTGACGGCTACGCTCTACGATATCTACAACAACGAGGAATGGCTGCGCCAGCATGCTGAGGTGGAGGACCATATCTTTACGCCTGCCATCCGCAGACTGGAGCGTCAGACCAAGCAGAACGACGTGACGAAGAACATCTCGACGATGGTCTTCAAGGGTGGTCAGGACGGTGGCGAGGTGCTGAGTGAGCGCGAGCGCGACGTCATTGTCAGCGTGGTACAGGGCATGCAGAACAAGGAGATAGCCGATCACCTGTGTATCTCTATCAATACGGTGATCACCCATCGTCGCAACATCGCGCGCAAGTTGCAGATCCACAGTCCTGCAGGTCTCACGATTTATGCTATTGTCAATGGATTGGTCGATATCAGTAGCGTGAAGCTTTGATGGCGGCTTAGATGGTATTGATGTCTACATAGCCGTGCATGACGGCATAGATAGTCAATGCAGAAACGCTCTTCATACCCAGTTTCTCCATGATGTTCTTACGGTGGGTAATGACGGTAGAAAGGCCGATGTGCAGTTTTTCGGCAATCTCTTTGTTGATGTTACCCTGAACGATGAGCGACATCACTTCAATTTCCCTGTCAGTCAGTATCTTCTGCTGCAGCACATGCGGCATCTGGGGTAGGTTATGTCCGCCAGCGTGGGCATGCTGCTCTAGCATCAGCAGCGACTTGACGAGTTGTTGCTCAGGCTGGTTGATATAGAGGCTATGGAATTCGGAAAGCTGGGCGGAGTCGCTGAGCGAGAGCGTCAGCACGATAGTCTTCCGCTTGTGTTGGGTGAAGTAAGCCCTGTTGCGCAAGACGATGTCCATAGCGACGAAGAAGTGGAAATATGTGTCAGGCTGGCTGGCTTCCAGTTCGGCAAATGTTCCGAACGTGTCGACAGTCATGATAGGCATCACGTTCAGCAGAATTTGTTTCAGCCCCAGCGTAGCCAGCGTGTTGCTGTCTACGATAGCTATTTTGGGCCTTCCGCTTGTTATTTTCTCCACGTTCTAGTCTTTTTATTTGCTCATGAACGACAGTCGGCTGGCTTGTTCGATGACGATGTTAGCCAGGGTATCGTTTTGTTGGTGATAGCCGTTGATGGCATCGAAAATCTTGACGAGTCCTGGTTTTCCTCGGCCCGTCTTCAGGTTGTGTACGATGCAGAGGTTCTGCAGTCCTATCGTCTCTGAAAGGATATCGATATCCGTGCTGCCCAGTTGGAACAGTGCCAGCTGGTAGGCGTCGTCGGAGTCTTCCTTGATCATGCGGCCAATGTCGCCCAGCGTGCGCAGCCTCAGTTGTCGCATCACGTTGAGGTAGGGTAGGAACGAGGCCTCTTGTATCTCGGCCTGGGTGATGGCGGCAATCTTACGGTTCAGCTTGTCGAAGGGGCGTGTTGACATGTACGAATTGAACGAGTCGCCATCGATGGGCACCTCTTCCAACAGTCCTTTATGTACCAATTTCTGGATGCGTCGACGATAGTCAACGATGGATGTTCGGATGCGGCTGAACTCATCGTCGGCCACCTCCAGCATACCTGCCAGTCGGCTGAGCTGCCGGTGGTACTCCTGTGGTATCTCCACCTCCGACTTGTAACCGATGTCGTGCTGAATGGCCGACCATACATGCTGCAGGGCTGTACGCATCTGGAGCTCGAAGCGGATCTCGTTCAGTTGGGGCAGCTCAGGGTCGAAGTAAAGTGTCTTGGGCAATCGGCAGATATAGTGCAGCGAGTTGTATCCAAAACTAGTCACCTCGTGCATCTTGCGCTTGTCTACCGAGTTAGGCCAGTCTATCTCGAAGAGCGACTCCGCCAAAGCGGCAATGCGGTCTACGTCTTCGTTATAGAATGTGATGATACGGGCTCCGAAGATGTCAGTAATGTCCATGATCGATTGGTATTTCGCCCCCTTTCGCTTCAGCTTGCCAGCCAGCGAGTCTTCCGTCTTGATGCGAAACTCCATCGAGTTAATGACAATGTCACTCTTCTTAAGCTGCATGCCCAGTTTCTGGGTGACGACATCCTGCAATTGCAAGTAGAGATGCTGCTGGGAATGATATTCTGCCAGTAGCATCTCTCCATGCAGGTCGAGACCGTAGTTCTCCATAGGGAATTGAGGTTTTTATTTAATCTCGAACAGGTTGAAGAACCCTGTCATCATAAATACCTTCTTGATCTCGTCATTGATGTTCACAATGACTACCTTTCCGCCCTTGGCAGAAGTCTCCTTGCGGAGCGTCAGGAATAAGCGCAGACCAGAGCTGCTGATGTATTCCAGGTTGGTGCAGTCGAGCGTGATTACCTTGTCGGCATTCTCCAGCAGCGGAGCAACGTCCTGCTGAGCCTTTACGGCTGCCGGGGTGTCCAAACGACCGTTGAAAATGGCAGTCATACCACCGTTCTGCTCTATGATTTCAATATTCATTGTTGTTAAATTTAGATTTTACATAATTAGGAATTACAGCTTCTTACGCAGCGTCAGCACGTTCTTGTCGCCATCACGCTGGTATTGGATGACATCCATCAATTGGCGTACCAGGAAGATACCGAGTCCGCCGATGGGGCGCTCCTCTGCCGACAGCGTGGTGTCAGCGTCTTCCTTGGTTGTAGGGTCGAAAGGAACGCCTGAATCGCTGATGACGAATGTGAGCCATTCGCCGTCGGTCATCGCTTCTATCTCGACGTTGCCTTGCTGTCCTTCGGGGTAGGCATAGTCCATTACATTGACCACCGCCTCCTCCATGGCAAGGTTAAGGCTCATGGTGAGCGACATGTCAAGAGCCATCTCCTCAGCCACCGAGTCGATGAACTCGTTCAGCTGAGGGATGGTCTCAATGTCGTTAGGCAATATCAGACTACGCTTGATTTCCATCGTTCAAATCGCTTATTTTACGAGCGCAGCACGAGCGGTGTCGATAGCGTCCTTGGCGTCGTTCAGCTGCTTCTTGAGCTCGTCGGTAGAAGTGGCGTTGAGCACCTCCAGAGGAGCAACAGCGTCAGCGATAGGCTTGATCTCAGGATCGTACTCAGCCAGACGGTTGATGGCATCCAGCACGAGGATGACGCGGAAGGTGATGTTTGAAGCAGCCTCGTCGTCTACCACGCTGAGGAACTTGTCAGCATTCTGGTTGGCGATGAACAGCTCCTCAACGAGAGCTGCAGAAGCCAGCTGCCAGAAGTAGTTGATGCGACCATTCTTCTCCATCTCTTCATACAATGTCTGAGTGGTCTCGAAGATAGTGCCAGAGTTCTCTACGGTCTTGAACGAAGGATCGTTGATGTCGGCAATGAGCTTGGCAATAGCCTTGTCGTAGTCCTCAACAGGCATCTCATAGAGCTCAGCAACTTTCTTGTCAACTGACAGGGCGCTCAGCATGCGATATTTCTCAGCCAGAGTGGCAGCATCGTCGGCAGCGCTTGCTGACAGCAGATAGTTAGGCTTCACCTGCTTCTCCTCCTTGGTCAGCGTCAGACCACCATTCGACTCCTGTACGAAACCGGGCTGCTTCAGCTTACCTACCTCGGCAGCGATGCTGTCAATGTGCATCTTGATACTAGCCTCAATCTGCTGCTGTTCGAAAGTCTTCAGCGAGTCTGCATCCTCTACGTTGTTTTCTGTCTTTTTGCCTCCACAAGCTGCGAAGACGATTGCTGCAAATGCAACAGCAAAAATGGTTAACTTCTTCATTTTGTTAAACTGTTTTTTGTTATTAATTAATAAAATTATTGTTTTCAATTGTTCTTTCTCAAATAGCGTCCAGGCCTGTCGCTGAACAGCATGACGGCAACCACGATGCACATCAGCATCATGACGGCCATGTTGAACCACAGGGTCTTCACGTGCCACTGGCCTACCACCTTTTCGCTGCTGTAGAAGGGAGCCCTTCCACAGGTGCTCTGTGGCGTTAGGAAGATGATTCCCGTGCGCGGAACGATGTAGTTGTCAATCACGTCAAGCATGCGCTTCTGGTCGGCTCCTATCACGCAGTCTTCCAGCTTCGTATTGTAGTTGTCGCGCTTCAGCTGCAGCAGGGCTTCCTTGCCGTTCTGCCTGATGAATGTCGACTTCATGGCGTCTACCTTCATGGTGGCAGTATTGCCGCGCTTGGCCAGAATGCTTTCTGCCTCTTTCATATATGAGGACAGCGACTCATACGATTTGTCACCACTATAGGGCTTCATGCCGCAATATTCCGTCAGCAGGGGCAGGTTGGTCATGATGACTTCCATATGGTTGGGGTCTACCTCCTTGCCTTTGGTCTGCTCGTCCTTCATGGTCTCCAACTGCGACTCCAGCTCGTAGAGGTGTCCCATGTTGTAGTACTGGGCCTCGTAGCGCTCCTTGTCCAGCTTGAAGAATGGTGCCTCGTACTCGTTGTCGGTAAACGAGGTGACGGCCAGCGCCTCATAAGCCCATCGGGTGGGGATGATGTCGCCGATGACCGGCACGTTGCCCGTCGTGCTCTTCGGTGTCAGGTCTGAGAAGCTGACCACCAGTCCGCAGAGCAGGATCTGGGGGATGAGCAGCAGCGGAATGCTGATATAGATGGCCACTACCGAACTCAGACATTGCGACAGCAGCAGTCCCACCAGGTTCGACAGCAGTGCTGTGACGAACAGGATGAGCCACCACGTGCCGAACAGCCCGTGCAGTCCCATAATCGAGTTGCCTATCACGATGAAGAGCAGCGTCTGCAACAGCGAGACACCTGCCATATAGATGATTTTCGACCAGATATAGCTGCTGTACGAGAGGTTCAGGAAACTCTCGCGCTTCAGCAGGGCGCGGTCCTTGATGATTTCCTCTGCGCTGCCGCTCATGCCGATGAATGTCGCCACGATGACCGACATGAAGAAGTAGCTCACCAGGTTCTTGTTGTCCATCACGGTGTAGCCCTCGGGTGGGGCATAGCGTGTCAGGAACGAGCAAACCAGAGCCAGCAGTGGAGCCTCCAACAGCGTGATGCAGAGGTATTGCACGTTGGTGATCTTCGACTTGAAGGTGCGCTGCAGGAAGATGCCCAGCTGCTTCAGCGCGTTGGGCTTCCGTTGGTCTGAGGCCGGAACAGCACTCACCTTCGGCTCCGTCATGGGCTTCCTGTTCTTCAGGTAGAGCTCATGCCACTCCTGTGGTTTCATCTTGCGCTCGTCCGACAGTTCGCCCGAGTTGTTCAGCGCCTTTTCGTCGATGATGTTCAGCACGATCTCGGGGTTTACGTTACCGCATGTCGGACACGCACTAGTCTCAGCATCAGCGTAATTTGCAGCTTCCTTAAAGTAAGTTATAGCATCTATCGGGTTGCCGTCGAACACGGGGTAGCCACCCTTGTCCAAGAGCCACAAACGGTCGAACAGCTTGTAGACATCACTCGACGGCTGGTGGATGTTCACCACGATGAGCTTGCCCTTCAGCGTTTGCTCTTTCAGCAGGTTGATCACCTTCTCCGTGTCAGCCGACGACAGGCCCGATGTCGGCTCGTCGAGGAACAGCACGGCAGGTTCTCTGATCAGCTCCAGCGCGATGTTCAGTCGCTTGCGCTGTCCACCGCTGATGTATTTGTTGATGGCCGATCCCACCTTCAAGTCCTTGGCAGCGTCCAGTCCCAGGTCTTTCAGGGTCTTCATGACGCGCTTGTCAAGCTCCTGGTCGTTCATGCCCTCGAAGCAGAACTTGGCGGTGAACCAAAGGTTCTGGTATACCGTCAGCTCCTCAATCAGCAGGTCGTCCTGTGGCACGAAGCCTATCAGGCTCTTCGCCTCGGGTTCGTCAATGCTGTGTCCGTTAATGGTGATGGTGCCCTCCTGCGGCTTCAGACTGCCGTTGAGCAGCGAGAGTAGGGTAGTCTTGCCCGTTCCCGATCCGCCCATGATGGCCAGCAGTTCACCGTTGTGCAGGTCGAAGCTGAGGTTGTGCATGCCGTTGTCGCTGTTGGGGAATCGGAAGGCGATGTTGCGCCCGCAGAATTCCACGGCTTCGCGCTGGCCTTCAGCCTTGTCGCCGTTATAGGTTCTGATGATGCTTGAATAGTAGACGGGATTGCCGTTCTTGCCTTTCAGCACGCTGCTCTGTATCCACACCTGGTATGAGCCAGTCAGCACGGGCACGTCGTTCAGCAGCACCGTGTCCTCGCCCATGTAGGTGAAGATGAGCATGCCTGTCGTCGGGTCGAGCAGCGTCTTCAGCGTTCCGTCGAAACCCTCCAGCTGGTGCAGCTTCACGTGCTCCGTCGGCTTGCCGGCCACATAGTCCAGGAAACTGTCGTACTGCGCTGCGGGGATGTTGAACTGCTTGACCATTGCCTTGAACATCTTGTCCGACAGCTTTTCGTCAGCATAGCAGAATTCCATCAGTCGCAACAGCAGCAGCGCCTTCTCGGTGTTCTGGATGTCGCCTTGCAGATTGGCACATATTGAGTTGACCGTCGCCTCTGTGTCCAGTTCGTCAGTCATCTCGTAGGCCATTCTCATGTCCGTGTAAAGATCCAGGTAGAGGTCTGTATTTCTGATACCGAAGTGACGACGTAAATAGCTGACGAGCATGCTTTTAGCTCGTTCTTCATCCACTTGCTCTTCCTTGCCGAACAGGGCAAACAGACTGATGAAGCTTGATAGTATGATGTCAGTCATCTTCGGTTAGAGAAATGCTTTTTTAGCAAATATCTTTGCAAAATTATGAAAAAACTCCGACTACCTCCTATTATTGCAGTTAAAAAACATTAAAACGGCTAATCGGAGCCTTTCCTTTACGTGTTGTTGTCCATTGGGAACAGTCCGTAGAGCTTCGCGTCGATCATGTCGGTCACCTGCTTCAGGTCTTCGGGATTGTCGCCGAATTTGCAGTGGTCGCCATCCACCACAATCAGCGGTCCTTTATACGAGGCTATCCACGTTTCGTAGCGCTCTTCCAGTCCTTTCAGATAGTCCAGTCGCATGGTTTGTTCATATTCGCGACCGCGCTTCTGAATCTGCCCTACCAGCGTGGGAATGCTCGACCGGATATACAGCATCAGGTCGGGCAACTTCACCAGCGACATCATTAGGTCGAACAGGTCGGTATAGTTCTGGAAGTCGCGGTCCGACATCATGCCTTGATCGTGCAGATTGGGTGCAAAGATGCGTGCATCCTCGAAGATGGTGCGGTCCTGGATGATGGTGTCCTCTGATTTCGATATCTCCACCACCTCCTTGAAGCGTTTATTCAGGAAGTACACCTGCAGGTTGAACGACCATCTGGGCATGTCGGCATAGAAGTCGGCCAAATAGGGGTTGTTGTCTACGGGTTCGAATCTGGGTGTCCATCCGTATCGGTGGGCCAGCAATTTGGTCAG
>ERZ842401.8572-NODE-8572-length-10012-cov-9.516722_pt1 | contig 10012 bp, 9 predicted proteins | sample MGYA00521270_ERZ842401 | MGnify/ENA primary metagenome ERZ842401 (study PRJEB31892, sample SAMEA3878208) | bioreactor metagenome | biome: Moose rumen | place: Sweden | collected 2011-10 | study: EMG produced TPA metagenomics assembly of the PRJEB12797 data set... | reverse complement strand
AAGTACCCTGACCCATGAAACGGGAAAACTGAATCTGCACCGCATTGACCTCCTGCTGCGGGAAATCGCTGACCTCAAAAATCAGGGCAAGGAAATGATTCTCGTGTCTTCGGGAGCCATTGCTGCAGGTCTGGGAAAACTGGGGCTTGCGCAAAAGCCGGATTCCATTCCGGAAAAGCAGGCGGTAGCGGCCATCGGTCAGGGCGTGCTCATGCATATCTATGAGAAGCTCTTTGCCGAATACGGGCAGGTTATGGGACAGGTGCTTCTGACCAAGGAAAATTCTGTACAGCATCACCAGTACCTTCATTCCCGCAATTCTTTGCTGGCGCAGCTTTCCATGGGAGCCATCCCCGTTATCAATGAAAATGATGCGGTGGCGGTAGACGAGATTAAGATTGGCGACAACGATAATCTCTCGGCGATGGTGGCAACTTTGGTGGATGCCGATGCCCTGATTATCCTGTCGGATATTGAAGGGCTGTATACGGCTAATCCGGCAACCCATCCGGAAGCTGAGCTTATTGCCGAAATTCCCGAAATAACGCCGGAGGTGGAGGCGATTGCCGGCGGTGCCGGCTCCAAACTCGGAACCGGCGGCATGATGACCAAGATTCAGGCTGCGCAGATTGCCATGAGTGCCGGTGTGACCATGGTCATTGCCTCCGGCTCACGGGAAAATGTCCTAAGGGATATTTTAAACGGCGAAAATATCGGCACGGTATTTCCTGCCCGGGAATCGCATCTGCGCGTGCGCAAGTCCTGGCTGGCTTTTGGCAAGCGGCTGGCAGGAGAAATCGTGGTGGACGCGGGCTGTTCAAGAGCCATGCGGGAGCAGGGGGCCAGTATTCTGGCGGCAGGCGTAAAGGCCTGTGACGGTGAATTTGCCGCCGGCAGTACCGTGCGGGTGCTGACGGAAGCCCAGCAGGAGATTGCCCGGGGTATTGTGAATTTTTCTGCCGGGGATTTACAAAAGATTCTCGGCAGACAGACGGAAGAAATCGGCAAGCTGTTGAGCGGTGATGTGCCCACGGAGGTCATTCATCGCGATAATATGGTGTTAATGGTTTGATGGCCGATTGGCTGATTTTACATGGGGAGGAATCGGATTGGATATTCAGGCTGAAGTACGCAAAAAGGCCGAAGCGGCAAAAGCCGCATCCTATAAGCTGGGGACGCTTTCGACCAAGGTAAAAAATGAAGCACTGCTCGCTATGGCGCATGCTCTTGAACAGCGCAGCAGCATGATACTGACCGCTAATGCGCAGGATTTGGAAGAAGCCCGGCAAAAGGGCGTGAAGCGTTCCTATCTTGACCGTCTGATGCTCGACGAAAACCGCATCGCCGGCATGGCTGAAGGTCTGCGGCAGACGGCGGCTCTGCCTGACCCCATCGGTCAGGGCGACTATTCCTGTGTGCGCCCCAATGGCCTTTCCATCCGTCGCGTGCGGGTGCCGTTAGGCGTGGTGGGCATTATCTATGAAGCCCGCCCCAATGTTACGGCGGATGCCTTGGCACTCTGCTTAAAATCCGGCAATGCTGTGGTCTTGCGCGGCGGCAGCGAGGCGATTCGCTCGAATATTGCCATCAGTTCTTTGCTCGCCGAAGAAGCCTATAAACACGGTATTCCCGAGGGGGCAATTCAGTTTATCGACTTTACGGACAGGGAAGCTGTGGGCGTAATGACGCATTTGACGGGGCTTCTGGATGTGATTATTCCCCGCGGTGGTGCAGGACTTATCAAGCGGGTGGTGGAGGACAGCTCTGTGGCGGTTATCGAAACGGGGACAGGGGTCTGCCATACTTATGTGGACGAGAGTGCGGATTTGCAGATGGCGCTTAATATTGCCATCAATGCCAAGACCAGCCGCCCCTCGGTCTGCAATGCCATGGAAACGCTGCTCGTGCATAAGAACGTGGCGGAAAAATTCCTGCCCATGCTCGATGAAGCCATGACGGCGAAGAAAGTGGAACTGCGAGGTTGTGAACGGTCAAGAGCCATCTGCCCGGAAATGCAGACAGCGGAAGAAGCTGACTGGTCAACGGAATATGGCGACTTGATTTTATCCGTCAAGGTGGTGGAAGATATTACCGAGGCGATAGCGCATATCAACCGCTATAACACCGGTCATTCGGAAACCATTGTCACGAATGACCTTAATCATGCTAATCGTTTCCAGAAGGAAGTGGATGCAGCGGCTGTGTATGTCAATGCGTCTACCCGCTTTACCGATGGTTTTGAATTCGGCTTTGGGGCGGAAATCGGCATCAGCACACAGAAACTGCATGCCCGCGGGCCGATGGGGCTTATGGAACTTACAAGTTCCAAGTATCTCATTATGGGTGAGGGGCAGATTCGCTGATGAACATTTTGTTCGGTTACTGGCGCACATTGCGGCAGTATCTGGCTACACCCAAGGGAAGGCATGACAGCCGGGATTATGGCAGGGCGCTGCTTTTTATGGCACTGACTATAGTGCTTATCTATATAGGCCTTTATGTGTGGGGAGGAATCCGGTGATGAAAAAGCGAATAGGGCTGATGGGCGGCACTTTTGACCCCGTTCATTTAGCGCATTTGCATATTGCTGAAGAATCCCGGCAGGCTTTTTCTCTGGATGAAGTGCTCTTTATCCCCGCGGCGCAGCCCCCGCATAAACAGGGGCGGAAAATTGCCTCGGCGAAACAGCGGATAAAAATGGTGGAACTGGCCATTGCGGGAAATCCTGCCTTTACGCTGAATCTTTTGGAAATGAGAAGGCAGGGCCCCTCGTATTCGTGGCTTACCGTACAGGAACTGCATGAATGTTTGGGCGCAGAGGCAGAACTCTATTTTATCACCGGTTCGGATTCCATTAACGACCTGCCCACATGGAATCATGCGAAAGACTTGGTGGCCGCCTGTCATTTTATCGGTGCTGCCCGTCCGGAAGTTCCCTTGGATGAGCAACTTCTGCTGGATTTCTTTGGGCAGAAGCTGCGGCAGCATATCCATGAGCTGCAGATTCCCCGCATGGAGATTTCCTCTACCCTTATCCGGCAGCGTATCGCGGCAGGAAAGTCCATTCGCTATTTAGTACCGGAAAAAGTTGCAGATTATATCGAAAAAGAAGGTTTGTATCAATGAGTTTTGCCATGGGCTATGAAGAAATGCGCGCCCTGCTCGAAAAGAGCCTGAAGCCCTCCCGCTATCAACACTCTTTAGGTGTTGCGGAAACGGCGGTGTTTTTGGCGCAGCGTTTTGGTGTCGCTGAGGAGCAGGCTAAGACAGCCGGGCTTCTCCATGACTGTGCGCGGGAATTTCGCAATGAGGATTTAATTGCCGAAGCGGAAAAACGCCTGATTATGGTGGGCGATATTGAACGCCAAATGCCTTTGCTGCTCCATGCCTATGTGGGAGCCCGTCTGGTGAACGAAAAATACGGAGTCTCAGACCGTGCGGTGGAGCAGGCTATCTGGCGGCATACCGTAGGCGGAGCGAAGATGACCGATTTGGATAAGATTATCTGGTTTGCCGATATGATTGAACCGAACCGGGATTACCCTGATGTGGAGCGCCTGCGGGAGCTGGCGCAAAATGCCTCGCTTGATGAGATGATGCTGGCGGGGCTTACCCAGTCGATTTCCTTTGTGCTGCAAAAGGGCGGGCTTATACATCCCGATACGGTAATTGCCAGAAATGAAATACTGCTTAACAGATAGAAGGTCAGGCTGATGGACAAAATAAATGTCACCCAGCAAAATATAAAACATAAACGCAAGCTGCTGGCGCAAAAACGCCGGCGGGCGCGGCTGCGGCTGCTTTTGCTTTTGTTGTTTGTGGGAGCGGTGCTTACGGGCGTGCTTTTTGCCGGTTATGCATTGGTATCATTAGGCTCACGGCTCCATCAGGAGTATCAGTCCATGTATGATGGCTACACACAGCGTCAGCAGGCACGGCGTGGTACCATAGACCCACGTTTTGATGGTTATACCAATGTGCTGATTATGGGCTTGGATGAAGGCGTGGATATTGATGGCAGCACGGAAAAGAAAGCGGATGGCATTGTCGTAGCCAGTTTTGAAAACAGCACAGGCAGGCTGCGCTTCATTCACATTCCGCAGGATACATGGGTTAACGTCACCGGAAGCCAGCAGCAGATGAAGATAAAATATCTTTACGCCATGGGTGGTGCTCCGCTGATGACCAGGCAGGTAAATGCCCTGCTGGGGATTTCGATTCATCAATATATTGTGCTCGATATGGAAGTTTTCAGTGAGCTCATCGATGCGATGGGCGGTGTGGATATCTATGTTGAGGAGAATATGAATTATGATGATGCAGAGGGGAATATTTCCATCCATTTGCCACAGGGCTATCAACATCTGAATGGACAGGAGGCCCAGCAATATTTGCGTTACCGCAGTGATGATTTGGATGATTTGGGGCGTATGCAGCGGCAGCAGCGTTTTTGCAAGGCGCTTTATCAGAACTTGCTGCAGTTTAGGACGCTTACAAAGCTGCCGGCTATTGCCGATATTATCAAGCAGCGGGTGGAAACCAGTGCAGAGATTTTTGATTCCATGTATTTGGCGAACACCTTGCGGCATTTGAGCAGCGTGCCGCCGGAAAGCATCATCCTGCCCGGAGCTCCGGCAGCTGATGACCCGACGATATGGGTCTTAGATGATGCAGCAATGGCCCAGCGTATACAGGAGTTGTTTCCCGTAGAGGGAAGTGTTGAATAATCAGGAGGTTTCAAGATGACGATTGAAGAAATGAGTCAGGCAGTTTGCAAGGCGGCCAGTGATAAGAAAGCCAGAGATATTGTGGTTATGGATATGCGCAATATTTCCCCGTCTACGGATTATTTTGTAATTTGTTCAGCCAATACGGCTACGCAGGTGCGGGCTATTGCTGATAATATTGAAGATGAACTCGGTGAAGCCGGTGTAAACTTTAATCATAAAGAAGGCTACCGGGAAGGGGAATGGGTACTGTTGGATTATGGTGATGTAGTAGCTCATGTTTTCATGCAGGAAGCCCGCGAATACTATGCTTTGGAACAGCTGTGGGGCGATGCTAAGCTGTCTGTTTATGAAGACTGATTGAGGTCATTATGGATAAGCAGTGTAAAAGAAAATATGGCCCCAGTACGGTGGCTGCCCTGAAGGTGGTGCGTGAATCGGAGGCAGGGGCCTTTCTCGATGCCCAGACAGGCAATACCAATGATGATATTCTGCTGCACAAAAATCAGCAGACCCATCCTGTAAGCATCGGTGATGAAGTTGAGGTGTTTTTGTATCTTGACCCCAATCGCAAATTGACTGCCAGTATGCGCGTACCGAAGATGAAGGAAGGGCAGATTGCCCGGCTGAAAGTCATCAACGTAAGCCGGGACGGCGCTTTTGTGGATGTAGGTGCTGAACGCGGCATCTTCATGCCCTATGCCGGCATGCGGGGCCGTCCCCAGATTGGGGAAGTCGTCTGGGCCAAACTTTACACGGATAAATCCGGCAGATTGGCGGTTACTATGGAAGTGGAGGACGAAATGCGCCGCGCTTCTAAGCCGGCAAAAGGCGTCAAAAAGGGTCAGATGGTAACCGGGGCGATTTATAACTACACCGATGCCGGTGCATTTCTGTTCAGCGAAGAACGCTATATTGTTTTTATCGCCAATAAAGAAATGAATCCCCAGTCCCAACCCAGAGTTGGCGAAGTAGTTACTGCCCGCGTTACCTACATCAGAGATGATGGACGTTTGAATGCATCGTTGAGGGAGAGCAAAGAAAAAGCGCTTATTAGCGATGCGGAGACGATTATGACGCTTTTGCGCAGCCGCAATGGCAAAATGCCCTATAGTGATGAATCTTCACCGGAGGTAATTCGGGATAAATTCGGCATTTCCAAGGCAGCGTTTAAGCGCGCTTTAGGACACCTTCTGCGGGAAAAACGCATTGTAGAAGAGGATGGTTGGACATATCTCAAAGAAAATTAAGCGGATTCGTGCAATTTTTTTTAAGCTTTGAAGGAATTTGCTACCAAAGGGCGAATTAAGAAAGTTAGAGAAGAAATTAATGGGATATAAAATAGATGGGGGCGAAGTAGATGGCAGCAGAAACGAGTGGAGACAAGAAAGGAATTTTGCTGGAAACCGGTACGAATGAATTTGAAATTGTGGAATTCAGCATTGGACAAGTTAACTATGGCATCAACGTGGCGAAGGTACGCGAGGTAATTACCTGTCCGCCGGTGACGGCTATGCCGCAGGCTCATCCTTATATTGATGGTCTGTTCACCTTGCGTGGCAAGGCAATTCCTCTGGTAAACCTGCCTCGGTGCTTAAATGTTCAGTCCAAGTCAGAACCGCGCAATGTTATTGTGACGGAAATCAATAACTACAATATCGGTTTTTTGGTTGAAAATGTTTCCCGCATTCATCGTATTTCCTGGAAGGATATGGAGCCGGCTCCGGAAGTTGGCGACCAGTCCCGTGTGGTTGGTATCATCAAGATGGAAGACCGCATTGTGCTTCTGATTGACTTTGAGACAATCATTGCAGAAATCAATCCGGAAATCAATGCGAAACTCACGACTTATGAAGAAGCTACGGAAGATGTCAAGAGCAAGCGTTCTGATGTTCATGTAGTGGTAGCAGAGGATTCGCCAATGCTTCGCGACCTTCTGGTTACGACGCTGCATGAATCGGGCTATCGTTATGTCCGCGACTTCGGCAATGGTCAGGATGCCTGGGAATATCTGCAGGGGCTGGCTAAGAAGCCGGGCAAAATCGAGGATCATGTGCGCATTATTATCTCTGATGTGGAGATGCCCAAGATGGATGGTCACCGCCTGCTCAAACTGGTGCGTGAGGATGAAAAGTTGGGCGGTGTGCCCTTGGTCCTGTTCTCGTCGCTTATCAGTGAAGAGATGCGCCTGAAGGGTGAACAGTTAGGGGCATCCGGACAGATTGCAAAACCGGAAATCAATCAGCTGATTGGGCTTTTGGATAACCTCATCTTTGGGGTGCCGATTAAAGATCCCAATGCGGAAGAAGAATAACCATTGCTGGTTGACATCTATGTGATAAGACGCCCGATGGCTGATAATACTTTCCCTATGCTTATGCAGGCTTGCCTAACGCGCCGGGAAAGCATCATCAGCCATCGGGCTGTTTTCTTGCATTACATGTAAATGCTAATACGCGCGCGGTGGCTGGTAATACCTTTCCTTCGCCATAGACAGGCTTGTCAAAAGCTGCGGAAAGATTACCAGTCACCGCGCTTATTGCGTATGTTAGAGCAAATTATGAAAGTTGCCTGTGGGGCTGGCACATTACGTGCATTACATTGTGCTGCTTTCCCGCTCCTCCACTCCGTCTTGTACATCAAACCTATCGAAACTATATAGGCGAACTTGTGAAATGTATTGCGGCAGGGCTGTTCTTATGGTAGAATAGGGAATGATTGAAGTTGTGAGCGAGGTATCGTTAGATGAGAAGGTATACATCCCTGCTGCTGACGGCTTTTTTGTTGTTTATTCTGGTTGTGGCAGGTTCAGCATATTTTGCCGGGGCGCGGCATGATGACCGCTCGCGGCCTTTGCGGGAGATTGTGGTTTACACTACGCTGCCTGCTGAGCATGCGGCGATATTGACCAATGCTTATGAAGCGTCGCATAATGTGCGGGTGAATTTCGTACCGCTGGCTGCGGGAGAGTTAATGAAACGCTTGCAGTCTCAGGCAGAATCCGAAGGTGATGGTGTGTCTTCGCTGGTACTGGCTGATAAGGATACCTTGAACAAGGCTGCGGTTAGTGGATTCCTTACGCCGTATCTTTCGGAGGCTGGCGATCAGGTGCCGGAAGCTTTTCGGCATCCGGACGGCTATTGGGTGGGGGTCTGGTATGACCCGATTGTGTTCTGCATGAACAAGGATTATCTCCTGAATCTGTCCTTGGTCCCGGATACATGGAAAGAACTGGCGGCACAGCCGAAGGTGCGTATTGGCATTACGGATTTTTTGGCGGCGGATGCATCTGCGAATCTCTTTATGAGTATGGTGGCGCAGTTCGGTGATATGGCGGCTTTCGATATTTGGCGGCAGATTCACCCCAAGGTGGTTCAATATGCCCGGTATCTATCCAATCCTGTCCGGCAGGCGGGCATGGGGGAAGTAGACGTGGCCATCGCTGTAGAGAGCGAAGCTGTTCGCTATATGCAGGGCGGCTATCCGCTGAAAATTGTCTATCCGGCAGATGGCACAGCGGCCATGATTACGGGAACGGGGATTGCCTACAAGGCTAGCCCTGCTGATGCCGCTGCCGCCAGAGAATTTGCGGATTGGCTTTTGTCTGATGAAGCGCAACAGGCTTTGCAAATGCAGGAATTCTACTTTGTGCCCACGAATCCCGGCACTTTGGCTTATAAATCCTTCGCGGGGAAGAATATGCTGCTTTTTGACCAGCCGGTGAATTTCACCGATAAAGAGCGGCATGATTTTCTGGACAGATGGGTGAAGGAAGTCCGCTTTAAGTAATTTATATTTAGATGTGTTGTGTGATATGCAGAGGGTGCTGTCTGTACATGCAGGCTGTATCCTCTTTCGTAATTCATAGCGTGTATTTACAGGAGGTCTTTTTGTGAAAGCAGGTTTTGTCAGTCTTGGCTGTTCCAAGAATCTGGTGGATACGGAAATTATGCTTGGGGAACTCAAGAACCATGGCATTGAACTTACCAACAATCCGGCAGAAGCCGACATTTTGATTGTTAATACCTGTGCCTTTATTCAGTCGGCTAAGGAGGAGTCCATTACTACCGTGCTCAATATGGCCGATTACAAGGAGTCGGGCCGCTGCCGCAGTCTGATTGTGGCAGGCTGCCTTGGCCAGCGTTATAAGCAGGAGCTTTTGGATGAACTGCCGGAGGCAGATGCCATTTTGGGTACCGGGGCATGGGGGCGGATTATGGAGGCCGTAGAAGAAACGCTGAAAGGCCATCGCGTGGTCATTGCCGGCGAAGATGAAGCACTCTATGATGCCAAGACGCCGCGCATTCGCACCACGCCGGATTATACGGCTTATGTCAAGATTGCCGAAGGCTGTGACAACCGCTGTGCGTTCTGCGCGATTCCACAGATTCGCGGACGTTTCCGCAGCCGCAGGATTGAAGATATCTGTGCCGAAGTGCAGAAGCTTACGGAAAACGGTGTGCGCGAAGTGGTGCTCATCGCACAGGACAGCACCAACTATGGCCGCGATATCTATAATCGTCCGGCACTGGCAGAGCTCCTGCGGGAAGTGGTAAAGGTGCCGAAGCTTAAATGGGTGCGCACGCTTTATTGTTATCCGAAATTCTTTACGGATGAACTCATTGATGTGTATGCAACAGAACCCAAGGTGTGCAAATATGTAGATTTGCCTTTGCAGCATGCGCATAATTCCGTGCTGAAATCCATGCACCGTCCGGATACGCAGGAACAGATGATTACGCTGATTAAGAAACTGCGCGAACGTATCCCCGGAGTGACGATTCGTTCTACCTTTATTGTGGGCTTCCCGGGAGAAACGGATGCGCAGTATCAGACTTTGCGCAATTTCCTCATTGAACAGCGGCTTGATAAGGTGGGCGTATTCACTTATTCCCGTGAGGAAGATACGCCGGCCTACAATATGGAAAATCAGATTTCCGAAGAAGTGATGCAGGAGCGTTACCATGACCTGATGAGTGTTCAGAGCAAGATTTCTGAGGAAGTTAACCAGAGCTTTGAGGGAAAGGTCATTGAAGTGCTGGTGGAAGGCCGTGACGAGGAACAACCGAATATTGCGGTGGGGCGCTCCTATCGTGAGGCCCCGGAAGTTGATGGGCAGGTTTATATCGAAGGTGACAGCACGAGCAAACCTGGTGATGTGATTAAGGTGCGTATATTGCAGGGCTTTACCTATGATGTAGTAGGCGAGCCGGTAGAAGAGTAATTTTTGGGAGGAACTTTTTGAAACAGGAACTTAAAAACTTTGGTGAGATTGAACTTAGCCG
>ERZ842401.8571-NODE-8571-length-10013-cov-4.474995_pt1 | contig 10013 bp, 4 predicted proteins | sample MGYA00521270_ERZ842401 | MGnify/ENA primary metagenome ERZ842401 (study PRJEB31892, sample SAMEA3878208) | bioreactor metagenome | biome: Moose rumen | place: Sweden | collected 2011-10 | study: EMG produced TPA metagenomics assembly of the PRJEB12797 data set... | reverse complement strand
ATGATGTGGCGTGCGATGGCGTTGTCGGCGGCGGTGGTGTAGCTCGTGGCCTGGTCGCCGGAATCGCTCCAGTAGGTCAGACGATAGCCGGCGCGCGGCACGAACGACACCAGGTCGGCGATCTTCATCGGCAGCGTCAGGCGGTGGTAGGTGTCGAGCCGGAAGGCGTTGTAGTTGGCCCACGGTCCCGGCGTGAAACGGTACTGCGTCGGCGTGTCGCGGCTTCCGTACTTGGCGTAGTCCCGGTCGAGATAGCCGATGCGCGTCTGCGACTCGTAGTTGACCGGAAGCGAGAATACCGGCATCGGATTGACGTCGACGTAGAACTCTGGAAGCCGCGCGACACCGGTGTAGAAGTCGTTAAGCGGGCCAGACACGCTGACGCCGACGGATGCCGGACGCTCGACGTGCTCCCAGGCAAACTCATTGACGAGATGGGTGGCAAAGGTATTTGCATCAAGCAGCGTCGTCTTCCTGAGGAAGTCGTGGTGGAAATGCGAGTCGCTGTAGTACGCCGCCTTGGCCCATGCCGTGTCTCGCTCCGTGAGATCGACTCGGTGCTCGAAGCTGAGCCCATAGCGCCCGTCGGGAACGTCGTTGCCCCAGTGGCTGTAGTGCCATTCCTTCGCGTCGTTCCAGTGGCGGTCGTACCTGTCGGCATCCTGGTCCCATGCGTAGTAGACCTTGAACTTGCCCTGGCCCCAGTCGCCCAAGCTCCACCTGACCGACTGCCCGAGGGCGACGCCGTTCTTCTCGCGGAGGTCGAAGCGCGTGCTGCCCGCGAGCCCGTAGGCGCCGTCGCCGAGACTGCCGCAGATCCCGTAGACGTACTTGGTGAAGAGCGACACCCCCCACCGCGACGTGTAGCCCGGCATTACGCGCCAGCCGTAGTCGGTGTCCATCGGATAGTACCAGTACGGAAGCCACATCACGGGAATGTCCCACATCCTAAGCCACGCGTTGCGAAGCAGGACGTAATGGCCGTCTTTGAAGCGGACCTCGCCCGACACGCGCCAGTGGAGGTGGTCCCAGTCGTTCGTACAGGTCGTGACATGGGTGGGATCGGCAAAGACGAATTCGCCGTCTGCATCGCGCGTCACGGAGTCGGAGTGAAGCACGACCGGAGCGGAGACCGCCTGCACGTGGCCCGAGGCCGCAAGGGCGCCTGTTACGTTGTCGGCCGCTACCCTGTCGGCCGTGATCTTGACTTCGCCCGCCGGCTTGCCGAAAAGCGAGGCGACGGCGAAAACAAGTGACACAGCCATGGCGGAGCGCAAACTCTTCGCGTTTTTCATGTGCGTATTATACCATTTTTGCGGGGAACATTGTTTCCGCGTAGCGTACAAGCCCCATCGCGTCCTTGGAGTAGTGGTCAGCGCCGATCTTCGCGGCGTAGTCTGCCGTAAGCACCGCACCGCCGACGGTCACCTTGCAGTCCGGCAGATTCTCGTGGACGAGCTTCACCGTCTCCTCCATGAAGCAGACGGTCGTCGTCATCAGCGCGGAGAGCCCTATGAGCCGCGCCTTTTCCCGCCGCGCCGTCTCGACGATTCTCTCCGGCGGGACGTCGCGCCCGAGGTCTATCACCTTGAAGCCGTAGTTCTCAAGGAGTGCGCGGCAGATGTTCTTGCCGATGTCGTGGATGTCGCCCTTTACCGTCGCGACGACGATAGGGCCCCTCACGCTCGCGCCGTCGCGCTGGGGGAGCGCCGCGCGCACGACGTCAAACGCCGCGCCCGCCGCCTCTGCCGCCATGAGGAGCTGGGGGAGGAAGACGCTTCCCGACTCGAATCCCTTGCCGACGATCTCAAGGGCAGGCACGATTTCGGTGTCAATGATGTCTATGGGCGCGGTGCCTTGCGCAAGTTCTTGCCTCGCAGCGCCAGCAGCATCGGCCTTGAGGCCATGCCGAATGGCGTCGGAGAGCGAATCGGGAGAGTCTGTATCCGACGGTCGACCGGCGACTGGCGACTGGCGACCGGCGACTGGCGACTGGCGACTATCTGCCGTCCAGTCCTTGAAAGAGTCGATCCACTCGCCGCAGGTGCGGTCCTTGCCTGTGAGCGCGCGGTAGGCGCGGTAGGCGGTCATCATGTCAGCCGCGAGCGGATTTACGATTCCGGCGGAAAGCCCGGCGCCAAGCGCCATCGTGTAGAACGACGCGTTTAGAAGCGGCCGAGCCGGAAGCCCGAAGGAAATGTTTGAAACGCCAAGACACGTGCAGCAGCCAAGCTCCCCGCGAACGCGCCTTAGCGCCTCGAGGATCACGTTCGCGCTGTTGGCATCGGCGCTTACCGCAAGGCAGAGTACGTCGATGACGAAGTCGGAGGGCTTTAGCCCGTATTCCGCGCCGCGGGCAAGGATTCGTTTCGCGATTGCAAGCCGCCCTTCCGCCGTCGGGGGAATGCCGTTCTCGTCGAGGGTCAGCGCCACGACCGCCCCGCCGTACTTCGCGACGAGCGGCAGGACGGACGACATCGACTCCTCCTTGCCGTTCACGGAGTTTACGAGCGCCTTGCCGTTGTAGTGGCGGAGGGCGCGTTCGAGGGCCTTGGGGTCGGAAGTGTCGATCTGGAGCGGAAGGGCCGTGACGCTCTGCACCGCCTGGATTGTCGAATCGAGAAGCGCCGGTTCGTCTAACCCCGGGACGCCGACATTCACATCCAAGACGTGCGCGCCGGCCTCCGCCTGCAAGACGGCTTCCCGAAGGACGTACGCGACGTCGCCCTCCGAAAGCGCGGCCTTGAGCTTCTTCTTGCCCGTCGGATTGATGCGCTCGCCGATTATGACGGTGTCGTCCGTGGAGATTTCCACGACACGCGAGCCAGAGCAAACAACGGTTCTTGAATGAGTGAGCGAGGGATTCCCCCGTTCCCACGTTCCCCATTCCCCCAATGACTCTACAACTTTCCCAATGTGCGCGGGGGTGGTGCCGCAGCATCCGCCGACGATTGAAGCCCCCGCCTTTACAAGTTCGATGACATCAGACGCGAATTCATCGGGCCCTACTGTGAAGATTGTCTTCCCGCCCTCGACCTTCGGAAGTCCGGCGTTCGGCTTCACCGCTATCGGAAGCGATGTTACCGCCGCAAGCCGCTTCACGAAAGGAAGCATCTTGTCAGGGCCAAACCCGCAGTTTAGTCCGAGGGCGTCGACGTGCAGCCCCTCGAGGATCGCGGCGACGCACTCAACGTCCGCGCCAGTGAGGAGCTTGCCGTCTTCTCCGAGCGCCACAGTCGCGAGAACGGGGAGCGACGAATTCTCCTTCGCCGCGAGGACCGCCGCCTTAAGCTCGTAGGCATCGCCCATCGTCTCAACGACGACGAGATCGGCGCCGGCCTCTGCGCCGAAACGGACTTCCTCGGCAAAGGCGTCGTACGCGGCATCGAACTCGAAATCTCCGGCTGGTTTGAGAAGGCGCCCCGTCGGCCCGACGTCGAGCGCCACGAACCGCTTGCCGCCAGCGGCCTTAACCGCCTCCCGCGCAAGGGCAACGCCTGCGGAAACAACATCCGCGAGAGGCGCGTCGGCGTGGTATTTAGCCGCGTTCGCCCCGAAAGTGTTCGCATACACGATATCGGCGCCTGCGGCGAGATACGCCGAATGGACAGCCCTGATGTCATCTGGACGCGAGAGGTTCCAGAGCTCAGGCGTCTCACCTGGCTTAAGCCCGCGCTCCTGGAGCTGCGTGCCCATTCCGCCGTCGAGAAAGACGAGCCGCCCTTTTTCAAAGATTCCGTTAGTCATTGCGAGACCTCCGTCTTGACTCCGATTATTGCGCTTACCGATTTAGACGGCACCATGAGAAGAGAATCCGTTAGCGACACGCCGACCTTGCGCGGCGCGTCAAGAAGCTCGAAAAGGCGGCGCTGCGCCTCAAGCGGCCAGTCGCCGTATCCCGGCGAATAGCGGCTGACAAGCGTTTCGCCCTCCTTCAGCTCGCGGCGGATGTCGCGCTCGGCCTCGTCAGTCCATTCCTCTATGGCCGCCGCGCCAATGGCCTGCAAAACGAACGCGTCAGCCGGAGACGTTGCGGCCGTGCGCCGCTGGAGCGTGTCGAACTCGGCGCCGATCGTGGTGCACACGAGATATGCGGCATGGCACCCCGCGAGATGTTTCCTAAGCGTCTCGGAGTCCGCTCCACCGGCGACAAGGGGATCGTCGAACCGCCGCCAAATTCTCGCAGGGCGAATCGCCTTGAGCGCGGCCTCGCGCATCGCCTTGATGCGCTCTTCAAGGGCCGCGCCGGGGGCGCGTCCTTGGAGGCGCAGGTACCGGCATATCTCTCTCTCGTCGATTGTCATGCGTGGCAATCGCGTCAAAGGATCCCGCGGAGGTTGTCCATGATGCTCGCCGCCACCTCGGGCTTGTTCATCGTGTAGACGTGCACGGCGTTGACGCCGTTTGCGAAAAGGTCGATGATCTGCTCCGTCGCGTAGGCGACGCCTGCGGCCTGCATCGCCGGCGGGCGGTCTCCGTAGCGGTCGACTATCGCCTTGAATCGGCTCGGCAGGTACGTTCCAGAGAGGCGGCAGATGCGGTCGATCTGGCGGCCGTTCGTGACGGGCATGATGCCGGCGATCACCGGCACCGTCACACCGCGGTCGCGGAGCTTGGAGAGGTAGCGGTAGAAGATGTTGTTGTCGAAGAACATCTGCGTCGTCACGAAGTCAAGCCCCGCTTCGGCCTTCTCGCGCAAGTATCCGATGTCGTCCTCCATGTGGGCGCACTCGGGATGGCGCTCGGGGTAGCATGCGCCGCCGAGGCAGAAACCCTCGGGCTTGAGCGCACGAACGAGATCCACCGCATGCGCAAACTCGCCGGGCGCGGGCGCCTCGACGCCATTCGGAATGTCTCCGCGCAAGCAGAGGATGTTCTCGATCCCCTCGGCGCGAAGTGCCGCCGTCTCTCTCGCGATGCTCTCGCGCGTTGCCGTGAGGCAGGTTAGGTGGGCGAGCGCGGGAACGCCGCACTTCTGGACGAAAGACGCGACCTCTGCCGTGTTCGCCTGTGCGTTTCCGGAGGCCCCGTAGGTCACTGAAATAAACGAAGGCCGCTCCTCGGCAAGTCGCTCGACCGCCTCCTTCACAGGCGAAAACGGAGCGTCCTTCCTCGGAGGGAAAACCTCAAACGAAACCGAAGGCCGACCCTCGGCGAGAATGTCGCGAATCTTCATGGCGCCTATTATAGCACAATGCAGGCGCGTTATGGTATAATTGCCCGCCAAAAGGCAACGTCTGTGAGAAATTTCGCGAAGAGCGCGATTCTGCTGTTCCTCGCCCTGCGCGTCGGGGACGTGGTGAACCTGGCGGCGGGAATGTGGTTCGTTCCCAAGTACGTCTCTCCAGAGGAGATAGGCGCCGTCCTCCCGCTCACATCGTTTGCCACGTTCCTGTCTCTCCCCGTATTCGCGTTCGCGATGACGGTGATGAAGGAGTCGGCCGTGCTGCATGCGGCGGACGAGCGGGCGAAGGTGAAGTCGCTCCTTTCGGGAGTGTTTGCCGCGGTAGGCGCGGCGCTCGTCTTGGTCCTCGTCGCCTCGTGTGTCGCGGTTCCTCATTTCCTGAAGCAAATGCGCGTCTCCGACGCGTCCGCCGGAATCCTCGTCGTGTCCGCGGCGTTCCTCGGCTGCGTCGCGCCAGTCTACACCGACGCGCTCCAGTCGATGAAGCGCTTCAGGTCGCTTGCGGCCGTCGAGGTCTGCGGCTCGGCGGTCAGGTTCCTCGCCATGCTCGCGACGATGCCGTTCAGGGCGCTCGCCGGCTACTTCGCAGGGCAGGCGGCGCTGCCGGCGTTCCGAATCGCAGGCAGCGTCCTCGCGCTCCGCCGCGATCTCTCGGTGCCGGCCGAGCCATACTGGAACCGCGAGACGGTTCGCCGCGTCGCGCTTGCGTTCTTGGCCGTGTGCGTCTACCAAGTCGCGCCAATGGCCGCCGCGCTCGTCGAGCAGACGACGCTTCGCACGGGGCTTTCGGCCGCCGATTCGGCAGGGTACTACATGGTCTCGCGCTTTTCCGACTTCCTGTATTACCTCACGTTCCCCCTTCTGCTCGTGATGTTCCCATACACGGCAGATGCCGCACGAAGGTCGGCTTCGACGCGCCCGTATGTGCTGAAGTGCATGGCGGCGACGCTTGTCGCGGCCGCGTTCATGTCCGCAGCGTACTTTTTCTTCGGGAAGGAGCTCCTGTCGCTGATGCCGCACGGAGGCGAATACGCCGCCTATGCGAAATACATGCCGTGGCTCGTGCCGATGGCGGCGCTGACGACATGCCAGGTGTTCCACACGAACGCGGAGGTGTCGGCGGGACGCTTCGGCTTTCTCCTGTGGCTCGTGCCGCTGCACGTCGTCTACGCCGTGGCGCTGAAGCTACGTTTTTCCAGCGGCAACGAGCCCGACATGACGACGCTCCTCTGCTGGTTCGGAGCGATGTCGTTCCTGCGCTTCGCCTGTTCCGCGATTTCGCTGTCAAGAGACGCCGTCTTGTCACGCCGCCTCAAGCGTCAGCGGAGCTTGATCACCGTGGGCGACTTTTTGCCCTGAAGATCGAGGAGAACCTGCCGCGCCTCGGAGAGTTCCTCGCCGTCCGCGAGCGGTTCGCCGTCCTTGCCCCACGAGAGCTTCCCGGACGGCTCGCCCTTGTATTCCACAGGTTCGAACGTCATCGTCAGTGTATCCGTCAGGTAGAAGCCGGCCTTGGCGTAGATGAGTGGCACATTTTCGAGTTTTTCGCCGGAGCGTTTAAGAGCCGGCGAGTCAGGGGAGATGATAACATGGTAGTCCGCCGTCGCGTTGCCGCCATTGAACATTTTCTTTGAAGTACTCGTCAGCTGGATCGGCGGCTCAGCATAACCCCCGATGGGAACCTCAAAAATAAGCTGGTGGTTGATGTCAGGATTATGCGAATACGGGTAGAATGAGGTCGAAGAGAGCATCCTCGGCGCCTTTCCGCGGAAATAATGCCTCATGTCACCCGCATTCTTGCTATCGGCGTTGAAGAAAAAGCCCATGATGGAGCCATTCGCCCGAATGGTCGAGTCGTCGATTACGACAACCGTGTTCGTGCCGCCGATATTGAACTTCGTGCCGCCGGTAAAGTCCGTTCCGTTCAGGAACTCGGCGCGGCAATAGCCCGCCGCGAGCGCGAAGTGGCCGGTCGTCGAGCCAGTCACGCCGGAGAGGCGGAAGGTGACGTTCGTCCTGTCGGTATTGCGCAGGAGCTCCCAGTCGCCGTTCAGCGTAAGGGACATATCGCGAAACTCCAAGGTCGAGTCGGAGGCAATCTTGGTCTGGCCGTATCCGCCGCCTGTAAGACTACTCGTGTTCGTGCCCGTACCTACAAAGGTGATGTCCGACGCCGCGCTGCCATAGCACTTGAATGTGCCGCAAGTATAGCTGCCGTTGACAGTCACGACGACGGGATTGTTGGTCGTGCAGTTCGCGAAATCGGCCGTCGCGTCCGAGGTCTTCGGGTAGCCGAGGCAGTCGCCTTTTTGATTGTCCGCCCAGTGCGCCGGATCGTTCCAGTAGCCGTTCCAGTCGCCGTCCACCGCCTGCCAGGTGTAGGTTGCCTTATCCAGCGTCTTGCACGATGCAACGGACGTTACGGTCGTGATCGCGTTCCCGCCCGCCGTCGTGGCGACGGCGCGAAGCTGCCAATAATAGGCCTTTTCGAAGTCCGCGAAGGTGTGGGAGATGGTGAACGAGCCCGCCGCCGTGCGCGTGACGGGCGTCTCGACCGCTTCAAGTTTATTGGCATTGTTTTGCGTGCCGACATAAAGCGTCACCACCGCGTTCGTGTTCGCGCCAGGGTCGCCAAGGTTGCCAGTGAACGTCACCTTGCGCTGGTCGACGGACGTACCCGACGAGACGAAAACCGGCGCGCCCTTGGTCGTCACGAAGGCAGGTGACGAGCTGCCGGTCGTCTCGCCCGACGTCGCCTCGACCACGACCGAATAGGTCGCGCCGGGCTCTATGTAGCGCGCTGCCGTTGTGTCGCTTTCGAGAAGCGTCAACTCAAAGTCGCCGGTCGCCGTGACATTGGTGAGGTTGGACCAAAGGATGGGCTCGTCCGTCCCCTTGGTGACGCGAACCGAGAGCGTGCAGTCGTCACCCGGGAAGTAACCCAGTGTGCCACGGACGACGAGACTGTCGCCGCCTGTTCCGTCGACCGCCACGCCCGTGATGATTGGCTCGGATGTTCCGCGGTAGACGACGGTGTCGGACCAGAGCGGGAAGGATGTCCCGTCGTCGAAGTAGCACCGGAGGACGCAGGCGTCGTCGCTCCCCCAGTTGGCGGGAATTGCAGTGACCGTGCACGACGTCGCGCCAGCCGCGACCTCCTCGGCGACCGTCTCCGTCACGTCCCAGTCCGCCGGGTTGTCGCCGCCAAAGCCCGAGCCGTAGGCGATTTTGAGCGTTCGCGCATAGGGAGCTCCGAGAAATGTCAAGTCAACCGCAGTCAGCGTCGTGCCAGTGAAGCGCTCGACAGTCGAGATCGCCGGCCCGGCGACATAGGGGACCTCCGACGCGCTCGGTAGAAACCTGTTGTGGACACTGTCGTAAAGCCCGACAGCGCCGTCGGACGCGCGGACGACAGGCGCGAGCGCCGCCGTCAACGCGTCGCCCTCGTCGAACAACACTGAGTAAATGCGATGGTGCTGAGCCGTTTCGTTGGCCTCGACTTCCGTCGCCGACTTGCGGTCGGCAGCAATGGTCAGAGTCACGGTCGCCGTCTTCGTGGCCGAGCCAGCCAAAGGCGACTGCGTGGCCTTCACACTCCCGTCAGGCCCATAAATCGTGTAGGCGTGCTGGTCGTTCTCGTTAATGTAGTTGAAGTCATGCAGGTAGCGGTTCGTGTCGTAAGGGGTGGGCGAGTTGCCGCCAACAGCGGACCAGTCAGCAGAGTCCGAGAGGACGTAGCCAAAGTTACCGAGACCGTTGATATAGGCGCCAAAGTAGGTTCCCGTTTTGATTCCAAAGACGCGGTGCTGGGGCACTTTGGTCGTGAACTGGTAGTCCGCCTTGACATGGGTGTTCGGTCCAGGATAGTAGCCGCTGTCGATATACTGCGTGCCGGTGCCTTCGATGTATTCGATGCGGCGCATCCCCGTAGTATAGTCCGTTATCATCGTGACAGGTAGGACTTCAGACTCGACAAGTTGATCTCCCGGCAACACAAGAACGGACTTGAAATAGTAGGTCGTGCCGCGCGTGAGACCTTTGACTTGCGCAGGGAATGTTCCTGATGCTGTGACCGAGTCGGAAACGACGAGCTCGTCGGTCAATGCGTTTTCGTCTGTTCCATAAAGGACCTTGAGGGTGGCCGACTGCCCTCCCGAGAGGCTAATGCCATCCACAAGGGACGAGAAAACCGCGCATGTGCCGCCGTTTAGCGCGAGGGAGAATTCCACTGAGCGACAATCCATCACCGAACTGGCCGTCAGAAAACCTGGATCGTTCTGCGTCGCGTAGTTGGCGTTCATCCAGTCAGAGGAAGTCTCTCCCGTGCGGACGCGGATCTCGTCGACGGAGAAGTTCATAACCGTGCTCTCCTGGTCGGTTCCGTTGCGTCCCGTGAGCGCCATGCCGGTGGAGTCGAAGTCGACCGCGACCTTGTCCTTCGTGCCCGCCTGGTTGGAACCATTGACGCATGTGCGGGTCGCGATGCTCTTCCCGGAATTCGCCCAGACCCCGGTCACGAACCGCCAGTCGGACTGGTTCGAGACGACGGAGGCCCAGTTTCCGTAGCCACCGAATTCGTCGGACATCTGGTAGACCTCCGTTGGACCGAACGCGAAGGCGTTACCCGTGTTCATCCCTGTCGTCTGGACGAACATGCGGTTGTAGTTCCCAGTCGGGATCAGCCACGCCTCGACCGAATAGCCGGTTGAGGAGAACGTCCAGGAGGCGGTGTTGGCGGACGCCACGGCGAGGACCGAATTGGCGACGTGGTAGGTTGTGCCGTTGGGCGAGGGAGTGGCGGACGTCGGGGCGTTGGGGGTCGTGTCGC
>ERZ842401.8570-NODE-8570-length-10015-cov-2.872390_pt1 | contig 10015 bp, 5 predicted proteins | sample MGYA00521270_ERZ842401 | MGnify/ENA primary metagenome ERZ842401 (study PRJEB31892, sample SAMEA3878208) | bioreactor metagenome | biome: Moose rumen | place: Sweden | collected 2011-10 | study: EMG produced TPA metagenomics assembly of the PRJEB12797 data set... | reverse complement strand
TGTAACTATTTTAACTGCATTGTACGGGATATTTATTGTTGCAAATAAGAAATTTATAACTCCATATACTGCAAATCCTACTATTAAAATGCACACAAGTGATTTAAAAATTTTAATGTAATCTAAAAATTCAAAGTTTTTAAACCCAATAAAGGAATTAATGATAAGCAGAAGTAATTCCATTATCAGAATAGCGACCACGGCTCCTATGTACGCATATTCCTTTATAAGTATAATATTTAATATAATCGCCAATACAACCATACAAATGCTAACAATCATTTCAATATATGTATAATTTTTTAAATGATACTTTGAATTTATAATTTTAAGTAATTCATGTGTGAATGTTGTTAAGGCAAACATAGGTAGTAGAATGGCACCGCCTAAATATTCCGAAGGGAAAACGAGCTTTGTTATGTCTTTGTAAAAATAGCAAAATGTTATTACAAGTGGCAGCATGCAAAAAGCGTATAGTTGTACGATGTTTGTCCAGTATGTTTTAATTTGTTTTTTATGCTCGAATTTGCTGACCAATTCCGGGAAACCGGCGAATAAAAACACTGAACCTATTGGTTGTATAAAATTGTAAGCCAATAAATAAAAGATACCGATTATGGCAGTGTATCTGTACATTGATGCGTTCTGGAAATATAATTTTGAAAAGTTAATTATAAACCAATAACAAATGTTTGTGAAAATTAATGGAGATGCATATTTTATAGTTTCTTTCATCATTATATAATTTGGATTCTTTTTAAATTTAAATTTAAATTTTGATTGCTTAATTACAAAAATATCAATAGCTACTATTGCAAAATTCATTGCAAGTAATGTAGAACTTGCATTCGGAATATTTTTTGCCAATATGATAAAAGTTCCGATAAATATTGTTTGGTACATAATTATGCTGAGAGTATACAACAGAGGCTTATTAATAACCCTTAGATATTGGTATAGCAGCTGTCTTAATCCGCATGGGATAACAAGACTTATAGTTAATATGTAAGTAATGGTGTCCAAATCCATGTGCGTTTGGATTGTATTTTTAAACATGAAATATACAAAGATAACTATGGCATATACTATAGTGGTAAGCCATAATATGTTCGAGTAAAAATCTTCAATTTTATCTTCGATGCTGTATTTTTCATGAAATCTTAAAATAGATTTAGTAATCCAGTCGGAAGATATGGTACATATTACATTTAAAATTTGTATAGCGATGAAATATATACTCATTTCTTTAGCGGAGAGGATATTAGCAAATAAAGGAATAAGTACTATTGTATAAATCATAACGATAATTTTGGAAGGTATATATTGCATGCTATTTTTGAAAATATTTAAATAATTCTTTTCCATTATCTTCTCCAAATATTACAGGTATTATATCATATAAAATTTTAAGAATTTAGTATATTTTATGATTCCGGTTACTGTTAATGACTTTACATTTAAATTTTATTTGTTACAATCAAAAGTGTAGGGATATAGTATAGTATATACTCAAGAAAGTGATTGTACTAACCCGATGGTATATAGTTTTGTTACTTGTGAGGTAAAATGAGAATTCAAGGTGTTTCATCAGTAGTGTATTCAAATAGGAATACTGCAAATCAGGGGTGCAAGAAGAGGCAAAGGAGTTATGCTTGTCCGTCACCTTCTCAAAATATAACTTTTGGGGCTTTACCAAGACGATATGACAAAGTCTTATTAATGATTTTAGACGGTTTTGGATTGAAAGAAGGCGGCAGGAAAAATCCTTTTAAAGATGCGTATATGCCTTTTTTTGAGTCATTAATTAAGAATGACAAAGGTGACTCTTTATTTAGACCTATTGAAGCTTCGGGTACATTCGTGGGCTTGCCTCCCAAGCTGGCAGGCAGTTCTGAAGTCGGTCACAACAATTTGGGTGCAGGCCGAATGATTCCTCAGGACTTAATGGTCATTGATGAAGCAATAAAAGATAGAAGATTTACAGGGATTAAACCTTTTATAGATGTTATGCAGCACGTACAAGATAATAAGAGTACTTTGCATTTGATGACGCTTTTAAGTGACGGATATGTGCACAGCTACACTTCTCACTTGTATGAATTGATAAAAATGGCAGCTTCCCGAGGTATCGAAAAATTAAAAGTACATGCATTTTTAGACGGAAGGGATGTTCCTGAAGGTTCGGCAATAAATTATGTAAAAAAGACAAATGAAATCCTAAGACAGCATGGATACGATGAAGTGGCTTCGTTTATCGGTATGAAATATCCTATGGACAGAGCAAGAGATTGGTCTAAAACCGGTGTAGCATATGATCTTTTAGTAAATGGAAAAGCTGAACACCACGCCGAAAATTTTGAAAGCATATATGAAAGATTGCATACTTTTACAAAAGAAGAAGGTAGATTTCTTGAAAAAGATATGCCACCTGTAATATTGAAAGGTTTTGAACCTATAAAAGACGGAGATGGGGTTGTCTTTACAAATTACAGAAACGACAGAACAAGACAGTTAACTGATGCTATTACACAAACAGAATGTACGGCACCATTTTTAGAAGGTCAAAAAAGACTTGAGGATATAAATTTTGTTTGTATGACAGAGTATGACCCTTCATATCATCTCCCTGTTGCATTCCCTGTGCAAGTTCATTCAAATACTCTTACTCAGACGTTGAATGACCAAAAATTCCACCCGTGGGTGGCCGCTGAAACCGAAAAACAGGCACATGTAACATTCTTTTTTGACGGAAAAAAACATATAAGATTTTCTGATACAAGTTATTTCTTCCCGGCTTCTGATCATGAGGAACTTACACCAAAAATGGAAGCAGGTATACTAAAAGACTTGGTTTTAGATTGGATAGACAGAGCGAAATCTAAGGCTATGGTTGTTAATTTTGCAAACCCTGATATGATAGGACATGAAGCAAATTATGAAAAAGCAAGGGATATGCTTGAATTGATTGACACCAGAGTTCTAAGAAGAATTATTTCAAAGGCAAGAGAAGAAGATATTGCAACAATTATTACTGCAGATCACGGAAATATTGAAGATTTAACCCATGGTGGTCATACAAATAATCCTGTTCCGTTCATATCCGTACTCCCGGGAATGGAAAGTGCTATTGCAAATGGCAGCTTGTATCTTGATGATGCTGCAGATGCTGCAATCAACAGAGTTGCTCCAAGTTTCCTTGATGCACTCAAAGGCGCAAAAACGCCCGAAGTTATGTACGATTCTTTGTTCAAAATGAAAAATTGATTTAGGAGTTAATAATGCTGGTAAATAAAATTTCCGAATATAAATATTCAAATTATTCGTATCCGCAAAATTTAGGAATGGTAGTTCCTTTCAAGAACAATGCTAAAACTTCAAACAACATTACAGAACTAAGGAATTACCAAATTCATCCGAGTTTTCTTGGCGGGATAAGAGTGGTTAAAGAGCTTGAAAAGACTTCTTTGTATAAGCAATTTGTTAAAAGCGGAAAAAGTTATTTCGGATTTATAAAGGAAGCCAAAGCTACTCCGAAACAGATTGCGGAGTTTTTATTCGGAATAACAAAGGGGGAAAAATCCTCAAAATTATTTATAGAAGAGATAACTAAAAACCCGAAAATGGCAGATAAAAATACAGGAATTTTGCTCGATAAAATTGGCTCTGTAGACAGTTTTAAGCAGTGGTACTATCATAAAAACGGTTATCAGCGCGCTTATGAAAGATATTTTAAAAAAGAAATTTTTGAAAATGATAACATTTCGGTAGATGATATGGTAAAAATTTCTCCGAATTTGATGATTGATGCATTGAAGTTGAAAAGCTTGCGCACTACAGGTTCTCAAGATTTTGTAATAGGTAAGATTCCTGACGAAATCGGTACAATTGAAGATTTTCGAGCTTTAACCCAAAAAGTAAGAGAGTCTCAACTGGTGAAAGAGTTTATAGAATTCCGTAATTTTATGGAAGATGTGAATGCTTTCTCCGCAAGATATCCTGAAGCAAAGAAAATTGCAATAAATCCGGCGAGATTTGCAAAAGATTTTCTAAAGGCAAAAATTAGTGCATATCTAAAAGCAACTACTCCTGAACAGAAGGCAAAATTGATTGAGGAGGTTCCTTTTCTTCGCTTAATGGGAACGACAAGTGTTGAAGTTAACGGAAAAAGTTATAAATATTCTCCTATATTAAGACCATATTCAACAAAAATGTTGTTTGCTCTTGATCCTGAGGGCGCAAAGAACAGATATTTTGTTACGATGGAAATGTTTAATGACTTAGAAAAAACTTGCCAAAATGTAGTAAATAAAGAAAATTCTGCTATGCGTTCTGACTCTCCGTATCTGAATGCGGTTGTGGACTATTACCTAAAAAGCAACGGCTGTAGAAATGTTCCTGATATGAAGTTCTATGACTACGGATCAAATGCGGTCGTTTACCCGTTTATTAAAGGTGAACATCTTAAACCGGCAAACAGAACGGACGATTACGGAGTGATTTTTGAAGATACCGCACTAAAAAAAGAACTCAAACCTTTGGCAAAATTAGGTGTATACATAACCGACTGTTTCAATGAGAACTTTATGAAAGACGCCAGAACAGGAAGAATTCTTATAGTTGATAACGGGCACGCAAAATATTCAAATGCATTAAGACCCGGTGTAAAAATGATACATATGGGATTTTCGGATTTGTACGGCAGGGATTTTGTGTCGCTTGATGCAGCACTATCAAGAGCATCTCAATTAAAAGATAAAGCTTAATAATTTTGACTGTCGCCGAAATAATTGTACAATGGTTAAATGGATGTTACATTTGATAAATATTCTTTGCTAATAGATGGTAAGCGCGTATATATAAAAAGCGGAGCTTTTCATTATTTCCGTACTCCCGGTGAGAAAATGGCTCGTGACCGATTCTTGAAAATGAAAGCGGCAGGCTACAATGCTGTAGATTTATATTTTAATTGGAATTATCACTCTCAGGCTCCGGGTAAGTATGACTTTAGCGGAATAAAAGACGTAAGAAAGGTTTTGAAAGCTGCAAAAGATTCAGGATTATACGTAATTGCCCGTCCCGGACCGTTTATAAACGCTGAAGTAAACGCGGGCGGACTTCCTTTCTGGCTTTTAAGGATGGAGGATGTCACTCCGCGTAACCGTGTCGGCACAGAATATAAATATTCTCCAAAGTATATGGAGTATATAGCTGAATGGTATGATAATATCATTCCAATTATAAATGAATTTGATAATGTAATTCTTTTCCAAATTGAAAACGAGTATGCTACAGATACTATGGAAGAAGATTATATGCGCAAGTTGTACAAAATGGCACGTGAACGCGGCATAAAGTGCCCGATTTTTCACAATGATGCGTATTTTGCAGGACTGTGGGCTGATTGTTTAGACATTTATGCTCTTGACCTTTATCCTTATATAAATCCTAATCAAAATTGGAAGCAAGATAGCTTTTGCTTTGATACTTTGGATAATGTCGAAGAAATATTCAGAGGTGCAAAAGAAAATTCTCCCGCTTTTATTGCTGAGATGCAATCGGGCTGGTTTGATAAATGGGACGGTTCCGGATATAGGCACATGAGGGAGGCTCTCGGAGATGAGCATATAAATATAATGACTAAAACAGCTTTATCTCAGGGTGTCACTTTATTCAATCATTACATGGCAGCAGGAGGTACTAACTGGGCTGACTTGGCTTGTGATGAAGTCTATACAAGTTATGAATTTTGTGCCCCTCTGGATGAGTTTGGGGTACCTCAAAGTAATTATTTTAAAGCTAAAGAAATAAATTATTTTTTGGATTCTTTTGATTTTACTCGTACTGAGCCTAAAGATTTTGATTTTTATCAGGAGAATATTTATACAAAACTTCGTCATGATTTGAACAATGATTGTGATTGGTTATTTGTCAGAAATATGAATGCTGACACTACAGAGATAAATTTGCCAGATGGTAAGATTGTTAAATTAAAACCATATGATATGAAGATTTGTCCTATTAATTTAAAATTAAAAGCTTGTGAAATAGAATTTTCTGATGTTGAAATATTTTCCCGCCTACAAAATGAAACAGAAGAAGCTCTGTTTGTTATGGCAGACGAAAATGCAAATTTGTATATTAAAGATTACGGAGTTGTTTCTGGTGCTAAAAAAGATTATGAAAACATTTCTTTTGAGCGAGAGGGAATAAGAACTCAAATTATATTTTTAACCAAAAACCTTGCTGATAAGAGTTGGTTTTTGGGTGATAAAATGATTTTTAATGCGGATTATGTATTGCCAAATGGTGCAATCGCAGTTGAAAAAAGTACTGAGATAGCATATTTTGATTTAAAATATAAATTCGCAAAGAAGAATTGTATAGTAAATGAGTTTGATAAAAATAATAAACCGATATTGCTGGAAATTTCATCAATAGATTTTTGTTCTCCTGAAATAGATTTAGGATATGATTATTCAAATTGGGAAAAAATCGGAGAAAAAACAGACTCATTGTCCTGCGAATTATATGATGAATTTGTTTGGTACAAAGCTCAAATACCGGATAATTTAACAGAGATTACAATAAGTGCAAGGCATTTATTTGCAGTTTATATTAATGGGAAAGAAATTCTAAATCGCAACAGTTATAAAATTGAAAAATTACAGGATGTCCCTGAAACAATTTCTATACCGCTCAATTCTGAAATATTAAAAAATAAAATGAACGAGTTAACTATACTTGTCCAAAATCTGGGTTTTGATAAAGGGTTTTCAGGAGATACAAATAATCCAAGAGGTCTTGTATTTTTCGAAACGGTACCAAAAATGAATGTAGAGTTCAGTGTTTGTGAAAAGTTGTCAATAGAACGTTCTAAAAAATGGGAAAGTGAAAACCCTTATTTGACAAAAATTACCTCTCATTTTGATGTCGATATGAAGGAGAATGTATTTTTTGCAAAATATGTTTCCTTTGAAGATTTCAACTGCCGCAGGGCAACAATATATCTTAACGGTGTAAAAATAGGCAGATATATTAAACGTACTCACGTTCAGGATAAATTCTATTTAATAAATGAATTTTTAAAACAGCACAATACCTTGGAGGTTGTAGTGTGGGAAAAAGACAGAAATATAAAATCTCCATGGGGCTTTAAATCTGATATGAAAAATGTTAAAATATTAATGGGTGCATTCAAAAGATATCAGTTGTTTAAATAAATTAGGAGTTGGATTATGGCTATTGTTCCGGAGTTTTTAATTAAGAGGATTTATCAAAAAGGTTCGTTAAAAAAAATGGAAGACGGTGTAAGCCTTGTTTTAAAAAATGTTCTTGGTCCCGGGCTTATCAGCGGTTTTAATTTCGTAAAAATAAATGATATTTTGTTTGGACCTCAGGATGTAAAATTCGTAACAAACGGTGTCGAATATTCCGGAACGGACGTATCAGAGGCAAATCCTGTTGTATTCAGACTAGGTCAAATAGGAACACTAATTGTTAAGGGTAAGGAATGTATAGTTGACGGCATAAATAAAATTACCATTGAAGCTATGAACCCTGAAGCGGGAAAGGTTCAGCTGTCTGTTGAGGACACTAACGCTTAATTATTTTATTTTCTTCAGTGATGAAATATAGTTGTTGTTAACAACATCACCTTCAACTCGTGTGAGATAGATTTGGCAATCTTTTTCGTTTGCTTCGATCTCCGGTAGTTCTGCTAATTCTATTGCATAATAGTTCGCATCATTACGGCTGTTCATAGGAATTCTATTGGCAAGAGAATTAAGTGATATTTTTCTCAAAAATCCGGTAAATCCTTTTTTGACACTTGAGAATTTTGTATAAATACGCAATGAGGTATCACCGTTATCAATGTTGTAGCGCCCGGCAATATATGTACTCAAGTCCGGTGAATATGTTTTAATTTTTATACCTGTTGCAACATTGTTATTCAGTACAATATCTCCGGTAATTTTTTCAAATTTACCTTCCGGAACGTTTATAATATCTGCAAAAATTGCCGGGCTAATCATTGTAACGGTATTACGTAAAATTGATGCGCATTTTAATACGTATTCAACAAGTCCAATTTTCCCAATGGTACCGTCTTTTACAATAAATTTGATTGTGCCGCTTAATTTCGCACTGTCATCCGTTGTAATATCCAAAAATCCACTTGCTTTACCGGTTATTTCTCTTTTCAAATCAAGAAGTGCACCGGCAAGTATATCAGAATCTACGTCCAGAATTCCCAATTTTACATTGTATTTGTGTTGCATTAAGTCAAACATTGCTTTTAGCGATGATTTGCCGTTAGCAAAATCAAACCTGTTTGATTTAATATCTACAATTCCGTTATTTAATGTTAAATCAGCATCAAGGTTAGAGAATTCTATGTCTTTATAAGTACCTTTATCAAGGTGGAATTTACCTTTTTCTACTATTATATTTCTAAGGTCAAATTCTTCATTTTTACTTTCAACCTTTACAAACCCTTCATCTGTTTTAACAACATTTTCCGCAGTCGGGTTATTAAATGCTTCTAAAACTTGGTATGTATCAATGTTTTCTAAAGACAAATTGACATCTTTTATTACGAGCGGGAATTTAATTTCATTTGTTATATCGCCGTTAAAATTGAATTTTGAACGTCTGTAACCGCCATCGGCATTGACGTGCAATAAATTATTTTTTGATTCTATGCTGGCATTTTTAATATACATTTTTTGAATAGGGATAATTACTTTTTCCATACTCATATGACCGTCAAGAAACGGCACCGCTCCTCTGTTATCAAAAAGCATATTACCTGAAATTTCACCTTTTTTAAAAATTTCTTGTCCTGTTGCGACGTTTAAAAGTTCGCTAGGCAGTGCTTGTGGAAATTCAAAACCAATAAATTTGATAATATTGTTGTGAGCTATATCTATACTGCTTTTTAACCTGAATATAGGTTGAGGTTTATATCCTTCAGCGCGCTTTTGAGCATACTCTTCTCTTGTAAGTATCTGATCGGATGGAATCATGTGATAATCAAGAGATTTTATATCTAATACCATGTTTTCAAGATGCATTTCAGATTTCATAAGTCTTAGGGAATCTTCAAAAGGTAACAGATTACTCCCTATTTTTATATTTTGGCCCGGTTTTAACATAAAGTACCACACAAAATCCATTATGTTGTTTTTGGATTTTAATGTGATTTTTGTAGGTGCTTCTCCGATAATTTCAAAATTAGAACCTGTCATATTAGTAAGATATGTTTTGAAAAAGTCATTTCTTGCCAAAGCTTTCCCTTCAATACTAGTATCAATAGTATTTAGGTAATCTTTAACAGTTCCACTAAAACTTATTATATTCTTCGGATCGTTACCGTAGAAACCTTCAATGTTATTTAATGTAATATCTTTTGAAGTTAATTCTACATTCCCTTTTGTTAAAATAATAGGTATATTATCAACATTTTTTACTTTAAAACTCGCTCTGTTTAAATTAAATTTACCGTTTAGATTATCTTTTTTTATATTTAGTTTAAAAATATGAATTATTAATTTATAATAATATTAATATTAAATTAATAAAAATAGAAAGAACTATTTCTAGTTTTCTTTTTATATATTTAACTAATATTATCTAATGAATAAAAAAAAATTCATGAATAAATACCAATTTTAAAATAATTTGTTTTTCTTCTTTTTTTTTTATAAATAGAATTAATATTATTTGTCAAAGCTTTTATTTGAATATATAATGATATATATATCCAATCATCAGAGACTTTATATTAATCAGGCCTAGGTGAACATACCTAGTACTTATATGAAAAAAATAATAGGCTTGGATACTAGACCGGATAAACCAAATAATAAAATTTTTCGCATTTTTTATATAAATAATAATAATTAATTTTATGGTTAAATATTATAAAATAAATATAAATATAAATAATAGTTTTTATAATTATCAAATATTAAATTATAAAATTGAATAAAATGGGGATTGGGGATTGGGGATT
>ERZ842401.8569-NODE-8569-length-10015-cov-2.950703_pt1 | contig 10015 bp, 10 predicted proteins | sample MGYA00521270_ERZ842401 | MGnify/ENA primary metagenome ERZ842401 (study PRJEB31892, sample SAMEA3878208) | bioreactor metagenome | biome: Moose rumen | place: Sweden | collected 2011-10 | study: EMG produced TPA metagenomics assembly of the PRJEB12797 data set... | reverse complement strand
GTGACTGGAGTTCAGACGTGTGCTCTTCCGATCTACATTATGTACGGATTCCGGAGATTTATATTTGCATTGACTTTGATTTGAAGGACAAAGCGGGCAATAAATGTCTTGAGGAGAATCTGAAGGCTGCGGAAAGCTGGCCTCCGACGTATGCGGAAGTCAGTAAAGGCGGTCAGGGTCTGCATCTGATCTACAAGTACAGCGGAGACAGTTCAAAACTCAGCGGGATATTTGACGAAGACATTGAGATTAAGGTATGTACGGGATTTGCTTCCATGCGGAGGAAACTGAGCAAGTGCAATGATATTCCCATAGCGACGATCAGTTCCGGACTGCCTTTGAAAGGAGGTAAAAAGGTGGTCAATCTGGAGGCATTGAAGAACGAGAAAGTACTGCGGAAGTTTATACTGAACTGTCTGGACAAGAAACATCACGGTGCTACGGCTCCCGAGGTCGACTTTATATTCTCTGAACTCGAGAAAGCGTATGAGAGCGGGATGAAGTATGACGTCAGCGATTTATATCCCAGTGTGCTGGCGTTTGCCAACAACAGCTCGCATCAGAAGCAGAAGTGTCTGAGAACGGTCGATAAGATGCATTTTAAGTCGGATGATATTTCGGAACCGGAAGAGTACGGTGAAGATGCGCCGATCGTCTTCTTTGACGTTGAGGTGTTTCCGAATCTGTTCGTGGTGTGTTACAAGTTTGAGAATGAGCCCGCTGTCGGTTTGGTGAATCCTACGGTCGATGATATTCGGAAACTGTGCAACTATAGACTGATCGGGTTCAACAACCGGAAGTATGACAACCATATTCTTTATGCAAGGATGCAGGGTTATACGAATCGGCAGATCTACAACCTGAGCGACAAGATCATCAACCATAAGACAGGATTCTTCGGAGAGGCCTACAACCTGAGTTATACGGATATTTATGACTTTTCGGTAAAAAAACAGAGTTTAAAGAAATGGGAGATCGAATTAGGTATCCACCATCAGGAATTAGGTTTGCCGTGGGATAAGCCAGCTCCTGAAGAGTTGTGGGACAAAGTCGTTGAGTATTGTAAGAACGATGTTGATGCGACTGCCGCTGTATGGGAGGCATGTCATGCTGACTTCTTAGCAAGAGAGATACTTGCAGATTTGAGCGGATTGACTGTTAATGACACTAATAGGCAGCATATTACAAAAATCATATTTGGCGATGAAAAGAAGCCCAAGCTTGTCTATACAAATTTGGCTACTGGAGAACAAAGTGTTGGGAGGTGAGAAAAATGGAAGAAATGTGGAAGCCGATTGATGGATATTACGGTTATGAAGTAAGTGATCAAGGAAACATACGTTCCCATTGGAGAAAGAAGCATAAAGAAAGTGGCTACGGTTGCGACTGGGTATATGATGAAAAGACAAATCCGATCAAAGCTTCAGACGACGGTAATGGTTATCAAAAAGTCATGTTATATGATCGAGAAAATAGTAGAAGGTCTTGTAAAAAAGTTCATCGTTTGGTGGCCGAGGCTTTTGTTGCTGGGCGGGATAACGTGAATAATACTGTGGATCATATTAAATCAGGTAGAGAAGGAAAACTTGACAACCGTGCGTCAAATCTTAGATGGATAAGTCGAAGAGAAAACATACAAAAAGCATATGCGGACGGCATGTGCGATGAACGAATCCGTATGTCGCGTAAAATGTTACTTGTTCATGATGAGATTACGAAAGATGAATTATATTTTCCAAGTATCGAAGAGGCGTCATATAGACTTGGTATCGAACGATCGACGATATCACACAATATTCATGACGCGAAGCCGTATTTAATACACGGCAGATATTGGATGGAATTGATAGAGGGAGATGAGAGGCTATATTATGACGACGAATACTATTCTCAACAGTTTTCCAGGATATGAGTATAGTCCATATAAGATAGACCCGTCTCGTTATACAACAGAACCAACATCGGGTTATTCGATTTATATGGGAGAAGATCCGTCGGAAGGTGGATATGTTTTTGCTGATCCAGGAATCTATTTTAATGTAACATCGTTTGATGTTGCCGGCATGCATCCCGCATCAATTCTAGCTTTAAATAAGTTTGGAGAATATACACAGCGCTATCGTGATATTCGAGATGCTAGACTTGCAATAAAACATCATGATTATGATACGGCAAAAACAATGCTTGACGGAAAATTAGCCCCTTACTTAACAGATGAGAGTGAAGCAGACAAGTTATCTAAAGCATTAAAACTAGTTCTTAATAGTACATACGGGTTTTGTAGTGCAAAATTTGATAACCCGTTTAAAGATTCTCGTGATTTAGATAATATCGTTGCTAAACGCGGCGCATTATTTATGATCGGTCTAAAACATGAAATTCTTAATCGGGGGTTTAAAGTTGTACATTGTAAGACGGATGGAATAAAGGTTGCAGAAGCTAATACTGAAATAGCAGATTTTATTTACGATTATGGTAAAAAGTATGCATATGATTTTGAAATAGAAGCCGAATACGAGCGCTTTTGTTTAGTTAATAAATCGGTTTATGTTGCAAAAGAGAAAAATGGGCATTGGACGGCTACTGGCGCACAATTCCAGGTTCCGTACATATTTAAAACGCTATTTTCACGTGAGCCATTAGCTTTTGAAGATCTTTGTGTATCAAAAGAAGTTACGAGCGCTTTATATTTGGACTTCAATGAAGGTCTGCCGGAAGGTCAGCACAACTACACGTTTATAGGAAAAGTCGGAAACTTCTGTCCGATAGTTCCCGGTGCCGGAGGAGGTGATCTTCTTCGGGAGAAAGACGGAAAGTATAACAACGCTACCGGAGCCAAAGGCTACAAATGGATGGAAGCCGAAATGGTTCGGAATCTCGGTCTTCAGGATAAGATCGATATGAGCTATTATCAGCAGATGGCGGACGAAGCCATCGACACAATTAAGCAGTTCGGAGATTATGAGCTCTTCGTTTCTGATGAGCCGGTCTCCGAACTTCCGTTTTAATCAACTCATTTAATTAAAATTTATATTTAGGAGGAAATTATCAATGAGTTATGCAACTAGAGCGAAGGAAAGCAAGTTCGATTGGGATGAGCGTGGTAACCTGGTTATCGAGAATGCTGTGATATTCTGGACGAACTTCAAGGGTGAGCCGACGAGATTCAACCCGCAGGGCGGAAAGCGCACGCTGAACGTTGCGATTCCCGAAGAGATGGTTGAAGACATGAAGGCAGAAGGCTGGAACGTTAAGAGCCGCGATCCGTATGACGATCAGGATGATATTCTGTACTTCACGGAATGTGTCCTGAACATGAATTCCCGTTTTGAGCCGCGTGTGATGCTGTGCACGGAATGGAAAGGTCGGAAGACGATGACGGCGCTTCATGGCGCGGACGTCGGTAAGCTGGATGATATTCGGTTTGAGAACGTCGACCTTGTGATCCATCCGCACCGTCATGACAACGGCTGCAAGGGCTATGTCAATACGATCGTTGCTACGCAGGCCAAGAGTGATCTCTTTGGCGGCAAGTACGACGATTACGATCTTGGCGACGCTTCTCCGGTTCCCGAGGACGACGGGGAAGTTCCGTTCTGATCTGATTTATATTTTGGGAGGGCTGGCTTCGGCTGGCCCTCTTTTTGTTTAGGAGGTAAGAGATGGAGAATCTTAAGCCTTTTCAGGAAGACGCGGTCAATCGGATGAAAGACGGCTGCATTCTGGTCGGCGGAGTCGGCAGCGGAAAAACAAGAACTTCAATTGCTTATTATATTTGCTCGGAAGTGAACTGTCCGCATGAGGATGCGCCGAGAGATCTGTATGTGATCACGACGGCGAAGAAGCGTGACTCGAAAGAATGGGAAGCCGAGCTGGAACTGATGGGCGCCAAAGCCGTTGCCGTCGACAGCTGGAACAACATCAAGAAGTATGCCGATGTGACGAAGGCGTTCTTTATATTTGATGAGCAGCGTGTTGTCGGTTATGGAGCATGGACGAAAGCGTTCCTCAAGATCGCAAAAACGAATCGGTGGATATTGCTCAGTGCAACTCCGGCTGATACCTGGTTAGACCTTATTCCGGTTTTTATAGCAAATGGATTTTACCGGAATAAGACCGACTTCTGTGATCAGCATGTCATCTGGTCGAGGTTTTCAAAGTTTCCTCAGGTTAAGGGTTATATGAATCAGGGAAAGCTTATTCGGTACAGGAATCAGATCATGGTAAAGATGGATTATCGGCGTCCCACGGAAGTTCATCATGAGAACGTCCTGGTCAGTTATGACGATGTGATGTATAAGATTGTTCAGAATAAACGCTGGGATCCGTTTAAGGAAGAGCCGATCGAGAACGTCAGTCAGTGCTGCTATTTGATGCGCAAGATCGTGAATAGTGACGAGAGTCGGATACGCGCGCTTGAGCGTCTTTTGGACGAGCATCCGAAAGTCATTATATTTTACAAATACCTTTTTGAGATCGAGATCCTGAAAGCGTTCCTTGAGCAGAGAAAGACACAGTTCTCGGAATGGAACGGACAGAAGCACGAGGCTCTTCCGACCGGAGACGAATGGGTTTACCTTGTACAGTATCAGTCTGGATGCGAAGGCTGGTGCTGTACGGAGACAGACACGATCATATTCTACTCCGACGATTACAGTTACAAGAACATGATACAGGCCGCCGGCCGGATCGACCGAATGAACACCCCTTTTCAAGATTTATATTACTATCACCTTCGTTCGACGGCGCCTATCGACCGTGCGATCGCAAGATCCTTGAAATCAAAGAAGAATTTTAACGAGAGCAGGTTCTTTGACACAGTAAAGTGACCTGCAACATTTACAACGTGTATAATGAGGGGGATAACGCATTTTATCCTTACACTCACTTTATTTTTTACGCGCGCGAGGTGAGGACGATGCGAGAAAGCGGATTTCAGGCTAGGCTCATTCGAACACTAAAAGACCGGTTTCCCGGATGCGTGGTTTTGAAGAACGACGCAAATTATATTCAGGGCATCCCGGATCTGACGGTGTTCTACAAAAACAAGTGGGCCATGCTGGAATGTAAAAAATCAGAGAACGAATCACATCAACCAAATCAGGATTACTACGTCGAGCGGATGGATGACATGTCCTTCGCTCGATTTATATTTCCTGAAAACGAGGAGGAGGTCCTACATGATCTGGAACGAGCATTTGGAAAAAAGAAAAACAATAGAAGGTTTCCCAAATTATGAAATTACCGATAACGGATGTGTGTATAACAAGCATACTGGAAAACGTTTAAGCACTTATGTCAATCAGGGCGGTTATGAAATGGCACCTCTATATGATGCGGTTCATAAAAAAGCCAAGCATAAGAGCGTTCATAGATTGGTCGCTAACGCTTTTATTGAAAACCCAGAACTCAAGCCAACAGTAAATCATATTGATGGAAACAAACTTAATAATTATGTTTCAAACCTTGAATGGAATACTTACTCAGAAAATATTAAGCATGCATACAAACTCGGTCTTAACTTTAGCGGTTTGAATGATGAATACAGAATGGCTGGCACTTTGAAGCATAAAGAATTGTCAAGTCGTAAGGTTAGGGTCATTGAAACTAACGAAATATTTGATTCGTTAACCGAATGCGCTAAAGCATTTAAATGTTCAAAAAGTTGTATTTCTAGAGTATGTAATGGGGTTTATACAAAATATAAAGGCCTTTCATTTGAGTTTGTGGAGGTCTGAATATGATCTGGAATGAGCATATAAAACTTCGAGGGCAACACGCATTTCTAAGCGCAAGTAAGTATCACTGGATCAATTACGATCTGGACAAGCTTGGTGAGAGCTATCGAAGCTTTCAGGCAGTGCAGCGCGGAACGAAACTGCACGCTTTGGCTCAGGGTCTGATCGAGGAGAAGATCCGTCAGGCCAGAACCAAGAAAACATTCAACATGTACGTGAACGATGCGATCGGATACAACATGCTTCCTGAACAGGTTTTATATTTTTCGGAAAACTGTTTCGGAACGGCTGACTGTATCAGCTTTCGCGACAATACGCTCCGCATTCACGATCTGAAGACCGGTTCGACACCGGCTCATATGGAGCAGTTGGAGATCTATGCTGCGCTGTTCTGTCTTGAGTATCGGTACAAACCGGATGAAATCAAGATCGAACTTCGCATTTATCAGAACGACGACATCGAGATCGAGGAGCCGGATCCCAATTATATTTACGAGATCATGGACAAGATCGTTGAATTCGATAAATATTTGTGCGATTTGAAAGCGGAGGAATAAATCATGAAAGATCGAATCTTCACATCGATAGAAAGACAATCTGACAGACTGTTTCATTACGGAACACCGCACCAGGGAAGCACTCCGCATTCCGGCCGGTATGCATGGGGTTCCGGTCAGGTATCTATGCAGGACGCATCAGACCTTAGAGCATTTGCTAATAAAATGCGTCAGGAAATCAATCCAGATACCGGAAAGAAGTATTCCGATACGGAGATCGCCAGAGCCTGGGGCGTTAGCACGACAGAATATCGAAAGATAATGTCTACATCCAAATCGCAGGAACGGGCGGCCAATATTGCTAAGGCAATTCAGTATCGAGATCAGGGTCTTAATGTTGAGGCCATAGCCGAAAAGATGGATGTTCCCCCATCTACGGTTAGAAGCTGGCTTCTTCCTAAAGCGGAAGCATCCGCGAAGAAAAAAGAGAACATTGTTTCTACTTTGAAGCAGCAGGTCGACGAAAAAAGATATTTGGATGTCGGTAAAGGCGTTGGTGCTCAGCTTGCAATTTCTGATACGAGTCTTAAAAATGCGGTTTATCAGCTTCAGCAGGAGGGATACAAGCTCCATACGATTAAAGTGGAACAAGCCACGAACCCTCAGCAAAAAACAACGATTCAGGTTCTGACGAAAGATGACGTTCCCTGGCAGGAAGTGAACGAAAATAGGGACAAGATCCGTTCGCCTCAGGGTGTCTGGTTTGAGAATAACGGCGAAACTATGCGCGGTATTCGGGAACCTGTAAGTATCGATTCTTCAAGGATCAAGGTAAATTACGCAGATACCGGAAACGGGCTCGATCTGGACGGTACTATATTTATTCGTCCTGGTGTGCCTGATTTGTCTCTCGGCCAGAATCATTATGCCCAGGTTCGAATTGCAGTGGATGGATCGCATTATCTGAAAGGAATGGCATTATATTCTGATAAGATCCCGGACGGCTATGATATTCAGTTCAACACAAACAAGACGAGCGATGTTCCGCTTATTGGAGAAAAAGATCACTCTGTATTAAAACCGTTCAAGACTAATAAAGTGACTGGTGAAGTCGATGCCGATAATCCGTTTGGTGCGACGATTCGCCAGTTTGATTATATTGGTGCAGACGGTAAAGAACATCAGAGTGCAATAAACTTGGTCAATACGGATGAAGACTGGAATAAATGGAGTAAGACGCTTGCCTCACAGATGTTGTCTAAGCAGCCGCCGGCTCTTGCAAAGAGACAGCTGGACTTAGTTTATCGTGAAAAGAAAGATCTCTTTGATGAGATATCCAAATACCCAAATGACACGATAAAACAAAAGCTTTTGTATGATCTTGCTGAGGATTGCGACAGCGCGGCTGTACATTTAAAGGCTGCAGCTCTTCCGAGACAGGAACAGAAAGTTATATTACCTTTACAATCCATCAAAGACAATGAGATCTATGCTCCGACATATAAGAACGGTGAGGAAGTTGTTCTTATACGATATCCTCATCAGGGCGTGTTTGAGATACCCCGTCTTATTGTAAATAACAATAATCCGGAAGGCAAGAAAGTTCTTGGTGATGCTAAGAAAGCCATCGGTATAAATGCCAAGGTTGCCCAGCAATTATCAGGAGCAGATTTTGATGGGGATACGGTAACGGTGATTCCTACCGTTAATCAGAACATCAGAACATCTAAGCCCCTTGCTGGAATGGAAAATTTTGATCCTAAAGTCACATATAAAGCATATGAAGGAATGCCTAGTGTCGGTAAGGAAGATGGCTTTGATACGCAGATGCAGATGGGCAAGATATCTAACCTGGTCACTGATATGACTATCAAAGGCGCGACGGAGGCAGAGCTTGTGCGTGCTGAGAAACATGCACAGGTTATCATTGACGCCGAGAAGCATAATCTGAACTGGAAGCAGTCGTACGATGATCAGCAGATTGCTCAGCTGAAAGAGAAGTATCAAGGTGGAGTAAATAAAGGCGCATCCACAATTATATCCAGGGCAAAGAGTGAAGAACGTGTTCCTTTAAGGGCTGATCGGTATAATATCAATCCGGAGACCGGCGCAAAAGAATATATTACGGCCAAAGACGCAAATTATATTGATAAGAGCGGAAAACCCCGGACAAGAACTGAGTCTTCTACGAAAATGGCAGAGACACCAGACGCATATACCCTTGTCTCCAGGGATAGCAACGGTAACCCAACGCCTTATATTATTGAGAAGGTATATGCAGACCATGCAAATCGTCTGAAGGCATTAGCCAATGAGATCCGTAAAGAGTATAATAAGACCCCTAATGGCAAATTAAACCGTGATGCCGCGGAATTATATTCTGATGAGGTAAAGAGTCTCGGTGATAAGCTCCGTTTGGCAGAGATGAACGCCCCCTACGAACGTTTAGCCCAGGCAGCAGCTTCTAAACAGATCAAATCTTATGAAAAGACCCTTACTGGCCTGTCCAAGAAGGAGAGGGAGGAGATCATGAAGAAGTTCCGCACCCAGGTCATCGACGCGACCCGTAAGAAGGCTGGAGCACTCCCCCGAAAGGAGAGGGCTATTAAGACCACAGATCGGGAGTGGGAGGCTATTGTAGCGGGGGCCCTATCTGCGGAGAAGATCCGTAAGATCCTGACCTATATGGATGCAGAGGAGGTACTGTCTCGTACTACCCCCAGAGAGAGCCGGACCATATCGAACGCTAAGCTTGCCCGGGCTAAGTCAATGCTCAATGCCGGCTATACTTGGGCTGATGTCGCTGAAGCGGTTGGCGTAAGTGAATCGGCGCTTCGCAATAAGATTTGAAAGGAGGAATAATTCATGGCAGATGTTCGACTTACAACGATCGACAATCCGTATGATCCGTTTACGCAATGGGATCAATGGTATGCGTATGACACTGTGCAAATGGGTTATTACACTTCTGAATACTTAGCGCGAGTAGCGCCGTGGACTGCTGAAATGTCGCCCGCAGTTGCTGATGCTTTGTTAGAAGATACAATTGATGAGATTTGTAAGCTTAACTTGAGCGGAAAGTACAAGAAAGTTAAGCGAAATGAATCGAAAACAGATTAAAAAGCAAAAGGAATCAGACAAATTGTTCGCCAAAATCTTTAATGTTGTTTGAATGGTTTATCAATTAGGTTTTGAGAATCGAGTGCAACTTCTTTTATTTTGTTAACATCTTTTGATGTAATTTCTATAGGTTGAGACAAATTATAATAATCTGTTTCGATCTCTGTCCCCTCATACACCTCAAATCCCATGGCGGAGAATACATCAATCAGTTGATTTCTCACCTGTGTAATGGGATGGAGATTGCCTGCCTCATGCTTCTTCGCGGGCATGGTAATATCCAGCTTTTCATGCTCGTATCTTGCTTCGGACTCCTTCTGCTTCATCTTCTCATCGATACCGTCCAAAAACTCTGTCGCCCAGGTTTTTAGTTCATTGACCCGCTTTCCGTACTCTGCGCGGTTCTCGGCAGCGATATTTTTCATCTCCGTCATCAGCTGCCCGACTTTCCCCTTCTTGTCCAGGAAAGACTTGCGGAACTCATAAGCCGCTCTGGAATTTTCCAGACCCGCCGCTCCATTCTCAATCTCCTGCCTGATCTGGGTCAGCTTTTCGCCTAATCCGTTAAAATCCTGCATCTCTTCACCCTGCTTTCTTTTTTGTTACTGCCCATAGTCCACTTAAGTGTTTTCATCTGAATAGATCGGAAGAGCACACGTC
>ERZ842401.8568-NODE-8568-length-10016-cov-4.809457_pt1 | contig 10016 bp, 11 predicted proteins | sample MGYA00521270_ERZ842401 | MGnify/ENA primary metagenome ERZ842401 (study PRJEB31892, sample SAMEA3878208) | bioreactor metagenome | biome: Moose rumen | place: Sweden | collected 2011-10 | study: EMG produced TPA metagenomics assembly of the PRJEB12797 data set... | reverse complement strand
ATTTGAAAAGGTTGAATACTATTCTCCAAAAATCATTCCAGCCAACTACAATAGTAATTATTGTAGCGGCAAAACTAAGAATAGTCACAATAAAGTCCAAAGCCTTTACAACAATACTATCTTTTGCTTTATGTGTCTTTTCAGTTGATACAAATCCAAACCAATTAAGTAACAGAACGGGTAACATAATAATTGTTTTAATACCTTCTGAAAATGATGAAAACGGATTGAATAAACCTTGTTTGATAGATTCATGTTCTTTTTCAAGCGTACTAAGATGTCTTATGAACATATCATCACAATCATTTATTGATTTATTATATCTTTCAGTTAAAATGAAGCTATTTTCTCCATTGAGCATTTCTCGGGTTTCTGGTAAGAAATTGATAAGTAACTGGTAATTCCTAACAGACAAACCTTTGAGCGAATCGGTCATAAAAGCAAATATACCATCTTCACCTAATTCGTATTGCATTTCCTTAACTTCAGACGTTAATTCACAGTATAGATTTTGATTAAAATGGTGTTCAGAGATTATTTCATTGATATATTGTATGAATTTATTTCTATAACTCGTAGTGAATTTAATGCGTTTAACAATAGTTGATAACTCAATCTTTTTAGAAATAAAGCCAACGATGATAATTACAATTAAAATTATAATAGGAATTAACTTATCCATTGTTTTCCTCTTTCATTTTTCTGAGAACTTCTTCATTCCGCTCTGCTTCTAATTTCGGATACTTATACCGCCATTGGTCGTATTCCTCACGACTGATTTCCCCATTACGGTACTTTTGAGCCATTTCCTCCCATGGCTGAATCAGTCCTGACATTTTGGCATAGGTTGAGCCAATCTGCTTATTCAGTCTAATGCAGATTTCTCCATCAAGGCGGTCAATTTTGAAACCGTATAAATCTTCCAAAGCAAAGAGTGTGTGCATCAGTCCTGTATAACTGTCAATATTTGGCACATTCAAAGCCTCGGTTGATACATCAAGAGCATCTGCCAATTTTTCTACAAGGTCAGCTTTTGGAGTTCTCGAACCAGATTCATACTGTGCCATGCGGATGTCAGCAGTCCGTTCGGAAAATCCTACCTGCAAGCCTAAAAATTTCTGTGTCATTCCTCTCAGGTTTCGGATAAATCTGATTCTTTCACCAATTCCCATTTTGATTACCTCCTATTTCAACTGTGAATAGATTGAGCCGCCATTTTTCACAAATCTATTATAACATATTCGCTTAGTATTTGTCAAGATAGCAGAAATAAAAAAGTTTAGTGAAAAAGCACTTGACATAACTAAAAATGTTTAGTATAATAAAAATATAGCTTAAACAAAATAAGTTAATTTTTAGAAGGGAGGTAATTTGAATGACAGATAAAAGTTTCATGAGGGTGGAAGATGTTGCCAAAGAGCTTGATGTTTCAAAGTCCTATGCTTACAAAATTGTGCAGAGACTCAATAAAGAACTGGAAGATAAGGGCTATATCACTATTTCGGGCAGAGTGAACAGACAGTATTTTCTTGAAAGAACTTGTTACGGCAGTATTTCGGAAAATCAGGAAAGGAAGGGATAATATGTCAGTTTACAAAGACGGCAATAAATGGCGTGTGATTTACCGCTACACCGACAGCAGAGGTGAACGCAAACAGACACAAAAACGTGGATTTCCCACTAAAAAAGAGGCTCAGGCATGGGAACGTGAGCAGATGAACAAAATGGAATCCAATCTCGACATGACTTTTGAAAGTTTCTCCGAAATTTACTTCTCAGACATGAAGAAACGTCTGAAAGAAAATACATGGCATACGAAAGAACACATTCTCCGCACAAAGTTGCTCCCATTTTTCGGAAAGCATAAGATGTGCGATATTCAGCCGAAAGATGTAGTCGCATGGCAGAATGAAATGCTAAGTGGTTCAACCAAATCAGGAAAAGCCTATTCTCCTGTTTATCTGAAAACACTTCATAATCAGTTGAGTGCAATTTTCAATTATGCGGTGAGATTTTACGGACTGGCAAGCAATCCGGCTGCCAAAGCTGGCAACATGGGCAAGGCGAAAAGCCGTGAAATGCTGTTCTGGACACAGGAGGAGTACAAGAAATTTGCTGAGGTCATGATGAACAAACCGCTTTCGTTCTACGCTTTTGAAATGCTCTACTGGTGTGGCATTCGTGAAGGAGAATTACTTGCTCTGACCCCTGCTGATTTTGATTTTCAGAAACAGACAGTTTCTATCACAAAATCATATCAGCGTATTAAGGGACAAGATGTCATTACTGACCCGAAAACACCTAAAAGCAACAGAGTTATCAAAATGCCTGATTTTCTTTCAGATGAAATTCAAGACTTTCTCGGTCAGCTTTATGGAATTGGAGAACATGACCGAATGTTTATGGTGACTAAAAGTTATCTTCATCATGAAATGAACAGAGGAGCTAAGGAATCAGAAGTTAAACGTATCAGAATTCATGACCTCAGACATTCACATATTTCATTATTGATTGAAATGGGATTTTCTGCTGTGGCAATCGCTGACAGAGTAGGTCATGAAAGTATTGATATTACTTACAAATATGCACATTTATTTCCGAGTACACAGACAGAAATGGCTGACAAGCTGAGTGGACTCCGAAATGATGATAATATTGATAGTGGAAAGGCAGGTGATAATAATGTCAGCAAAAAATCTTGATAACAAGGGCAGATTCAGAAATTTGACAATCGGATTCAGAGTTTCGCCCGAAGAAAACAAGTTGATTAACTCGGCTGTGGCACTCTCAGGACTGACGAAACAAGACTACATTGTGAAGCGTCTGCTCTGCCGTGATGTGGTAGTGCAGGGAAATCCGAAAGTCTACAAGGCTCTGAAAAATCAGCTTGCCGAAGTTCTGACCGAATTACAGCGGATTGAAAACGGCTGTGCAGTTGATGAGGAACTACTTATGACTATCAATCTGATTACGACAACTCTCAACGGCATGAAAGGAGAATGATTATGCCTTCTGAAAAAGAAATGACTGCTCAAAATGCACCTGTTGGCTCAGGTGTAGAGCAGTCAAATCCCAATAACACTATTATTATACCAGAAAATGAGGGATATTTCAACCCCTATGACGAAGAAATTTTTGAAGCTCAGATGCAGTATGAGCGTGAAAGCTCTCCGAACTATATGCAGACCGTTTCCATGCCTGAACTTTATGAAATGGTCTATTCCGGAAAACCGCCTGTCATTGATAATTTTCTGTATCCAGGTACTTATCTGTTTGTTGGTGCACCCAAAGTCGGAAAAAGTTTCATGATGGCACAGATTGCCTATCATGTGAGTTCAGGTCTGCCAATGTGGAATTATCCTGTTCGTCAGGGAACTGTGCTGTATCTGGCTCTGGAAGATGATTACCGCAGATTGCAGGAGCGACTTTACAGAATGTTCGGAACGGAAACCACATCACATCTTTTCTTTTCAGTAGCCTCTAAATCGCTGAACAATGGACTGACGGAACAGCTCGATATGTTCCTGAATGAACACTCTGATACCAATTTGATTATTATTGATACCTTACAGAAAATCCGTGATGCCGAAGGTGATGCATACAGCTATGCGAAAGATTATGACATTATCGCCCAATTGAAAGCATTTTCGGATAAAACTGGTATCTGTCTGATACTGGTTCATCACACCAGAAAACAGAAGTCCGATGATAATTTCGACAGAATTTCGGGAACAAATGGCTTGCTTGGTGCTGCTGACAGTGCTTTTGTAATGTACAAGTCAAAGCGTACCGAAAGTGAGGCTACTATTGAAGTTTCAGGTCGTGACCAACCTGACAAAAAATATCAGATTACCAGAAACAAAGATACACTGTGCTGGGATTTCAAGAGTGCAAAATCAACTTGCTGTGAAGAACCACCTGAACCTGTGCTTGAGGCAATTGGAAATTTCATTACTGAGAACAATCTGTCTTGGGAAGGTACTGCTACGGAACTGATTGAGCAGCTCAAAATTGAGATTCAGCCAAATGCTCTGTCAATGAAATTGAATGTCAATGCAAGCAAGCTGTACCACAAATATTATATCTGGTACACTAATAAGCGAACCCACAAGGGCAGAATGATTCAGCTCCGCTATGATGTCAATCATCCGATTATGATTCAGCCGACTGCACCAGTGAACGAAACAACTGACATTCCGTCCTCGTCTGACAAAATCACACCAATGGAAGAATCTGACAGCGATTCCAATGCGTGACGCACCGTGACGGTCGTGACGATGTTTTTGAGGTCACGAAAAGACCGTCACCATCGACACACATCGTCACGCTAAAGTGAATTTCGGCATCAGCCGTCAAAAGGGAGTGCAGAGGGAACGGCTGCCGCCATGTACTTGTGATAGATGCCCTCTGTGGCAGATGTCACAAGTACTATGGCGTTACAATCGGCAATCATGCCGTTTGTAATTCCGGAGTCCTCTCCGGTTTTCGGCTTTGCGATGTCCCTATCGTTCAAAGCCGATTATTAAAAATTTAGTTCTTATGATAGGAGAGAGTTATTTGAAAGAAAAGAGAATATCATTCAGTCAGGGACATGGTTCACTGTCCCACAACAATAGAGAGTTCAGAGCCAATAATGTTGATGCAAGTCGAACCTGTAACAACATCACATTTGTCAGTCAGCCAATCGCTGAGGCTTATGAACAGCTTTTCGGTGAATCCACAAGGCAATACAATGCCCGTCAGAAAAGAAATGACCGGAAGATTCAGGGGAGTTATTATGAACACTTGTTTCATTGCAAGCCGTCCAATTCAGTAGTCACTGCGGCAGATAAGCGGAACAGTTTCTATGAAGATGTGATGCAGATTGGCAGAATGGAAGATTCTGGAATTGGTACGGAAGATGCCGAACTTGTCGCAGAATGTCTGAAAGAATACATGAATGGGTTTCAGGCAAGAAACCCCAATTTCTATGTTTTCAATGCCGTTCTGCACATGGATGAAGCAACTCCGCACCTGCACATTGATTATATTCCAGTCGGTCACTATTCCAGAGGTCAGGACACGCAAAATGGAATTGCTCAGGCACTCAAAGAAATGGGGTTCGGTATCGGGAAAGATGCTATCGCCAGATGGAGAGCCAGAGAAATTGAGGTCATCAATCAGATTTGCCGTCAACATGGAATTGAGCCGTTATCGCCTGAAACGTCCAGAGGTACACTCGAAATTCCAGAATACAAAGAACAAATTCACAAGACTAAGCAACTGAAAAAAGAAAATGAACAGGTTGAAACTCAACTCGCTGAAATCAGGAGTGAACTCGAACAAAGTGCCAAAAAGAAACGCAAAATCAAGACGATTGATGAAGTCAAAACTGGCAAAACATTGACCGGAAAAGTTGTCCTCAGCAGAGAAGATTATGATGAAATTTCAGGACTTGCCAAAAAACAGATTGCGACTGAAAACCGTGAGAGCAGAGAAAAGAAACTCACCGAAACACTCAAACAAAAAGATTCCCAGATTGCACAGCTCACCAGTGAAAATGTTGAATTAAAGGCGAAAATCAGTCCTAAAATGGGATTTATGTCAAGAGAACAGCTCAAAGCCTCTGCTAAAGATGCTGAACAGCGAAATTATAAGCGTGAAAATCAGCAATTACGAGCGTTTATCGAAGATATGGGACTTTCTTTTCAGTTAAGCCATTATTTACATCATCATAACGGAGATTTGGAATAATTATCCAGAAAGAACAACTCCAAAGACTTCTCAAATCAGAGGTCTTTGGAGTTATTTTGATAATTCAGCAACAATCTGTCCAAGTAGTGCATATCGTTCAGCAGACATTTTTCTTGTGTTCAGGTTCAAATTTCGGAAAGTATCGGTCAGATTTTGTATGATGGTAGTCTGTGATTCAGATAATCCATGTACTGAAACATTCCCTCTGTGGGAAATTCCGCATAAAGTATCCATTGAAATATTGAAAATGACTGCCAAAGAACGCAAAGTTTCAAATGGTGGTGTTGCGGTATTGTTCTCATACTTGCAGATAGTAGCTTCCGAAACATTCAATCTTTGAGCAAGTTCTTTCTGTGTCATGTTCTGTTTTTTGCGTAGTTCCTTGATTGTTGCACCAAGTTCATAAATCATCTGACTCACTTCCTTTCCTGATATTAAAATTATACCTCAAAATACTTGAAAATTATTCAAGTTTGTGATATAATAATTAAATAAAAAGAAAGTTTTTCTGTCAAAAATTGAATTTCATTCATAATCTGACAGAAGTGGGAGGATAGAATGGCTAAAAATGAAAGTCTGAATAAGGCAAATAAGGCTAAAAAAGACGAATTTTACACACAGTTACCAGATATTGAAAAGGAACTTCGGCATTACAAGCACTATTTCAAGGATAAGACAGTATTTTGTAACTGTGATGACCCCTATGAGAGCAATTTCGTGAAATACTTTGCCATGAATTTTCATGCTCTCGGACTGAAAAAGCTGATTGCTACCTGTTATTCGACTTCGCCTGTGATGTACAGTCAGCTTGCATTTTATGGCGAAAGTACGGATTTCGGAACTGATAAAGTCGGAAGAAAACCCTATAAAATTGAAATTACACAAATCAATGACGAAAATGGTGACGGAGCTGTCGACCTTGAGGATTTTGAAACCATGCTGAAAAAGAATCCGCCTCAACTGCTGACTGGAAACGGAGATTTCCGCTCCGCTGAGTGTATCGAGTTACTGAAAGAGGCAGATATTATTGTTACTAATCCGCCTTTCAGTTTGTTTCGGGAGTATATTGCCCAGTTGATGCAGTATCAGAAAAAATTTGTCATCATTGGCAATGTCAATGCTATTACATATAAAGAAGTATTTCCATTGATAAAAAATAATGATATTTGGTTTGGTGCAAGTATTCACAGCGGTGACAGAGAATTTCGTGTGCCTGATGATTATCCTCTGACTGCTGCAAGCTATCGAATAGATGAGAATAATCTCAAATATGTTCGTGTGAAAGGAGTCAGATGGTTCACTAATCTTGATTATCCATTACGACATGAAGATTTAATTCTGTACACACACTATACTCCGGAAGAATTTCCAACTTATGATAATTATGATGCAATCGAAGTATCAAAAACTTCCGAAATTCCTTGTGATTACACTGGCATTATGGGAGTACCGATTACTTTTCTGGACAAGTACAATCCTGAACAGTTTGAAATTATTGGACTTGACAGATACACCGTTCCGAAAGAGTATCTTGTTGGTGGTCGTGTCGCAATTGACGGAAAACCAAGATATGCAAGAATTTTAATCAGAAAGAAGGCTTAATTATGCAAATCAAACTGGAAGAACATACCATTGAGGAAGTATTCAACGGCTATGAAGATAATGCTGAAAGTGGTGTTGTCGGATTTGGTGGTCGGCTGAACATCAGACCGGCATTTCAGCGTGAATTCGTCTATAAGGAAAAAGAGAGTATGGCGGTTATAGATACTGTGTACAAGGGATTTCCCTTGAATGTCATGTATTGGGTTGAGGACGAACAGGGAAATTATGAACTTCTTGACGGTCAGCAGAGAACTATCAGCATTTGTCAGTACTGTGCAGGAGATTTCTCCATTATGATAGATGGAAAGCCTCGCACATTCTCCAATCTGACCGGAGCTGAACAACGGCAGATACTTGACTACAAATTGATGATTTACGTTTGCAAGGGTAGTGACAAGGAAAAACTGGACTGGTTCAAGATTATCAATATTGCAGGAGTTACACTGACGGAGCAGGAACTCAGAAACGCTATCTACACAGGCGAATGGCTGACCGATGCTAAGAGATATTTCAGCAAAAACGGCTGTGCCGCTTACAAAATCGCCAATAAGTACATGAATGGTGAAATGAACCGTCAGGCATACCTTGAAAAAGCGATTAAATGGCTTGCCTCTCGTGAAAATATGACGATTGAGGAGTATATGTCAGCACATCAGCATGATACGAACGCCTCCAAATTATGGCTTTATTTCCAGAATGTCATAAACTGGGTCAAGACGATTTTCCCGAAATACCGCAAAGAAATGAAAGGTTTGGAATGGGGATTGTTCTACAATCAGTACAGCTCGGCAGAATTTGACCCTGTGGCACTCGAAACCAGAATCAGTGCGTTGATGTCCGACAAGGAAGTCACGAGCAAAAAGGGTGTTTATGAATATCTTCTCAGCGGAAAAGAAAAATGCCTGAGCCTCCGACAGTTTGATGATGAGGATAAGTGTGAGAAATACGAACAGCAGAAAGGAATCTGCCCTATCTGTCAGAAACACTTCGATTATGAGAAAATGCACGCTGACCATATCACTCCGTGGCACGCAGGAGGTAAGACTGTTCCTGAAAATCTGCAAATGCTGTGCAGGGATTGTAATTTGAAAAAGTCGGGGCAAATGTAGAATTTTGATTTTTTCTTTACAATCAAACAATTATGTGTTATAATTAAAATGTTAGGGCGTTTTTAATTATACTTTTAACATGATTTTTATTGGAGGGTTAATGAGTAATATTTCTGTTAGTTCGGATTTTAGCTACTTTTGCGACAATTTGAAGTTAAGTGATTTAACTGTTTCAAATGTTCGTACTCGATATCATGCAATTACTAAAAGGATAAATCAGGATTTTTGGAATACTGATTCTGATGTAAGACATAGCCTTTATGTTGGCTCATACGGAAGGGGTACTTGTATTTATACAAGTGATATTGATATTATAGTTGAGTTGCCGTGGAGTGAGTACTCAAAATATGACGATTACTCTGGTAATGGTCAATCTTATCTATTACAAGTGGTTAAACTTAGCCTTAGAAGTACATATAGTCGTTCAGATATAAGTGCTGATGGACAAGTAATAGATATTTGGTTTACCGATGGAGTACAGTTTGAGGTAGTTCCAGCTTTCAAATATTCGGATGATAGCGGGTATTGCTATCCAGATACAAACAATGGTGGTTCGTGGAAATCAATGAATCCTAAGTTAGAAATAGACAGCTTTAATTTACAGAATAAAAAAACTAACAACAATCTAAAAAGGCTTTGCAGAATGATAAGAGCATGGAACGCAACAAATAATGTCCTTATGTCAGGCATATTAATTGATACAATTGCGTTTCGTTTCCTCAGTGATTATGAATATGCTGATAGATTTTATGAATACTACGACTGGATGTCCAGAGATTTTTTTAAATACCTATATGATAATGCAGATAAAGATTATTGGATTAAACCTGGGAGTGGAGAAAGAGTTTACAAAAAATATACTTTCAAGTCAGCCGCTAAGAAAGCATATGAAAAATGCCTCAAAGCTCTTGATGACTTTAGTAAAGGCTATTCATATTGTTGGCATGAAGATTGGAGGGAGATTTATGGAAACAGATTCCCATGAACACGATTCAGCATTATACAGTCAATTAGAAGATTCTTATGGAAAAATAAATTACAGCTATACTACTCAAGTAATTAAGGCGAGTGGATTAAAAAAACAAGACAATATATTAAAATGGTTACAAATGATTCTTTCGGCTCTTTCGACAGGAGGGTTTATTAGTTCACTTATTACAAATAATACTGTTTCAGTTTGGGTTAGTGGACTTTGTTCAACCATGTTATTAGTTCTTACTGCCTACTTCAAAGATAATAATTTATCCTTTACTTATCAAAAGCATCTTGACACTTCTAATAAACTTTGGTTAATTAGAGAGCAATACTTATCATTATTAACTGATTTTGATACTTTATCACGAGAAGAAGTAACCGAACGTCGAAACACCTTACAGGAAAAGGCAGCAAAGATATACGAAGAAGCACCTTTAACTGATGATAAGAGCTATTCTTTAGCTCAAAAAGCATTGAAAAATAATGAGTCTCAATTTTTTTCTCGGGAAGAGTTAAACTTAATGTTACCTGAAAATTTGAGAAAGTGAATACCATGCTTTTTGGCAACACAATGGCAACAAAAAATCAGATACTCCA
>ERZ842401.8566-NODE-8566-length-10017-cov-4.428629_pt1 | contig 10017 bp, 7 predicted proteins | sample MGYA00521270_ERZ842401 | MGnify/ENA primary metagenome ERZ842401 (study PRJEB31892, sample SAMEA3878208) | bioreactor metagenome | biome: Moose rumen | place: Sweden | collected 2011-10 | study: EMG produced TPA metagenomics assembly of the PRJEB12797 data set... | reverse complement strand
CATCAGCTTGGCAGCCTTTTTCAGTCGCTTGGTAGCTACCTTGTTGGCTTTCTTGCCACGTTGCTTGGTGATGTTGGCATTCTCTATGGCACGTTGACGGAAGATGACGAAAAGCGACAGGAAAATGAGTGCCAGCATGGCAAGAGACACCCAATAGCCCGTAGAACCGAAGAAGAAGTCGTCGCGGGCATGCTGGCGGGTGTCACCTGTCTTGATGTGACGGATGTCCTTCCCCAGCAGCTGCAGGTCTTCCTGTCCTGTGAAGTCGCTCACACTGGCTGAACCGGAGCCCTTTTCCACGGTCAATGTAAAGCCTTCCGACTTGGCCGTCTCATACTTATGGGTAGCCGTGTTGAAATAGGTGAACTCTATCGGTGGAATCTCGTAGGTGCCCTGATGGCGAGGCACAGCCAGGATATCGTAGATGATGGTGCCTTCAAGACCATTGGATGTCAGCTTGGTCTTATCGGTGATCTTTGCATCGTATTTGTCGAAGTCCTTGGGGAACTCCACCACAGGCTGCTTGACCAGCTTGAGGTTGCCAGTACCACTGACGATGACGCGGAGCGAGATCGGGTCGTTGGCACGAGTGATCTTCTTGTTGAGTTGTGCGGAGATGTTGAACTGCCCTACTCCACCTGAGAAATTGGCAGGTCGGGTCGGTAGCGGATCTACCTGTATCTCAATACCAGGAGCCTTGATCTGCTTCTTCACCTCTATGTATCCAGAACCGCCATTGAAGAAAGCCTCGAAGGGATCGATATTACGATTCTGCTGCACCACGATACCGTCGAAGGTGATACTCGGAATCTGGAGTTTACCCGCCATCTGCGGAAACATCACATACTGGCTCCACGTACAGGTACGATAGGGCCGGCCATTGACCGTCTCTACCTTAAAGCTCTTCTGCTGCGGCAGATTTACCTCTTGGGTATAGAAGCTCTTCAGGTCGGGCATATCACCACGCAACTGTGTCAGCGATACAAGGGTGTATACCTTATATGTCAGGAGTATCGGCTCCTGTTCGTAGACACGTTTCTTGTTGGCACTGACCTTGATGAAGAGGTCGGAACCCGATATCTGACTGCCGGCATCTCGCACTTCCGGCTCATTACTTTGTCTACGGCTTGAGGCTCCCCCACCCTGTGCACCTACTGAGGTACCCGTCACCTTAATGGTCAATGCATTAGAGGCAATGCTCTTGCCTTTGACCGTGACATGGGCTGGCGGTATGGTGTAGCTGCCATTCTTTGCGGCTGCCACGATGTATGTGTAAGTGATGGAGGAAGATGAACTGGTGTGGCCGTTAATCATCTGATAACTGGACTGCATGGAACGATTAGGCCCGATCAGCACTTCGAAAGCGTCAGGGATATTGCCAGCCCGGAATTCGTCCACATCCTGCGTATTCACCGTATAGGTAAGACGGAACTGCTCACCTACGGCTACCTGAGAGGGCGCTGATCCCGTCAGGGTCTGCGAAATGGTGGATAGTGAATAGTGGAAAGTAAATAGTACTATCAGTACTCTCACTAACGAAAACACTTTCACATCACCTCGGTTTATAATCTCTATTTTCATTGCGGTAGCAAAATCTTCACTTTTCACTCTTCACTTCTTTATTACCAGTTCTTCTGAATGTTACGACGCTGTGGCTGTTGCTGGGCCTTCTTCATGCGGTCTTGCGTCTGTTTCTCGTTCTGTATGGCAGCATTCAGCAACTGTTCAGCATTCTCCTTGCTCATCTGGGGCTTCTGTTGCTCCTGCTTCTTCTGTTCCTGCTTGTCCTTCTGCTGCTCCTGCTGGTCTTGCTTTTGTTCTTGCTTGTCCTTCTGTTGCTGTTGCTGCTGGTTCTGCTGTTGCTGGTCCTGCTTCTGTTTCTGATGCTTGCAGAGCACCAGGTTGTATCTGGTCTCGTCATCATTTGGATTCAGGCGCAAGGCATTCTTGTAAGCCTCAATGGCTTCGCCGTACATCTTATGCGACTGGCAGATAACTCCCATATTGTGATAGGACTGGTACTTACGCAAAGGATTTGTTTCCATCTTGGCCGCACTCTCAAACTGCACGATAGCAGCTGAATCCTTCTTCTGCGCCATCAGGGCATTACCCAGATTGTAAGCTGCCTGCGGATTGCGGGGATTCTTCTCAAGTGCCTTTCGGTAGGATACCTCCGCATTGGCAAAGTCACCGGTACCAAACAGTTTGTTTCCCTGACGGATATACTGACGGTCGGTAGTTTGCGCAGAAGAGGAAGCTGCGACCAATAATAAGAACAGCATAGCAGCCTGCTTCCGGGATCCGAAGAGCGAAAGACGCTTCAACAACGGGTTACGACGGTCTAAGATGCAAATCTCAATGATGAGAAGGAGGAGAGCCAGAACGCCGAATGCCTGGAACTGCTCGTCGAAGTCACTGTAGACCGTTGTGGATGTTTCCTTCTTTGAAAGTTTGTCAAGCTCGTTGTCCAACTGCTGCTGGGCCGCACTGTTGTTCTCCACATGGATATAGACACCGCCTCCGGCAGCAGCCAGCTGCTTACACATGTCCTCGTTGAGTGCAGACATCACGGTATTGCCCGTATTGTCCTTCATATAGTCGCCTGTTCCTGGAATGGGAATCGGGGCACCGTTCGACGAGCCAACGCCCAGCACATAGACGCTCATGCCTTTTTTCTTCGCAGCCTCGGCAGCCTCAATGGCACCACCCTCATGGTCCTCACCATCGGTAATGACAATGATAGCCTTGCCAATGCCTTCCTCCTGAGTAAAACTACTGGTAGCCATATTGATGGCAGCTGCGATATCCGTTCCCTGTGTTGCAATCATGCTCGGGTCGATACTCGAGAGGAACATCTTGGCCGACACATAATCACTCGTGATGGGCAACTGGATAAAGGCATCGCCGGCAAAGACGATGAGACCAATCTTGTCGTTGGTAAAGTGGTCCACCAGATTCTCCACCATCATCTTCGAACGGTCCAGACGACTCGGAACAATGTCTTCCGCCCGCATCGAGTTGGAGATGTCGAGGGCTATAATGGTCTCGATGCCTGTTCGCTTCTCCTGACTGATCTTCGTTCCCATCTGCGGACGGGCCAGCATGACGATGAGCAGGGCCAGGGCTGCCTGCAAGATCCAGAACTTCACCAAGGGTCTGAAACGAGACACGTCGGGCATCAGTTCCTTCAGCAGTTTGGGGTCGCCAAACTTGCGCAGCCGCTTCTTCCTGTTACGGAAGGTGACAAACCTGATAAGTGCCAACACGGGTATCAGCACCAGCAGCCAGAGATATATGGGGTCTTCAAATCTAAACATCTTACGGTATTCTTCTAAATATTGTGATACGCAGCAGGATCTCAAGCAACAGGGCAATTACGGCTGCTAGGGCAAAAGGCTGATAGGCCTCATACTTCTTGCTGAACTGCTTTACGTTAAGCTTCGACTTCTCCAGCTGGTCAATCTCCTTATATATATTACGCAATTCCTTTGTATTGGTGGCACGATAGAAGTCGCCATCGGTTGCGGCTGCTATCTCGCTCAGGGTCTTGTCATCTATCTCAACCGGGATGTTTACATACTGCACACCTCCGGCCACAGGCATCGGGTAAGGAGCCACCTTGTTGGTACCCACACCGATGGTATAGACACGCACGCCCAGACTCTTGGCAATCTCAGCTGCCGTCATCGGGGAGATGTCACCTCGGTTATTACTACCGTCGGTAAGCAGAATCACCACCTTGCTCTTGGCCTTCGACTCTTTCAGACGGCTCACGGCATTGGCCAGTCCCATACCTATGGCAGTACCATCCTCTATCAGTCCACGGGCGGCAATATCGGTACGCGTATTCTGAAGGAGGTTCAGCAGCGAGGCATGGTCCGTGGTCATCGGACACTGCGTGAAAGCCTCTCCAGCGAAAATGGTCAGGCCGATGTTGTCGTTGGGACGACCTACGATAAACTCCGACGCCACCTGCTTGGCAGCCTCAATGCGGTTGGGCTTCAGGTCTTCAGCCAGCATACTAGTCGATACGTCCATAGCCAGCATGATATCGATGCCTTCCACCGTCTTACTCTTCCAGGAATTCTGCGTCTGGGGACGGGCCAGCACGATGACAACCATTGTGAACACCAGCACCCGGAGAAGCATGGAGAGGGGCATGAGCTTCACCTTCCAGCTTTTCGGCAGATGGCTGAACGCAAAGGTATCGCTCATCCGCATGGTGGGCTCCGTCTTTTTCCTGTACATCACATACCAGATGATATAGGGTATGATGAGCAGGAGCAGAAACAGATATTCTTTATTGGCAAATTCCATACTTCAATTCCTAATTAATCAGTTGATAAGTGGCATAACCCACATAGGCGAGCAGTGCGACACTACAGATAAGGAGGGCCGTGATCACCGTCTTCAGGATCCGGCGTGCCTTCACGCTGCGCTGGTCCTCTTCAGAAAGCTGAGGCTTGACGGTCTCTTCCACGGGAACATTCTCCAGCTTCGTCTGGTTGATGAACTCTATGGCATTCACGAGGTTCATGTCGTTCTCATTGATCAGCGTAGAGTATTTCGCAAACTTCACCAAGTCAGCTGTCGTAAAGAGCTGGCGCAGTTCGTCGAGGGCCTTCTGGTCCTGAGTGGCGGTCAACCGCTCAATGATTTCCGAGCTGGTCATCTCCATCGCCCTGAAGCCATAGCGCTCCTCAATATACTTACGGAGGGTCTCGGTCAGCTTCGTATAGTATTCCTTCGAATCCTCCGAGGTCACCATCTTGTCTGCCTTAATCTGCTCGATTTCCTTCATTGCCTTCTGGTGCGGCAATAGCTTCTTCACAATCTTGATGTGGGTGATAATCGGCTTGTTGTCGCGCAGACGAACGTAAAGATAATACGTTAAGGCTAAGATGATTAGCAGCAGGACGCTCAACCAAAAGATTGGGCTCCATTCGCTCCATAGGAAGGGACTTTCTTGAACACCCTTGGGCCCGAAGAACTGATCCATATGCGTGGTGTCAACCTCCATGGTCAAGACTTTCAAGGCGAGGCTCTTACTCTGGTGAGGCTTTCCGTCAATCTTCACCGTCAGGGCAGGGATATAATATAAGGTATCATCGAAGGAGGTCAGCGTATAGACCATCGACTTCTCCACGAACCCGTTCTCCACCTGACGGTCTTCCTGTGGCTGGCAGGTGAGAACCTCTACGCCGGGCGTCACATACTCCGTCGGCTTGAACTGTGGGAACTCCACCTTGGCGTTTTCCTTTGCCACAGCCTTCAAGGTGACATGCGCCTGCTGTCCGACGAGCATCTCTATATTATCGATGCTCGCTTCAACAGCCTCCTGTGCCTGTACAAGAACAGCCCCAGTCAGCAACATCGCCCATATAACCAATATCTTCTTCATTCTGTGATAATCTGTGTAATCTGTGGCTCAACTCCTTTGCTTGAATAACATCAGCAGCGACTTCACGAAATCTTCGTTGGTAGCAATGCTTATACTGTCTACATTACTCTTGGTGAACGTCTCCAGCAACTGCGCCTGACGCGTCATCCAATACTGGCGGTAAGAATCACGCAGGCGCTTCGAACAGGTGTCGATATACTGTTCAAAGCCCGTCTCGGCATCCACTACCTTCATCAGTCCCACGTCAGGCAGTTCCTTGGCACGCTGGTCGTAGACCTGAATAGCCACTACGTCATGCTTGCGATTCGCAATCTGCAAGGACTGTTGGAAGTCGTTGCGCACATAGAAGTCGCTCAGTATGAAGGTGGTCGTGCGGCGCTTCTGCACACTCGACAGGAACTCCATAGCCTGCCTGACATCCGTCTTCTTCGACTCCGGCTGGAAGTCGAGCATCTCGCGGATGATGTAGAGTATGTGCTTACGTCCCTTCTTGGGAGGGATGTACTTCTCTATCTTGTCAGAGAAGAAGATGACACCTATTTTATCGTTGTTCTGGATAGCCGAGAAGGCGATGGTAGCGGCAATCTCCGTCACCATATCGCGCTTCATCTGCTTCTGCGTACCGAAGTCGAGCGATCCGCTGACATCGATGAGCAGCATCACCGTCAGTTCGCGCTCTTCCTCAAACACCTTCACGTAGGGCCGATGGAAGCGGGCAGTCACGTTCCAGTCAATGTCGCGCACATCGTCGCCGAACTGATACTCGCGCACCTCGCTGAAGGCCATACCCCTACCCTTGAAGGCAGAATGGTACTGACCTGCAAAGATGTTCGAGCTCAGACCACGGGTCTTGATCTCTATCTTCCTGACTTTCTTTATGATCTCACTGGTTTCCATCAAGGCACTTCAACCTTATTGATAATCTTCGATACGATTTCCTCGCTCGTGATGTTGCTGGCCTCGGCTTCATAGGTGAGACCGATACGGTGGCGCAGTACGTCGTGAGCCACAGCACGCACATCCTCAGGCACCACATAGCCGCGACGCTTGATGAAGGCATAGGCACGGGCTGCCTTGGCCAGATTGATACTGGCACGGGGAGAACCTCCGAACGAGATCATATCCTTCAGGTCCTTCAGACCATAACGGTCGGGATAGCGAGTGGCAAACACGATGTCGGCAATATACTGCTCTATCTTCTCGTCGATATACACCTCACGCACCACGCTGCGGGCCTTGAGTATCTCATCGGCCGTCGTCACAGGACTCACCTTCGGCATCTCACCGGCGATATTCTCACGGATAATCTTCTTCTCCTCATCAAGCGTCGGATAGTCAATCACCACCTTCAGCATGAAACGGTCTACCTGGGCCTCGGGCAGCGGATAGGTACCCTCCTGCTCTATCGGGTTCTGCGTAGCCATCACCAGGAATGGGTTCGGCAGGAGGAATGTCTCGCTGCCGAGGGTCACCTGCTTCTCTTGCATGGCTTCCAACAGGGCACTCTGCACCTTGGCCGGGGCACGGTTGATTTCATCAGCCAGCACGAAGTTGGCGAATACGGGGCCTTTCTTCACCTGGAACTTCTCATCCTTCTGCGAATAGATCATCGTACCGATGACATCGGCAGGGAGAAGGTCGGGTGTAAACTGAATGCGGCTATAGTCAGAGTCTATCAACTGCGAAAGGGTCTTGATGGCCAATGTCTTGGCAAGACCGGGGACACCTTCCAGCAGGATATGTCCATCACTCAACAGACCTATCAGGAGAGAGTCAACGAGGTGCTTCTGCCCCACGATGACACGATCCATACCCGTCACAAGATTTGTAACAAATGCACTTTGCTGTTCTATCCGGATATTCAGCTCACGGATATCAATTGCTTCTGCCATAATATTTTCTCTTTAATCGTTTTCTTAATTTTGACCGCAAAAGTAGTCATTTAATCGATTATACGGTACATTTTCCTATCTAAATAATATTAAAAAAGTTTCCTAAAACCTAAGTTTTAAGAAACTTTTTCATTCAAGCGCCAAAATGGCATCTATTTCTGCGCCTTTTTCTTCTTCAGTTCCAGTTTGGGAATCATTATTTCCTGTCCGGCCTTGATGTCGGCATCGCCCTTGATGCCATTGAAAACTTGCAGATAACACTCCATGCCCGGGCCCAGCGTACGCTTACAGATACGGGCCAGATTGTCGCCTGCACGGACTTTCTCCTTGTGGTCGAGGCCAACGATGCGGTAGGCGCCTGTCCTGACGCGTGAGTCCATCTGCTCATACTTGCTGAAATCGTCTGGCTCCACAACCTTCTGTTCCTTTTCGGCGACAGGCGCAGGTGCCTTGACCTCTATGTCCTTCTTGAGCTCCACGGGCTTTTCCGCCACCGTTTGATTCACGACAGGCTTCTCCTTGGGTTGTTCTACGACGGGCTGGGTTGGCTTCCAGGGTTCTACGTTCATCTCCCGGCCTATCATAAAGCCGATGAGGAGTCCTGCCACACCTGCTGCCAAGGCGATCAGGGGCCATTTCCAGTTCTTTCGTCCCGAATCCATTTCCTCTTCCAGTTCCTCACCAGTCTCCTGTTCTTGCTCCTGCTCATCTTCCGTCTCCTGTCCCTGCTCGTCTTTCGTTTCTTCTTCAATGGTGGCTACAGGCGTTTCTACAACAGGTGCTTCCGGTTCAGGATTGAGAGCCTCTTCCGGCTCTTCTGTTTCCTTCGCATCCTCAAAGTCCACACCTTCGTTCAGGACGACGGTCTCAAACTGCGAGAAGGGCTTGTTCACCAGTTCCTTCATCAGGCTATCCGGCGTAAAGGTGATCTTCTCGTGCTTCTCTATGAGCATACGGTCACCCGTGTTGACATTGATGCTTTCACGTTCCTCCACGTCTATGATCCTGAAGGTGCCGAGGCCCTTTACCTTGACGAGCTTTTCTTCGTCCAGGGCATGTTGGATGATGGTGAACATTTCGTTGACGAACCGCGAGGCCTGCTTCTTACTGAGGTCCTTGCGCTCCATCAGCCTGCTTGCGATATCTTGTATTGTCATCTTGCCCATCATTCATTCCCTCCATTCTTTAGTCGGTCCTTCCATCCTACGTTTGGCTTGAAGCCCAGTACCAGTTTGGGCGGCACCAGCATACGCTGTCCTGTAGAGGGATTTACCATGATCCTTTCCATTTTTTTCTTTACTTCAAAAGTACCGAAGTTAGGAACCAACAGGGAGTTGTCCTCCTGAAAGTGGTCGCTCATCGTCTCGATCACAATGTCTACCATACGCTGGGTCTCTTCAACCGAATAGCCAAGATGCTGCGACAAGGTAGTGATGAAGTCTTTGTTATTCATATTAGTTATATATTGGTTGTTGCATAGATGTCAAACTCTTCTGAGTCTGTCACAAGGACGTCGTAGAATTGGCCGATGGTCAGTTGCCTCTCTGCGACAGGAATGAGCACCTCGGGGTCCACCTCCGGAGAACAGAACTCCGTCCTGCCCACGTAGTAGTCGCCTTCACGGCGGTCGATGATCACCTTGATGACCATCCCCACCTTCTTGGCCTCGGTCTCCATACTGATTCGCTGCTGAATGCGCATCAACCTGTCGAGGCGCTGCTGCTTCACGTCCTCCGGCACATCGTCCTCATAGTGCTGTTCGGAATAGGTCCCTTCCTCCTCAGAATAGGCGAAGGCTCCCATCCGCTCGAAACGCGCCCACTTGGTGAATTCCACCAGTTCGTCGAAGTCCTCCTGCGTCTCTCCGGGGAATCCCACCATCAGCGTGGTGCGCAGGTGGATGCCGGGCACTTCCTCTCTCAGCCGCTGCACCAGCTCGTAGGTTTCCGCTTTCGTCACGTTACGTTTCATACGTGAGAGCATATGGTCGGAGATATGCTGCAGGGCGATGTCGAGATAGTTGCACACATTCTTATGTTCACGCATCACACGGAGCAGGTCCCAAGGGAAATGGGTCGGATAGGCATAATGCAGCCTGATCCATTCCACGCCTTCTATCTCCGCCATCTTCTCTATCAGCTCTGCGATATGCTGCTGACCGTCGATGTCTACGCCGTAATAGGTCAGTTCCTGGGCGATGACGTTGAACTCCTTCGTCCCCTGACTCACCAGCCAGCGCACCTCCCCGAGGATGTCTTCCACCTTTCGGCTCTGGTGCTTGCCTGTTATCAGCGGGATGGCGCAGTAGGCACAATGGCGGTCGCAACCCTCGCTGATCTTCACATAGGCATAGTGACGGGGCGTCGTGAGGTGGCGTTGTCCTTCGCAAGCCACAAACGAGGGGCCTTCCAAGTCTTTCAGCAGCTGGCGGTAGTTGAACTTCCCATACCAGCCGTCCACCTCTGGAATCTCTGCTTCGAGGTCGGCCAGGTAGCGTTCTGAGAGACAGCCCATGACAAATAGTTTCTGGATGCGTCCCTCCGTCTTGGCCTGGGCGAACTCCAGGATGGTATTGATACTCTCCTCCTTGGCATCGTTGATGAAGCCACACGTGTTCACCACCACGATCTCTCCCTGGGGATTGTCGCTGTCGTGGGTGCATTGGTAGCCGTTGGCCTCCATCAAGCCCATCAGCGTCTCGCTGTCAACGAGATTCTTGGAGCA
>ERZ842401.8565-NODE-8565-length-10018-cov-3.450166_pt1 | contig 10018 bp, 5 predicted proteins | sample MGYA00521270_ERZ842401 | MGnify/ENA primary metagenome ERZ842401 (study PRJEB31892, sample SAMEA3878208) | bioreactor metagenome | biome: Moose rumen | place: Sweden | collected 2011-10 | study: EMG produced TPA metagenomics assembly of the PRJEB12797 data set... | reverse complement strand
TCTTCAATCAAATCCGAGGATCTTGAAAACCGTACCATCGCAACTGTCCAGGAAGGTCTCCAGGGAAAGACTGCAGGTGTGCAGTTCGTCTCCACTGGTGCTGACCCCGGCGCTACAGGAAGCATCCGTATCCGCGGTATTTCCTCCAACGCTTCAACAGAGCCTCTGTACGTGGTGGACGGAGTGCGCCTCAGCAACATCGCTACCATCAACCCTAACGATATCGAGAGCATGGAAGTGCTCAAGGATGCAGCTTCAGCAGCCATCTACGGTGCTGAGGCAGGTAACGGTGTCGTTCTCATCACAACCAAAAAAGGAAGCGGCAACGGTCATATCTCCTATGACTTCGCCTATACTCTCCAGAGCCTTGCCCAGAAACCCAAGGTCCTCAATGCCGAGGAATATATCGAGTATATGCTTGAAGGCGGAATCCTTACCCAGGGCATGATCGATAACGCATGGGACAGAAAGACTGACACCGACTGGCTCGCCGCAACATTCGAGAACAGCGTAATGCAGAACCACTCTCTGCGTTTCAGCGGCGGTAACGACAAGGGCAATTACTACATCTCCCTCGGATACCTTGACAACGATGGTATCGTACGTGGTCACAATGACACCTACTCCCGTATCACGGGAGCCATCAATGCTGAGTACAAGATCACCCCTTGGCTTACAGTAGGAAGTTCCAACAACATTTCCTACACGAAGCGCAACAACGTAAGCGCCAACTCTGGTACCGGTAACCTGGTCATCACGGCTCTCACCTATGACCCTCTTACCCCCGACATCCTTTCTGTTCCCAATGAGTATATGCAGACACTTCTTGACCGCGGATTCCACCTTGTCACCGACGAGGACGGGAACTATTTCGGAATCTCCCAGCTTCAGACCGACAGTTCCAACCCGCTTGTCAACGCATATAAGGAAAGCAAGATGAACAATGGTTTCTCCATCAACGGAAACGCCTATGCCAACATCACTCCTTTCAAGGGACTCGTCTTCACAAGCCGTTTCGGATATCGTCTCGGTTCCACCTCTTCACGTACGGTAAGTTTCCCTTATTATGGATACGGAAGTTCCAGCAACAACTTCTATAACTATGAAGCCCGTACCTCCCAGTCGATTTATTATCAGTGGGAGAACTTCGCCAACTGGTCAAAGAGTTTCGGGCAGCACACTGTCACCGCAATGGCCGGATTCTCATTCCAGGAGACTCTCACCAATTATACCAACGGTGAACTGACAGCAAGCGGAGAGGATGCTCTCAAGGGCACTGCTCCTCAGTTCTGGCACCTCTCTTATGCAGCTGATTCCGCAACCAAGTCTGTCAGCGGACAAGACGTCAAAAAAGCCAAGATGAGCTGGTTCGGCCGTGTCGGTTACGAGTATGCCAGCAAGTATATGATTCAGGCTTCCCTTCGTGCTGATGCTGCTGACACCTCTATGCTTCCGAAAGAGAACCGTTGGGGTTTCTTCCCTTCAGTATCCGCAGGATGGACAATCAGCAACGAGCCTTTCTTCGAGCCTCTAAAGGGTGTGTTCAACAATTTGAAACTCCGTGCATCCTGGGGTCAGAATGGTAGCCTTGCATCACTCGGCAGCTACGAGTATGACGCCACAATTACGTCCTATATCTATTATCCTCTCACAAGCGATGGTTCCACCGTCCTCGGTCACTATCCTTCAGCTCTCGGAAACAAGAACCTCAAGTGGGAGACTTCAGAGCAGTTCGACATCGGTCTTGATGCACGTCTGTTCAATGACCGCCTCACTGTCGGTATCGACTGGTTCGACAAAGAGACCAAAGACCTTCTCGTCAGCGGAGTGACTCCTTCCAATGCGGTAGGAGGAACATTCTCCCCGATCAATGCAGGTAACGTTTACAACCGCGGTTTCGAGTTCGAACTTGGCTGGAAAGACACTATCGGTGACTTCTCTTACAGCATCAACGGAAACCTTGCAACCTTGAAGAACAAGGTAACCTACGTGGATCCTTCACTGGACTTCATCCCCGGTTACACCCGTGGAAAGACCGTCTTTACAGCCTTCCAGAAGGGCCAGCCTATCTACTATTTCCGTGGCTACAACTTCCTCGGTGTGGATCCTGAGACAGGAGACCCTATCTTCGAAGATATCAACGGAAACGGAGAATATGATGATGCCGACTGGACCAACATCGGTGATGCCATCCCTGATTTCACCTACGGTCTCACCATCAACCTCCAGTACAAGGGATTTGATTTCCTCGTCTTCGGTTCCGGAAGCCAGGGCAACCAGATGTATTTCCGTCTCGATGAGCAGAACAGCGTCGGCAACAAGGTCAAGAGCGTCTTCTACGACGATCGCTGGACTTCAACCAACAAGAATGCGTCAAAGCCTCGCGTAAACTGCCTCAACTCTTCGCTGTACAACAGCTCCAGCGCTATGGTTTATGACGGAAGCTATTTCAAGATCAAGCAGATCCAGCTTGGTTATTCGATTCCTAAGAAGCTTCTCAGCAAGATCAGACTGAACAGGGCAAGGGTTTATTGCTCTTTGGATGACTACTTCATGTTCACCAAGTATCCTGCTTTCAGTCCTGACGCCGCCCAGGATGCGGTCAGCGGAATGGGTATCGATGTAGGAGCATATCCTGCATCCAAGAAGATTGTCTTTGGTTTGAATGTCGAGTTTTAATTTGGAAGAATCATGAAAATTTCAAGAATAATAATGGGAAGCTGCGTCGGTCTCGTCCTTCTTGCCGCTTCCGTAGGTTGCTCCAAAGAACTGGATATCCCCCAGAACGGAGTACTGAGCCAAGACGATTATTACAGCAACGACGAAGAGGCCGAAAGTGCCATTTCGACGGTGTACAGCGCATGGCGTTCACGTGCAGAGAACACCTTCAGTGTTCTTGAGACTCTCTCCGATGATGTGTCCAAGGGTGGAACGAATGTCAATTTCTTCCCGAACTGGCGTCAGAGGAACTCATATACTCACAATTCCGGAAACGAAGGTTTCGCGACCTTCTTCACCGATTCGTACAAGCTCATCTACTATTGCAACCTTGTCATTGAAAAGCTCGCAGGAGATACCCCTGTACAGCAGAGGTGCATCGCAGAAGCCAAGTTCTTCCGCGCTCTCACATACTCCTATATCGTAGCCCTTTGGGGTGAGAACGCTCCTTTGGTTGACCATCTCCTCGCCTCGGATGAGTACCATGTCACTAACGCCGAAAACGGCGCTATCTGGGCTCTGGTCGAAAAGGATCTTACCGAAGCCATTCCCGTCCTTCCCAGCAAGAGCGGCAAGAATGACAAGAGCATCACCAGAATCACCAAAGAGGCTGCAGAGGCTGTTCTCGGCAAGGCTTACATGTGGCAGGCCAAGTACGACAAAGCTGTCACTGAGTTCGAGAAGGTGATCGGCAGCGGTCTTTATGACCTTTGGGACGGAGACTATGAGATGCTCCTTCACGTTGAAGCCAACCAGTGCTGCGAGAAAGTGCTTGAGGTTATTGTCCCTGACGATCCGGCCAACTATGAGGCCAACCGTATCAGCACAATGAACTCACGCTGGACCTATTTCGGCTGGGCTCTCAACCAGAAGTATCAGCTGACAGATGACGCCAAGGCCAAGTTCGTCAATGGTGACGAGTACATGCCTCCTAGAGAGGGCCTGTACAAAGCTTTCAAGGCTGAAGAGGATGCTTTTGCCCTCGATGCTGCAAACATGAAGGACCGTTTCCATGCTACTCTCCGCACGGTCTGGGAGCTTGCTGAAGAAGGCGTCACCCTTAAGTCTGATATGCCAGATCATGATTATTACATGAACTGGAAGACCCGTCTTCTGATGACCGACCTTATGGGCGGAAAGCCTATGGGCCAGAGAGGTGTAAAGAACCAGTATATCAACGTTTGCTACATCCGCTATTCGGACGTGCTCCTTCTAGCTGCAGAGGCTTACGCAAAGCTTGGCTCAAACCAGGCGAAGGCTGACGAGTACCTCAATAAGGTACGTACCCGTGCCGGACTCGGCTTCAAGAGCGCAACTCTTGACGCTGTCAAACTTGAGCGTCGTCTTGAACTCTGCTTCGAGGCCAACAGGTATCTCGACCTTATCCGCTGGCAGCGCGTTGACGGAACCCATGACGCGTATAACGCTCTTAAGGACCAGGGCAAGGAGACTTACAACATCAAAGTCACCAAAGCCGGTAATGGCTTCACGTACGAAAGGGTGGTTGCTGACACCAATCCAGATGCAGGATTCAAGGAGGGCAAACATGAGCTCTTCCCGTTCCCTCAGTCTGAGATGGAAGTCAACGGCAACTTCTTGAAACAGAATCCGGGCTGGTAACAGAACGAATCGATATTCCCCGGACCGGCATTGTCCGGCCCGGGGATTTTAGTATCATACCATGAACCTTAGACATATCCTTCTTTCACTCTCCTTGCTGTCCTCATTGGCAGCAGCGGCACAGGAGCAGAGCTGGTTCCCTGAACTTTCCACCTCCACCACTACGAATTTCTCATGGAGCGGGGAGAAGATCACCAACTTCACCCTTTCGTCCATGGATGCGGACTGGAGGAATGCCGGCAACGGCTTTTCCGGACAGATTTCCTATGACGTGGTGATGAAGCAGTTCATGGGACTGAACGCAGCTTGGAGGTTCGCCCCTTGGCTGCAGATAAAGGTAGGGGAGCAGAAACATGTGTACCTGAATGAACTGAGCACTTCTCCAAGGACTTTGGAGGTGTGCGGATATTCCCTTGGGACATCCTATCTGGGTGGCTATACCAAGGACTTGTGCGGATACAGCACCAGAGCAAGGGACTGGGGTGTTACCTTTAACGGTGATGTGTTCAAGCAGACAGGAGGGCGTTACTTTCTTTCCTATAATCTTGGGGTTTTCAACGGAAACGGATTCCACATAAAGGACGATAATGCGGCAAAGAACCTGACCGCCATGCTCTCCTTGCACCCTTCAGAGAGTCTTACCCTGTCGCTTGGTGGTCTCCTCGGAAAATATACGGTGACCTCCTCTGAGGGAGATACCCGTCTGGGAAACCGCAACCGTGTCTCCGCCGGCGTATGGTTCAACAACAAGAAATTTATCATAAAGAGCGAGAGCGTTTGGGGTGATACCGATGGTCTTCAGAGTATCGGAACCTTCGTTCTGGCCGGTTGGTGGTTCCGTTCCAATATGGCCATAGCCGCCAGAGGGGACTCCTTCCTCAAGGACCTCAAAGATGCTGACAGCAGAATCAGCAAAGCTGAAATCTGTCTCACGCATACGTTGGGCCCCGTCTTCCGTTACCGCATACAGTACGGCCACACCTTCTACGCTGCACCGGGAATGGAATCTCTGAACACCCTCACGCTTTCCGTATCCATGAAGTTTTCCACCAAAATGATCGCAAAATGAAAAACAGATACCTATTGGCAGGACTCTTCCTTGTCTTCCAGATAGTTGCGTCCGGACAGGACAGGCCCGCTTATCCGCTGATTGCGGAGAATCCCGACAGGGCTGCCTGCAACATGCATTCTTATGAATTCAAACCGATTGCCGACACCAAGGCTCCTGAAGGCTTCATTCCGGTGTATGTGTCCCATTACGGCAGGCACGGTTCCCGTCACGACATTTCCTCATCGACAGTCGACCAGGCTGTTCAGATCCTGTCAAAAGCCGATTCACTGGGACAACTCACAGAGGCCGGCCGCGAACTTCTCTCCAAAGTTGGAGCGATAGCTGAGGAGCATGTCGGAATGGGTGGTGAACTGACGCCCCGTGGCGGTCGTGAACACCAGCAGCTTGCGGCCAGGATGGTCTGGCGTTTCCCGGAAGTTTTCGTTCCTGGAAGAGATGTCAAGGCTGTCGCCAGCACCGTTCAGCGCTGCATAGTGAGTATGGGCAATTTCACAGCTTCGCTCAAAGGACAGGTTCCTGGACTCGTTCTGGAGCTGACTTCTGGAGAGCGCTATTCACCAGTCATAAGACCTGGTGAAGGGGGCAATTCCTCAAATGCCGGATCCCGTGGTAATGGAAATCAAGGAAGGGGTGCCGGAAACAATGGCTCCGGTCAGCGTAGCGGAGGTGGCCCTGGACGCAACAGCGAACCCCTGAAGGGTGACTATTCCGCCTTCTTGTCCAAAGTATTTGTCAACAAGAACGCTCCCGGTATCGACCATAATGTCCTGCTCCGTTCCGTTTACAAGGCAGGTTGCATGTGCCAGGACCTGGATTTCCTTGGGCTTGACATCTTCCGCACTTATTTCACGACAGATGAGTTATACAGCCTTTGGGAGCAGGAGAACAGCTCCCTGTACGGCCGTTGGGGGAATTCCGTCGAAAGCGGAGGCACATATGGTCAAAAGGCCCTTCCCCTTCTTGAAGACATCATAAACAAGGCTGATGCCGCTATGTCGGACGTAAACAGGGCTGCGGATCTCCGTTTCGGACACGATATGGGTTATATGGCGCTTTGCTGTCTTCTTGGCATCGACAGCCGTGAAGGAGGTAGCTACCGCACATCCGAAGCCAGCAGTCACTGGTTCTCCTTCGACATCGTTCCGATGGCAGCCAACATCCAGTTCATCTTCTACCGCAACGCTTCCGGAAAAGTCCTGGTGAAGGTCCTCCGCAACGAGGAAGAAGTCCTTATTCCTGGTCTTTCTCCGGTTGGGGGCCCTTATTACGACTGGTCCGATTTCAAGAATAAATTTGTAGATTTGCCATAGAACAAACTCTTATGAATTTACGTTTTCCTATCCTCTCCCTGTTGCTTTCCGCACTCTGCATTACCGCTGTAGCGCAGGAGAATGTGGAACGGGCACGACATCCTCAGAACGGTATGAGGGAGGCCAAGAAGACCAGGCTGAATACAAAAACGTATTCCCTGGACTTCGACAAGAACAATTTCAGCACACTCCGCCAGACCGTCCAAATGGCTGACGGCTCATGCGTTGATGTCATCTACAAGGCTTACCTTCATATCCCTTATGTCGCCCATCCGCTCGATACCGACTATCAGTCGCTCAGTATCTTCGAGCCCATTTTCATCGACGGAAAGGCCGTTGATGCTTCCTCAGCACCGATTCTGTTCTCGAACAGGGTCGGGGGATATATGCCGGTAGATGACAGTTCAACTGAAGATGTTGGCGGAAGGGGAGGTAATCTCCGTGAATCCCTTGCCTTGGCGTCCGGAATGGTTGTAGTCGTGCCGGGATGCCGTGGAAGAGTCAACCAGACTGAGGATGGGGAATATATCGGCAAAGCTCCCGCTGCCTTGGTGGACCTTAAAGCAGCAGTAAGGTATCTGCGCCATAACAAGGGCATCGTTCCCGGAGACACCGAGAAGATGGTCTCTATGGGCTGTAGTGCAGGAGGCGCGATTTCCGCAGCCTTGGCCGCTTCAGGAAACAGTCCCTTGTTTGAACCGTACCTCAAGAAAATCGGTGCGGCAGAGGAGCGTGACGACTTCTTTGCAGGCGGAGTCTTCTCGCCCATTATGGACATCCAACACGGGGATATGGCTTACGAATGGGAGTTCGGTGAAGTCCCGCTTTCCAAAACAGGCGAACTTGCGGACCCTGCATTTTCGGCCGAACTGAAGGTCCTTTTCGCTGAATATGAAAAGTCCCTGAACCTTCAGGGAATCAATGGTTTCGGTCACCTGACGGCAGACAACCTCGGTGATTACATCGCCACATATTGGCTGAACCCTGCCGCTACTCATTATCTGGAAGGACTTTCCGAGGGTGAACGGGCAGCATACCTGAAGGACAAGGCTTGGCTCAATTGGGACGGATCTGCCGCTCATATGACCATGAAAGACTACAATGCCCATTATTCAGGGCGCTTCAAGGCGCTTCCGGCATTTGACAAGTTTGACCTTTCCGAGGCTGAGAACGGTCTGTTCGGTGATGCCACCCATGACAGCCGCCATATGACCGAATTCTCCATCCGTCACACCGGCGAAGGGAGTATCAGTGCGGATTTCCAGAAGGTCATCGATATGATGAATCCGCTCTATTACGTTGTCCCTTCACTGAATCCTGGGGCATCCCATCATTGGTGGATCCGTCATGGAACCACCGAGAGCGGTATTTCACGTGCTGCGGTTGTGAACTTCTCCACCGCTCTCATCGGTCACGGTCTCGATGTGAATTCCAAATTGTATTGGGACGCCATGCATTGCGTAGACAAGGATCCTCATGGTTTCATTTCATGGATTGGGGAAATAACCGACTGGAGCGTCAAGGTCCCCGGAGCACGGGACCCCAGAGTGAATGCCACTCCCGGCCAGTTCACCAACAGGACATTCAAGGACGGAGACTCGTCGCTTCCTTACAACCTGTATGTCCCTGTGGGATATGACCACGACAAGAAATACCCTCTGGTTGTCTTCGTGCATGATGCGGGACGCATCAGCAACGACCCTACCGCTTCCACGCAGCTTGAGGGCGCCAAGGCATGGTCGACACCTGAAAGCCAGGCCAAGAATCCTTGTATCGTTCTGGCTCCCCAGTACGGAAGCAACACCTTGACAGGGGAAACGGGTTCCGTAAGTCAGCAGGACATCACTCTGCACCTCATTCAGAGCGTCTGCAGGGAGTTCTCCGTCGATACTGACCGCATTTACGGGACGGGACAGTCAATGGGCTGCATGCAGACAATGGAAATGGCTATGGAGCATCCGGATCTCTTTGCGGCGTGCCTGCTGGTCTCCGGTCAGTTGGATCCCGAGAAGTGCGATGCTTTGGCCAATCACGACCTTTGGATTGTTGTTTCGGAGGACGACCAGAGAGCATACCCGGGCATGAATGCCCTTACTGAATACCTCAAGACCAAGGGCGCCAAGGTGTCCTATTCATCCGTTCCTGCACAGCTTTCGCAGGAAGCCTATCACCATCTGGCGGATTCCCTTATTGCGACAGGGTCCAATATACAGTTTGTTTCACTTGCCGCAGGAACACTCCCCAAGGAAGAACTGAAGAAGTTCGCAATGGGCGGTGGGCAGCGTCGAACCGGTGACGGTCCAGGCCCCAGCAGACAGATGAGACAAGGAGGTCCTGAGGGTCAAGGCGGCCCTGGGCAGAACGGAAATCGAGGGAGTGCTGATGCTGCTTCAACGAAGCCCATCACTCCTGAAGGAGCCATGGCCCATATGGCATCATTCGATGTGATCTATCGCATAGATGCCTTCCGTGAATGGTTGTTCACAAAAAAGAAACATTGACATGAGAAAAGAAGGGTGACGAGGGCGGCCCTGCCGCCAAAAGTCTTGCCTTATCTTTCAAATGAAGCATTTGGCCCGTTTCAGAATAGGAAGCGGGCCTTTCTTGGCTCTATGCTATGGTTATAAGCCACGAATGGGGCAATTCTGGCGTCATCTTTCAGAAATCCGCATACAGTACAATAAAATGGTGTCGGGATTTTAACCTTTTCGGACAATCCTTCAACCTCGTTTACGGAGGTTCATGGTAATTTTGCACTAGGGGAATTCTTCGATGGCAACAAGTACGAGAGCGACACTCTTGGGCTCGTACCAGTAGCCCTCAGGCCCGGAGTAGAACAGGGTCACCGGATTGTCCTCAACTTCATCGATATACGCCTGTGCACATCTCGCCAGGGTATCGAATTCCGTGGTGCCTTTTTTCTGAGGAAGGCCAATATTTTTCAAATTTTCGAAAACAGGAATAATAGATTTGTCGGGATTTTAACCTTTTCGGACAATCTTTCAACCTCGTTTACGGAGGTCCCCGGTATTTTTGCACCAGGGAAACGGTTCCCTTACAATCATATTAACCAACCGATAGATGTTCAAGAAACTGACTCAGATCCTGCTGCTGGCGGGTGTGCTCCTGGTCGGAGCGCAAGCCCGTGCTGTGGCCCAGACCCAGGTCGTCAAAGGCCTTGTGGTCGATGCGTCCGGCAATGCACTGCCGGGCGTAACCGTCTATGCGGAAGGAAAGGAGAGCGGCGGCGTCCTGACCGACCTGGACGGCCGTTACGCCATCTCCGGCCTCTCCGCCA
>ERZ842401.8563-NODE-8563-length-10019-cov-4.914492_pt1 | contig 10019 bp, 9 predicted proteins | sample MGYA00521270_ERZ842401 | MGnify/ENA primary metagenome ERZ842401 (study PRJEB31892, sample SAMEA3878208) | bioreactor metagenome | biome: Moose rumen | place: Sweden | collected 2011-10 | study: EMG produced TPA metagenomics assembly of the PRJEB12797 data set... | reverse complement strand
GTACCTGTATAACAGCAAAGGGGTGGCGTCAGTCTGGCAAGTGCGAAGTTTGAGTTTAATTTTTATCAAAACTTCTCTCATAGAAAGGGGTGACAGTTTGACAAGTGGTAAGCTTGAGTTAGTTTTTATTCAGATATGCCTTCATCATAATATTCTTCTGCATCAGTCCAGCTTATGCCTTCTGCATAATCTATCAAGGTCTCTTCAACGGTATCTTCACTTCCGGACACCTGAGTTTTGATTTGCTGTGAAACATTCCTTAAAGTCTCATTAGGATCAGCCCCATCCCAGATCTCTTCGAAAGCTATCTCCAACTGCATCCAGAAATTTGACGTTTCTATCATCTTAGGCATGGGAACAGATTCTTCATAGGCATTAATAAAGCCGGACAAACCGGATTCGTCGTGCTTCACATTCTTGTTAGCCGATACCTTACCTGTCATTTCATACATACTGTCATCATATCTGCTGCATAAGTATTCTGCCACAACATTAGCTTCTTTTGAATGCTCCGAATATCCATTAACAACAATACATCTTGTAACCGACATAGTCCTGGTCTGAATATCATCCATAAGATCAGGCATAGGCACTACCCCGTATTCATAAGAACAGTCACCATCTTGTTTAGCATTTGCGATTGTTTTGAGTGCATCAGTCGTTGCAAGTGTAAATACTATCTTGCCGTCAATAAAGTCATCAATTATATCTTCATAAGACGAATCCCCGGAATCTATAGCAAAAAACTGATTAAGCTGCTGATACAGATCCATGCACTTTATCGTATCTTCGTTATAAATATCAATGATATCCGGATCATCCCCCGCATCTCCACCAATATTAAGATAATAACCAACAAAAAAATAATTATAGAAAATATCCGATACATCCCACTTAAATACAGCTTCTACCTGGGATGGTGCATTGTAAGTTTCTGCAAATGATATTATATCCGTTATAGTATCAGGGAGCATTTCTTCTATTCGCTCTTCTATCTGTTCATCCGATATATCTACAGACCCTTCAAATGAAGCGCTATCGGACACGTCGCTGCTTGTTGTATCATCTGAATTTACTTCAACATCGTTAAGATAATATTCATTTTCAAGTTCATCTCTTGCTGCATTTTCAAGATATGTCTTATTATACAAAAGAGTGCTGGTTTCAAAATAATAAGGATATGCAATATAAGCTCCGTTATAAGTAACGCTTTTCAAGGCTGCCTTTGGGTACTGACTTTCCGTAAGACTTGAGCTCTCCACAACAGATGCAAGCCCGGCAAGATATGCTTTTTCTAATGAATCATTAGTAAGAATATACAGATCAGGATACATCTCATCTTCTACTGATGCAAACGAGATATTTTCAAGATATTCAAGAGCTGATACGAGCGTAGGTTCAAGCCTTGTGCTTTTGTGCGTATCATTATAATTTACAGCAACCTGCAACAAATAGTCTGTAAGTGCATCATCATCATACCAAAGTCTTATAGTGGTTTTTTTGGCTGTAAAAAAAGAGCTGTCTAAAGCACTGTTCACGCTTCCACCATGAACAGCAAAAAACATGGCACCCAAAAGTACGCACACCGTTATAATAACGGATAAGAGCTTTTTTCTTGCATTCATCAATAATTCTCCCAAAATTATCCAGACACCGTATGCGTACAAAAGAATAATCAGATTTCTCTAAGACATGAATCAAGTATATCAATCATCTGATCTATATCCTCTTTGGTAATAATAAGAGGGGGAACAAAGCGAATTATATCTGTTCCTGCATTGATAAGTATAAGTCCCTTGTTCATCGCTTCTGTAATTATATCTCCGACCGGTCTGTCAAAAACAAGTCCCTGCATAAGCCCGGCTCCGCGCCTGGTAATTATAAAATCATATTTGTCCGTGAGTTCATCAAGCCTTTTTTCAAGATAAGGAGCTTGCAAATTCACATTGTCTATTATATTGTACTGTTCAAATAAATCAAGCACCTTGCTTATTGCAGCGCATACCAAAGGGTTCCCTCCATAGGTCGACCCATGATCGCCTGCATTAAGTGAATTTTCTCCAACCTTCTTGTTTAGCAAAAAAGCACCTACAGGCACGCCGCACCCAAGTGCCTTGGCACAAGTCATGATGTCTGGCTTTATACCATATTTTTGCCATGCAAACATATATCCGCTTCTTCCCATACCGCACTGAATCTCATCAAGAATAAGAAGAATATCTCTTTCATCACATAACAAACGAATCTTTTTTAGAAAATCTTCTTTTGCAGGATATATTCCGCCCTCTCCTTGAATAGTTTCCAGTATTATAGCGCAGGTTTTATCGTTAACATTCTCAAGTATACTGTCAAAATCATTCATATCGGCAAATCGTATATTACCGATCATAGGTTCAAAAGCCTTCCGGTATTTATAATTACCCGTCACCGACAACGAACCGAACGTTCTGCCATGGAAAGAGTGGTTCATTGCTATTATCTCATGGTCATTTTGACCATCTTTTAAAAATGCATATTTCCTTGCTGCCTTAAGTGCACCTTCCACCGCCTCTGTACCGGAATTGGTAAAAAATACACGATCCATTTCGCTTACTTTCTTAAGCTTTTTTGCAGCTTGTATTGCAGGCACATTGTAATAATAATTTGAAGTATGAATTATCTTGTCAATCTGAGACTTAAGTGCATCATTATATTCCTTATTGTTATATCCAAGTGCAAATACAGCAATTCCCGCAACGAAATCAAGGTATTCTTTTCCATTTATATCATAAAGATGAACGCCATCTCCATGATCAAGTACAACCTGGTAACGGTTATAAGTATGAAGCAAATCCTCTTCAGCCTCTTTAATAAATTCTTGCATCATATCAGACATTGTATATCTCCTTAGGACTTAGTTTTACAAAAAATTATTACAAAAATTTTTCCAAAAAATATTGTCATATAGCAGTAAGTTCATCGGTATCATTCATAAACATCGTCCCGATACCCTTGTTGGTGAATATTTCAAGCAAAAGACAATGTGCAATTCTTCCGTCAAGGATATGCACTCTTTTAACGCCTTCTCTTACCGCAGATACACAGTTCGAAAGTTTAGGCAGCATTCCGCCCCCAATCTGACCTGATGCTATAAGTTTATCCGCCTCTGAACATGTCATACGACTTATAAGAGATGCTTTGTCATTTATATCCTTGTATACTCCTTCTATATCTGTTAGAAAAGCAAGTTTCTCGGCTCCGACAGCTTTGGCAATGGCGCATGCCGCATCATCAGCATTGATATTATAAGTATCAAACTTATCATCAAGTCCGATAGGCGCTACGATAGGCAAATAGTCTTTGTCCAAAAGATCATGTAGAACAGATGGATCCACCTTGTCGATATCGCCTACAAAGCCTATATCCTTGCCATCCGAATATTTCTTTTGAACATGAAGAAGCCCTGAATCTTTGCCGCTTATTCCAACGGCTTTGATGCCAAGTTCCTGCACCATAGTAACTAGCTGCTTATTGACTTTGGATAGCACCATTTCGGCAATCTCCATAGTCTTAGCATCAGTAACTCTAAGCCCGTTTATAAACTCCGGTTCTTTGCCGATTATATTAACCCAATTGCTGATAGCCTTGCCGCCGCCATGAACGATTATAGGCTTAAAGCCTACAAGTTTTAACAAGGTAACATCCTGAATCACACTCTTTTGGAGGTTTTCATTACTCATCGCACTTCCGCCATACTTGACGACAATTATCTTGCGATTAAATTTCTGTATATATGGAAGCGCCTCTATTAGCACTTCAGCCTTTTTCATAACATCCTGCATATCCTTGTCCACTGTAACACTCTCCTTTGTCCCAAAAACTAACGAGTCACATATTGTCTAGTGTACTGGCTCATTTATATTTAACCAAATATGAACGAGCCAGCACACTAAATCAGCTTCTGTAATCAGCATTTATCTTTACGTAGTCATATGTCAAATCGCATCCAAACGCTGTTGCTTCATAGCTTCCCTCGTTCATATCTGCAACAACCATTACTTCATCTTCTTTTAATAAAAGAGCAGCATAATCCTCATCAAAATCAACAGGATTACCATGATCAAATACCAAAAGTTTTCCTTTTTTGCTTTCAAAATAAAGTTCTACATCATTTTGATCAAATACAGCTTTCGAATATCCCATTGCGCACAGAAATCTTCCGAAATTTGCATCACAGCCAAAAATAGCGGCCTTAGAAAGATTTGAAGCAACTATAGATCTTGCAAGTATTCTTGCATCATCTTTGCTTTTGGCATTAATTATTCTGGCTTCAAAGAGTTTACTTGCACCTTCTCCATCGGCAGCCATCTTCCTTGCAAGGAATCTGCATACTGTGTAAAGCGCCTCGTAGAACTTCTTATAATCATCATCTTTGATAGTTATTGTCTTATTAGCCGCAAGACCGTTTGCCATTAGAAGAAGTGTATCATTGGTCGAAGTATCACCGTCAACCGTTATCATATTGAAGGTATCTTTGACAACTTCACTAAGAGCTTCCTGCAACAACTTTTTATCAATAGAAAGGTCAGTTGTTATAAATCCAAGCATTGTACACATATTAGGATGAATCATTCCGGAGCCCTTGCTCATGCCGCCAAGCGTCACAGTTTTTCCTGAAATTTCAAAAGTAACTGCGTACTCTTTATTAACCGTATCTGTTGTCATAATTGCTTTCGAAGCATTGGTTCCGGCTACAATTTCACCACTTAAGTTTTGACTCATCTGCCCCACACCGTCTACAAGCTTATCAACAGGAAGCTGCATCCCTATTACTCCGGTAGAAGCTACGGCAACTGTATTATATGGAATACCAAGTGCTTCTTCCACCGCTTTGGCAGTTGATTTGCAGGCATCAAATCCCTCTTTTCCTGTACAAGCATTAGCTATTCCCGAATTAATAACAACCGCCTGAAGCTTATCACCAGAGTTTACAATATTCTGATCCCATATAACGCATGCAGCCTTTACTTGATTGCTTGTGAACGTACCCGCACATTCGCAGGGAATATCAGATACGAGCATAGCCATATCCGTTCTTCCTTGATACTTGATTCCTGCCGCACAATCTGCTGCTTTAAAGCCAATAGGAGCTGTCACACCGCCTTCGATAACTTTCATTTTAGTCCTCCATATATTAATTATCAGGCATATACATTTTTGAAATTCAATTCAAATAATGCATACTTTTTGAAATTATTTATTAAAAATAGTAATATTATCTGCATCTATAACATGATCATAGTAGTTCATGTCATTTCTAAGTATCCAGCCCATATTGTTCCAAAAAGCATTGCCAGCTTCGTTTGTTACAAAAGCATTTAACGCAACCTTGCAGATTTTTTCCTGTTTTAGCTGGTTTAAACAAAATTCAACCATATGCCGCCCGATTTGTCTTCTCCTATAATCAGGGGATACGCAAACATGATACATACAAGCCCGCCTTCCATCATGTCCGCACAAAATGGCTCCAACTATTTTGCCATCCTCAACATCTACGCAACTTGTTGTTGGATTTCTTTTTAGAAAAATCTCTATACCTTCCTTTGAGTCGTCAATGCTTCGTATTCCAAAGCCTTTGATTGACATCCAAAGCGCATATACTTCATCATAATCCTCTATTGTCATCACACGAACCATTTAAAGCCTCTTTCCTATCACGGGAAACAAGGAACAATATCAAGTCCCATGCTCTCATCTAATCCAAATAAAATGTTCATATTCTGGACAGCCTGTCCTGCAGCACCTTTAACAAGGTTATCAAGCGCACCCATCATTATGATGCGGCCGGTTCTTTCATCAATTTTAAAGCCTATATCTACGTAATTAGATGTTTCAACCCATCTAGTCTCAGGATACACTCCATCTTCAAGAAGCCTTATAAACTTCTCATTACCATAATATTTATTGTATGCATTTCTTACGTCTTCGTTTGTAGGAAGCTTTCCGTTTGTTTTAACAAGGCTGGCATACTCTGTTGCCAGAATACCTCTATTCATAGGCGCCAGATGAGGTGTGAAATTTATTAATATTTCTTTACCTGCAGCATATCCAAGCTGTTCTTCTATCTCAGGAGTATGTCTGTGATTTGCAACACCATATGGTTTTGCGCTTTCATTAACTTCACAATAGAGATTAGATACTTTATTCCCCCTACCGGCTCCTGAAACACCCGAGAGAGCGTCAACTATAAGGGTGTCAGGATTTATAAGACCTTCTTTGACAAGAGGATAAGCAGTAAGTATAGAACAGGTCGTATAACATCCTGGATTAGCAACTATTCTTGCATTTTTAATTTTGTCTCTATTTATCTCGCATAGCCCATAAACAGCCTCATCAATATATTGAGGTGCCTTATGCTCAAGCTTATACCATTTTTCATATACAGAGACATCTTTGAGTCTGAAATCAGCAGAAAGGTCTATTATTTTAACCTTATTAAGAATATCCTCACTTACAAGCGATGAACAAAGTCCTTGAGGCGTAGCTGTAAAAATAACATCAACCTCATCCGATAACTTGTCCATATCTTCCGAAAGACAATCTGCATCAACGATTTTGAAAAGATTTTGATAGATAGATGCATATTTCTGATCAATATAACTTCTAGAGCCATACCAAACCACTTTTGCCTGTTTATGCATCTGTAAGAGCCTTACTATTTCGGCTCCGGCATATCCTGTTGCGCCTATAATTCCAACCTTAATCATCTCGATTCTCCATCTACTAATAAATTATATTCCGCTAGTGTGCTGACTCGTTCATATTTGATCAAATTACGAAGGATATGGATTCATATACAAGGAATAAAATCTAACGTAATACAAACATTGTCGGAATTTTCTGATAATGTAAATATTTTCCCAAACAAGTAATTCGAATTCGATTAAATGCGAATGAGTCAGCACACCGGTGTATCTTACTTTTAACTGCAAAAAAAGAAATCGTTCAGGTCTTTTTCTAAAAAAAGTTCCCAGAATAACAATGGAAATTTACTAAAACGCACTATATTATTATAATGTATTTATCAGTAAAATTCCTGTTTTCTTTTTGTTAACATGCCTTAGTATACGACCTTGTGTATAACAATGCAAGAGTTTTTTCATATTTATGCACATTTAAGTGAATATTTTTTATATTTATTCATTTTCGCTTGCATTATTCATTAAATGGTAGTATATTGATTTTTGCAGTATCTTTTTTGTTTTACCTGTGAAATATTAGTATGTACGTTTTTGGTTTTTGTATCCTGTGATAATAAGATTCTCATATTAAATATACAATTTAAAAACAGTATTTTTATTCATAATCAAACGGAGGATTATTCTATGGCAGTCAAAAAGAAGGAAAAGGTAATACTTGCATATTCAGGCGGGCTTGACACAACCGCAATTATCCCATGGCTCAAAGATACCTATGGCTATGATGTTGTATGTGTCTGCGCTGACTGCGGTCAGGGAAATGAGCTTGACGGTCTCGAAGAAAGAGCAAAAGCAAGCGGTGCCGCAAAGCTTTATATCGAAGATATAACTGATGATTTCTGTGATAACTATGTTGTTCCCTGCGTTCAGGCTCATGCTGTATATGAGAACAAATATCTTCTTGGAACTTCAATGGCTCGTCCCGCAATCGCAAAAAGGCTTGTAGAAATCGCCCGCAAGGAAGGCGCAACAGCCATCTGTCACGGTGCAACCGGCAAAGGTAATGACCAAATCAGATTCGAACTTGCATTCAAGGCACTTGCCCCTGACATTCGCGTTATAGCTCCTTGGCGTGATCCAAACTGGAAATTATCATCACGTGAAGATGAAGAGGAATATTGCAAAAAGCATGGTATCAACCTTCCATTCTCACATAGCAACAGCTATAGCAGAGATCGAAACTTATGGCACTTGTCACATGAAGGCCTTGAGCTTGAAGACCCATCAAAAGAGCCTAATTACAAGCACATGCTGGTTCTAGGCGTGACTCCTATGGATGCTCCTGACAAAGAAACCGATGTTACAATGACTTTTGAAGCCGGTATTCCAAAATCTGTCAATGGCAAAAAAATGAAAGTATCTGACATAATAAGAACTCTCAACGAACTGGGAGCCAAGAACGGTGTCGGAATTATTGACATTGTTGAGAACAGGGTTGTAGGAATGAAGAGCCGTGGTGTATATGAAACACCGGGTGGAACAATCCTCTACGAAGCTCATCAGCAGCTTGAAGAACTGATTCTTGATCGCGATACTTATGCACTCAAGCAGGAAATGGGCAACAAACTTGCACAGATTGTTTATGAAGGCAAATGGTTCACACCTCTTCGCGAGGCCGTTCAAGCCTTCATAGAGAGCACACAAAAATATGTTACAGGCGAAGTTCACTTCAAGCTCTACAAGGGCAATATCATAAAGGCCGGAACCACCTCCCCTTATTCACTTTATAACCAGGATATTGCATCCTTTACAACCGGTGACATGTACGATCATACCGATGCAAGCGGATTTATCAACCTCTTTGGTCTTTCTTTAAAGGTTCGTGCACTAAAGATGCAGGAAGTTGAAGAAAAGGCCAAAAAATCCAAGAAGTCCAATACAAAAAGTAAATAACCAAAGCTTACCACATAAAGAATTGGCGCTTGCACTAGCTAGAATCCAGCTTTAGCAAGCGCCGTTTTTTTATGATGGCATCGGCAGCTGACAACAAGGCAGTTTTTTGGCGGATTTGAACACTTAAATTAAGTGATAATGCCTCGTACAGCATTATATTTTTGTCTATTCTTAACATTGGATTAGTTGCTATATTAGTGTTACAATTTGCTTTAGTATTTCTCGGGGAGGTTAGTTTTCTAATATGAAGTCAATAATCCTCATAGTTTCTTACATACTAATAGTAAACCTACTTGCTTTTGTCACCATGGGAATAGATAAGCACAAAGCCAAAGCCGGACGCTTTAGGATTCCGGAAGCTACTCTTTTTATTTTGGCTTTTATAGGCGGAAGTATCGGCAGTATAACCGGTATGTTTTTTTTCAGACATAAGACAAAGCATTGGTATTTTCTTTTATTCATGCCCATTATCCTCATACTTCAAATAGCATCTATAATTATTTTATGCTACTATGTGGATTTTAGTTTTATGTAACCGGTGTAAAAGGGGGATTTTATCATGCATATAGCAGTTTGTGATGACAATATAGCTGACAGGAAGCAAATGCACAGGCTCCTCGAAAGAGCATCTGATGAAAATAAAAAAAATAATCTCGAAGGTTTTTTTATAGATTTGTATGGGAATGTCCCATCTCTTATGCAAACACCGCAGATGTACGATGGAATATTTGTGGACATGACCAATACTGCCGAATCCATCCAGAACGGAATCGAAGTTGCCAGAGCTCTTAGAAAAGCCGGCGTCACAGGCAAAATAATTCTCTGCTCATCATCTATTGATTATAGAAAGCTATCTACTGATGACGAAAAAGAAGATTTTATCTTCATGAAAAAGCCCATTATAAAAAAAGAACTAAGAGAGGTTCTTAATATCTGCGAGGATTTCAGAGCAAAACGAGAACCTCTTATAGAACTTCGTGATGATAACGGAACTGTATACGTAAACGGAAGTGATATTCTCTATGCCCACGCCAAAAATGGCGGTGGAAGACTATCTATAAAGCTTGTAGATGGAAGAAGTATTACAATTCTCTCAACGATCTACATGTTTTATGAAGATCTTGAACCTTTTTATTATCTTCTTCCGGCTTCCGAATCTACCGTTGTAAATATTCGCCATATACAAAAAATGAAAGCCTTCTGTGTGATCATGGATGATGGTCACAAATTCAGACTTTCAATAGAATTTGGCAAAAATCTAAAAACTCATTTCGAAAAAGAAAAAGAAACCACCATTTAAGTTACTAACTAAAACTTTCCACATCGAAAACGGCGCTTGCTCCAGCTAGGATGCGAGGTGTCAGCCACGAAATAGATGGCGGGATAAAA
>ERZ842401.8562-NODE-8562-length-10020-cov-27.370998_pt1 | contig 10020 bp, 7 predicted proteins | sample MGYA00521270_ERZ842401 | MGnify/ENA primary metagenome ERZ842401 (study PRJEB31892, sample SAMEA3878208) | bioreactor metagenome | biome: Moose rumen | place: Sweden | collected 2011-10 | study: EMG produced TPA metagenomics assembly of the PRJEB12797 data set... | reverse complement strand
GATGACGTTGTTTAACGTTCTTGTCGACAGGCATAACAGCGCGGGTTTTGTATGTACAATAGGTGTAGGTTTTTTGGGGGAATCTGCAGGATGGCAGGCCACCGCAGGGTCTGACATTGAATTGCGATTATTCGTCGTAAATGTAGTGTAGCATCTTCTCTACTTGCTGAACCCTTCTATGCTCTGCTTCCTCAGTATCCCATTTAGTATATTTTGCGGCAATGCGTTGGAAGGTTAGATACTTACTATCTTTATATCTGATACGCTTCAGTTTAAACGGATCCGCTTGAATTGAACGATTAATATCGTACTCAAGTTGAGCAAGATTCCCTATGCTATTCTGCAGCGTATCGTCAATCTCTACCTCCTCATCAGCATTAGCATGTATGTGCTCAATATCAAAACTGGTTTCGAAGATATTCTTTATGACCCCCTCTGGATTGTCATATCTTTCCTCAAGGAAAGTTGACAATGAGCAGACTAACCTCTTCCTCTTTTCATTATCGTTTATATATCCTCCTAGTGTCCTTTCAAGCAATTTTTGGTCATAAGCGGCATATTTGTTTTTAACAGCACCAATAATCTCTTCCGGCGATTTATGAGCCATTGATTTGATCAATTCTGCAACGAAATTATTGATATCGTAAATCTGCTTATAGTAAGTAACACTATATATGAAGAATAACTTATCGAGCGAAATCACTAACCTTTCCAATAACACATATCTATTAGCATGGCCGCGATTGAAATATAAAAACTGGTAGATGACAAGCCAAAGTGAGCGAGAGTACCGCGACCACCAATTCGAATGATTTAATGCAAAAATAGCCTCCAGAGTAACGTATTTGTAATCCGAATACTCAAACCGAAGTTCGATGACTTGTTTTATCTCATCAAGGCTAATGAAAAAATCTTTGTTGCTTAAAACCGGCCCGAAGTTATCCCAGGATTTTACACCCAAGAGCGTGTCAAACAATCTTTCAAAAAAAGTGTCCCAGCCAAAAGAATAGAATCCGCTATTCAAATTATATTTCGTGACAAGGACATTTTTATAAATGTCAAGAATACCATCAAAGCCAGTAACCCACCTCCCATGTTTTTTATTCATGGAATCCAGTAACTGGTAAACTTCTTGAATCTTATCAAAGGCAGATTCATCTTCTCCCAAATAGTCTGTAAGGTATTCGTACATCCTAACCTTAAACAAGTCTGAGCCATTTAAGTCAAGCCCAGTATTGTTAATCGTGTTGAAGATTTGTATGGTCTTGGACAGTCCCGCTGTAGTTTCAATTACGACGAAATACAGAGAATGCAGGATGTAGTCACAAAAAAGGTCGATACGCTTCTCAAAATCAAACGTTCCTTCTTCGACGTTACCACATTCGTTCAAGAAGCAGTTTGTTATGATTTTTGCATTTCGAGAATAGACATTAAGTTCAGTATTAACCTCCGTATCATTAAGATACGATTCAAGATATTTGCTTTGCTCTTTGTTTACATGCGTCTCCAACCAATCAAAACGCAAAGAAGATAATTTGGCTGACTGAGGATATAGTTTTTTCAGTTCTTTTAAGAATATGGTTAATGTTGTGATACGTTGTTGACCATCGATAATGTTCTGCTGTATTTCCGTTTTGCTTATATCCCTCTTCTCAGAGAGTTGCATAGTCCCAATGAACATTGGCTCCGGATTGCGAGCATTCCGCTCCTTACCGAGAAAACTATTGACGATGTCTGTAATAAACTGATTGATTTGAAGTTCTGTCCATTCATACGGACGTTGATAAACCGGGACGATGTAAGTAACATGTCTATCTAGTAGCGAACTATATTGGCTTTGGGGGCCTGATATTAATGTAGACGTATATGATGCGATAGAAAACTTCGGAGCCGAATATTCGTAATACTCTATTATCTTTTGGCTAAGTTCATCGTTAACTCTGCAAAAAGAAGAACGTTTCATGTAATAGAATTTCCCCCAGTCTTCCTTCTTCACTTCATGAATCTGCACTTTCACTCCTACCGCCCAGTCTTTGTTTTCTTTGAAATTGAAAACGCAATTATCGCGTTTTGTGACAATAATTTCCTTTAGATTCCCAATATAATCGGGTGCGCTAACAGCTTTCGCAACAGCAACAATCTGGTATCCATCTGCAATAGCAAAATAATCTCCTCTTTCCACTTCGTGCAGAAAGCGACCTTCATTAGAAAGTCCAACGAAAACCGTATTATTCCTTAAGAAGATACTGAGTATCGAAGCCTTAGCATCACCATATTCATTCCATCTCGAACCAATTTTCCAAACTTTAGCCATATCACAATTTTTTCAAAAAAAAATTACCTTCCTGCCAATCTCTAGCGAGAGTGTAAATTTATCGTTTTTTATTCGTAACACAGTGACATTCGAGGACTTTTGTGCTATCTGTGGCTTCGAAGCTGTCTGTCCCGTCGGGAAGTGTTGTGTGGTTGGGAACGGCATGAGGGCCTACCTCCCAAACAAAGTTTTACCGCTGCTGAGGAACGCGGAATTCACCCCGATGCTATTCGAAGAAAAAGAATCCGTTGCGTATGACAAGACGGTTGAATGGATTATAAGATTGCCATGCATAACTTACTTGGACAGGACTTTTTCCATCGTTGTATCTGTGAAGGTATGCCATATATCCAGTGTAACAGGCTTGTATTCCTTGAATAACTCTCCCAAATACTCAATCTCAAAAACAAGTCGTATATCGTTTTTATCTTCACCGGGCTGTCCTTCTTTTCTAGTCCCGACTCTTGCTATTCTGATGAGGTAAAGATCTCGTATCCCTTTTTGTTTAATATAGGGCATGAAATAATAGAGCTTGTTCAGAGCGACACATGAAGGAAATTTCTTTCCTGTATAGTATATCTTGGCAGAACGGTCAAGATACTGTTCAACATTATCACTCTTTACCAGGCTGATAAGTACATTTTTCCTCGTATCCACAACAAGCCCATTGGCTTTTCTGGAAGACTCGTCGACTTCATTCTTGACTATGGCATCTGGATACTGTTGAAGAGTCTCGAACAAGTTCAGTTGAGGAATCCTGTTCATGGTTGGCGAAGTCTCTTCTGTTTCTTCTTTCTCAACTGCTTTTCGGCTCAGGCGTCGTCCCATAACCTTGTGCCAGATAGAGCGACAGAGACGGGTCTCCTCTATTGAAAGCCCCAAACCTTTATGAAGAATAACCTCATCTGTAATATCGAGAATCTCATCAGCGGTTTTCTTTTCTCGCAACATCTGATCGATTCTGTCAAACAGTGTTTCATTGGTTTCCTTATAGGGAAGTACAACACCTCCCACTTCGCTTGGCATCAGCTCCAGGCATCCTCCTCCGAAATTGCGTCCCAGAATTTCAGCAAAAGCGAAAGACAAAGAGTTGTAGTAACTGGCAATAAAGGCTCTTTTATTGACATCAGGATGAATAAACACCCTGTGCATGGTGTCTGTAGTATAGGCTCCGACCTCATTTAAGACGAACTTCGGGAACAAATTGTTCCTTCGCAGGAACAGAGCATCTGATTGTTTGATGGAAGGGATTACATACCAGTAATCCCGAATGCCTGTTTTATATCCCTTGTTTACGCCTTCGCTTTCTCCCGTAGAAAGATAGGCCTTAACACCGTCATTGCCCTTTATGTGAGATTCGGGAGGGAAAACAAGCAAGAAGGCCTTTGCCCCGGCATTGACATTATTCTGCCAATCCTGCGCGGTGAATCTCAGGCTGTTCACTTGCACACTCCGTCCGACCATGGGACGCGCAATCTCTTCCAATTGATACAGGTTTACGATGGACGCTGGAACCGTAAAATAGTCATTCGCTCCTGTTGTGATCCCAACTTCCACATCTGAAAATGTGGAAATCGTGTCAACATGGAGATTCCGGACTTTCTCCAACAGGTCCAGTTCCTCCTTGTCCAAGAAGTAGTATGTCCACTTATCCGTATGAAAATCTATCTTTTTTGTGGGGAATTTCAGCCGTGCCGGGTCCAATGTACATAAGCCATCTGCATCCTTAACCTCTATGTGTTCTATCAGATGCTCCGCTGAACCATTCTTCTCGCAAAGCAACAGGACAACTTCTTGCTGGATGTCATTGAAAACCAGATCCTCAAAAGAAATAATATTTATTTTATTGAAGAAACTTGCCAGAAATTTCCTGAGTTGCTGGGCATATTTAACCTGCAATAATTCAGAAGGGACTACAAATCCCAATTTGCCTTTTTCCTTAAGAAGGGAACAACTGCCAACAACAAACGTAACCCACGCATTCGTGAGCTTCGTGCGTTTCAAACCGGCTCTTTTAAAGATATCATCGGCGAGGTTCTGTTGCCCTTCATCATAGTATTGGTATCGAATATAGGGAGGGTTCCCAACTACAAGGTCAAATCTTTTGCTCGTCTCAATACAGAATTTATGAAAATCTGTATTGATTACAGTTGCTCCTTCCAAACCGATGGCTGCCGTCTTATCAGCTTCTGTCTTTTCGAATTCGACGGCAGTAACACTTTTGAATGTAGCCCGTTCCTTATAAAGACATTCCAGAAAGATGCCATCACCGCAACTCGGCTCCAGGATGTCAGCTTCCGTACTCCCGTTTACCCCCCATTTCAGGATGAAGCGGGCGATATCCTCAGGTGTATAGTATGCGCCACGGAGTTTCTCCGCGCTGGCGTTTTCAATCAGCTGCATATAACTCTCTAATTAAAGGTATCTTTTTTACTTGATCGTCAGCCATTCCATACAAAGTGTTTATCGCATTTTGCTGTTCAACTTTTAAAGAATCGAACTGGCGTCGAAGCGGAATAAGTCTTCTTGGACTTGACTTTGATTTAGATATCCTGCCTCCAAGATTAATGAGCCTTTTCTGCCTATCAACGATTGCATCATGGAGGGCTACCTCATCATCATTTGTGAAGTCTATGGCGCGTATAGGGAGCTGCTTAAGAACTTTTGTCCCTCTGGCGATGTAGCCGCCCCTGAAAATCTCCCCATACAGCGAAGCCATCCATTCCCCCTGAACGGATCCCAGAATAGCTTGAATATAGTAGATGGAATAAGGCTTCTCCTCGGGAACACGCACCATGCAGTATCCTGCTGTCCCCCCGGAAGTCACGAACGTACCATTCGTGTCAATGGCGTATTTGTCGGATTGCGACAAAACCCCAACAACCATCTTTTCTTTTACTTCACACGCTTCAAGACTTTGCTGGCGTCCGTATCGATACCACTCATCTTTCTTTACAGGAGCAGGCTTGATGTCTCGCTTAGGATTGGCCAACACCTCTTTAAAGTCAGTCAAATATTTGTATAGTTCGGGATACTTCTTCGCTATAGTTTGCAGTTTCAACAATGCGAGATTGCCGGTTTTCGTTCTGCAATAAGGGAAGATTACTCTGGCATTCGGTTCAAACGAGCGAAATGATGTTAGGTTGTCCTCACCCTGGACGGTTTGGAAATATGGCTTGGTTACATTCCTCTCAATCTTATAAGCCTGTTTATTAGGGCCTGTAAAGTAATAGTATTTCTTGTCTTCCCGGGAAGGAACAAAAACGTATATCTTGTTTGCGCTTGTCTGGATACCGTTGAAGATGCAGTCTTCACCGACAACATCCACAAGCGGAACGCTCTTTCGCCAAATCATGTCAAAGAGGGCCTGATGCTCATCTGAACATAGTACCCAGGTGTCTTTGCCAATACTTGCAGCCTGCCTTTCAGAGTCGGAAACCGCTTTGCTGTCCCGGACTCTCCAGGCTTTGAAGTTTTCTACTTCGGAAAAGCGAAAAGAAGCGTTCTTTTTCTTATCCAGGACAAGAATGCAAGTATATGTCGACTTGTCTGAAAACACTTGAAAGGCGCCGAAAGACAACAACGACTGAAGATACCCAGCATCGGCAATTATCTTGCGAAGTGACTGTGCCGCTCCCACTTTCATAAATTTGCTGGGAACGATGTATCCAAGCTTTCCGTCCTCTTTTAGAAGTTGTAACGCCCGTTCGATAAAGAGGAAATATTTATCGTATTGTTTATATGCGCTTTTATACTTTGCGGGATATATCTTGTGCTCTGCTGGAGTGAGATTCTTCATGTCTTCCGTCTTCATGTAAGGCGGATTGCCGACTATGTAATCAAATTGACGGCCTGCAAAATCAAACGGATTGACGGCTTCCGTTTCCGATTCAGGCACATCGGCAGATGACAACAAACTGTTCCCAAAGAAAATGTTTTCATCAAGTGGCGGAAGGACTGGATGGAAACTGGCAAGAGAATCAACATCTTCACCTTCCAGCAATTTCAGCAGCAATCCGAACTTGCATGACTCAACAGCATTGTAGTCCTTGTCAACACCGAAGATGCACTGAGTCAGAAGTCTCCTCTTTGTCTCAAAAGGGAGTTTATATGTGTCAACGCTTGTCTGAATCAGTTCCTGCCTTGCATTATTCTGCAGGTAATCGATTAATGAGTCTTGCAGGAATTGATATAGCTGTAGCAGGAACGCCCCTGACCCGCAAGCGATATCTGCAAATTGTATGTTACATAGCTGCGTCAGGCTTTTCCCCTCAATCCGCTCGCCGATGGTTCGGGACAGGATTTCCTGGATGATGAAGGTAGGCGTTGTTACTATGTCGCGTTCTTCATTCTCGGGTTTATTGACGATAGTCAGTTTACCTTTTACAATGGCAAGCCGCTGAGCAATGAATATTTCATATATCCGGCCAAGAATGTCAGAAGATAATACGGAGAACGAATAAGGACTCTCCGGGTAATACAACTGGTGTATGATTGTCCAAAAAGAAGATTTGATGTTACAGACGATATCAGAGGACAGGCGTTCAGTGAACAGGCCGGAATTGTACTTTCGGTCGGCATCCTTGAACTTATTGATCAAATTGTTTCCATCATCCTTTTCTGCTATTTGCAAAAGCCTTTGATAGGTCTCAATGTTGCGGTCTTCACATACACGCAAAAACAGAATCTTATTGATATAGCTCTGGACAATGTCTCCAAGTTCGGAAAGCTCTATGCCCGGCGCTACCGAAAGAATCTGTTCTCCCAACAATAATCTCCACTCATTGATTTGAGAAAGGAACAAGTCATCTATCGACTGGTGGGAAACATTCGATTCGATATCTTTCCAAACATCATCAAAGGCTCCGGAATAGACCGAATTCTTCCCCAAATAATGCAAAAGCTCCTCAAATGCGGATTCGTAGTCCTTATAGTGATAGCTTTTAATAAGGGCGACAGTCCGGGAATCTTCATCTTTGACTGGAAATGTTGTGTCATAGATGAACAGGTATTCGAAGTTTGACAGGACGGATACTTTCAATCCTGCAGAATAGCCATAACGACGAGCCTGTTTTGCCGGCTCATCATCAGCTTCTATTCTAACGCACGGTTTTTTCGCTTCCACGAAAAACTTGCGCTCTCCAAACAAACGGAAGGTGTAATCTGGCTTTTTAGAATGAGTTGATGCATTTTGCTTCAAGGGCTCTTCCAATATGACTTCACGCTCATTGGTGCGTTTCCCTGCCGTATTCTTGATATCCCACCCAAGAAGTTCGAACAAGGGGTCAAGGAATTCACTGCGCAGCATCGTTTCGTTAAAACGAGGCGTAAGATAATAGTCCCTATGCTGTTCATACTTGCGGACTAGTTCATGTAATACGTCTTTTTCTTTCATGATTCATAGCGCAATTAAAGTACGTGGAGATGATTGTCGGATGTGGGGATAATTAGTTCTCTGGCATCCACGTCAAGCACTCTAGCGATTTCAACCAAGGTCTCCAGTGAAGGCTGCGCAGAATTCGTACACCATTTGGATACCGTCGCCGGATCCTTATGAAGTTGTTCAGAGAGCCATTTACTGGTCCGCTTGTTTTCGGCAAGTACCACTTTTAGTCTATTCAAATCTGCCATTTTCAGGAAGTCTATGTTATACTTTGCAAATGTACTTTTATTATTTGATAATGCAATATATTTTTTGCGTAATCATTCAACTTCATTGCGAATAATGCAATTAATTATCTTTTTCGCTGCAAACATACAAACAATAATTGTCACTTACTGACACGGCATGTTTTTGGAACGCAGGTTGTTTTTCCCGCTGGACAGGTAAGGAGCATCAAAGGAGCATCAAAGGAACATCAAAGGAGTATCAAAGGAGCATCAAAGGACCTCCTCCGAGTCCATCTTCTTCCCCTCTTCTATCTCTCCTCTACCCCTAAGCTTCCCCTAACCTGATTCCGGTTGTTAAATTCCCGCACCACGACTGAGCCTGGTTGACAGCCAGTAAGCCCTAAACCCCACGCCCGTAAGCGTAGATCACCGTTAGATCTCCGTTACATCTAGCTTCCATCTCCATCTGTGTCCGCGCAGCGCAGACGCACTAAATTTTGATTTGTATTTATTTTTGCATTATATTTGCAATACAAACGAAAAACAATTGCCGTATGACCTCAATGACCATAAGAGTGGACGAAGGGCTCAAGAAGAGTTTCGACGTCCTTTGCGATGAATTCGGGCTCAGCAACACCGCTGCGCTGAATTTGTTCATGAAAACTGTAGTCCGCGAGCGCAGGATACCTTTCGAGATTAAGGCAGATTCGGAAGCAGAGGTACGCAAGCAGGGCTGGGAGGCATTTATGCGGATGCGCGAGGCTGCTCTTGCATCCGGTGCGGCCGATATGAGCCTGGAGGAGATTAACGAGGAGATAGCCGCAGCGAGAAATGGAAGATAAGATGGGCAAGCTCGATGTCAACATCCGCCGCATCCGCGCAAAACTCGGCAACCTCCCAGACCACATCCGCACGAAGGCCGGCTACGGGTATTACTACGAATGATGCCCTTGAAAAGGTCCGGGCCGCGTTCGTATCTTCATCCTGGTCGGTGATGTGGTTTACGATTCTTGAGGATCGTCTGCCATAAGTGCACTGACCTCTTCTTTTAATTTTGGGAGATCGTTGATGACAATTTTCCACATTACGTCATCCGTCACGGCGGCGTAGTCATGGATGACACGATTACGCGTGGCTATGATGGCCCGGGCATTTGAAATATCTATTTCCGGATTGTCTTTGACAATTTTGTTTACAGCCTCTCCAATGATACCGACATTGCGCTCAATGGCTCGTCTGAGCATCAGATTCTTGCCGTATTCATCATAACGTCGCGGAACCTGGTCAAAGAATGACTGGATTTCGTCGATGGCGGTAGAGATATCGTAAAGATGTGCTTTAAGATACCTGTCCATAGATGAGTTGTTTTGTCTCGTCGAGTTCCTCCTTGAAATAAGGATTCTTTACGGCATTGTATTCCACCAAATCCACATCCCGCTTCAGGAGATCTTCCAAGGCGAATTTGAATTCGAAGTAATTGTCCCCATATACCTGCAGAGGAAGCGCATCCTTGTCAAATACTACGGTAAAATCCACGTCGCTGTTCTTGCCAAACTTATCCGTTAGCACTGATCCGAACACATATAGCTGTACCACCTTGTGTTTCTCACACAAAGCGACAATCTGAGCCATATTTCTTTTAATCAGCCTCATACACCGCAAATATACCGATTTTGTCCCAAAAAACAAAAAAGATCACATGGCGAGCGTCGCCTCCGCCTCCGGCCGGTCCCGGTTCATCAGGCAGTCAAATTCGCTGCCCGGAAGCGTAGGGAAGTTGTGACCGGTTCCAGCCATTCATTGCTCTGCTCTCCTCCAGTAGCGACATGAGTTAGGCCATACGCTAATATCAATTTACTGTGCATTCATATTCATTGCCACAACGATTAATTCTGCTACCTGCTTTTTCATCGCACTCATTTGTTTTGGGAGATAAACGTTTCTATCTGCTTGGAGGCTCCTCCCACCTTGGAACCCTGGATGGAAAGTCCTTTCTTGACGGTTGCGGCGGGAATGGCGGCTCCAAGGTCCCGGAGGCCGCTGCCAAAGCCGCTGCCTTCGTGGGTGGTGAAAGGAATCACGGTCTTGCCGCTCCA
>ERZ842401.8561-NODE-8561-length-10021-cov-51.603652_pt1 | contig 10021 bp, 9 predicted proteins | sample MGYA00521270_ERZ842401 | MGnify/ENA primary metagenome ERZ842401 (study PRJEB31892, sample SAMEA3878208) | bioreactor metagenome | biome: Moose rumen | place: Sweden | collected 2011-10 | study: EMG produced TPA metagenomics assembly of the PRJEB12797 data set... | reverse complement strand
GCACAACTGGGAGCCGACTGCGCTTTCTTCATCAAGAGCCGTCCGTGCTATGCGGAGGGCATTGGCGAGCAGCTGACAGACATCGACCTGAACCTGAGCGGATGGCACATCGGCGTTGTGCGTCCCGACATTCCCGTATCTACCAAGGAGGCTTTCTCCAGAATCCATCCCCACCGTCCGCAGAAGAACTGCCGCGAGGTGGTGGGGCAACCCGTGGAGACATGGCGCGACGAGCTGGTGAACGACTTCGAGGACAGCGTGTTTGCGCTGCATCCTGAGATTGGTGAGGTGAAAGAGCGGCTCTACAAGAAAGGCGCCACCTATGCTGCCATGACTGGCTCCGGTAGCGCCCTGTTCGGACTGTTTAGGGAGAACCCTGAATGGCTAAGCCGAGAGTTCCCGGATATGTTTACGTTCTGTGGAGAAATGTAGTGGCGGGAGAACCGCCACTTATTGTTTAGTCTTTGCCGCCTCCAAGCAATGCAGACGTGCGCACACGGCTCAGCGTCTCGGGTGTCATCTGCAGATAGCTGGCAATATAGACCAGAGGTGCACGCAACACCAGTTGCGGCGAGCGCTTGACCAGCTTGGCATAGCGCTCCTGGGCTGACTCGAAACGCAGCATATCGGCATGTACCTGCGAGATGATGAGCGACTCTTCCAGAATCTTACGGTAGAGCATCTGGATGTTGACGTTGCGCACAGCCTCGCGCTCGAGTGCAAACTTAGGCAGTTCAAAGATGATAGTTGGCTCCAGAGCTTGTATCTGCTGATGGCTGGGAGCCTCGCGGAACAGACTCTCAATGCTCATCACAATCGTGTTCTCAGTAGCCATGTATTCCGTCAGTTCTTTTCCATTCTTAAAGTAGAATTGGCGCAGCAGTCCCTTGGCTATCCAATAGATACTCTTGCACACTTCACCTTCCTTGAGCAGCAACTCACCCTTCTGGACTTTCCTGGGAATCAAGATGCCTTCCAGAACGTCCAGTTCGTCGTGGGTCATGGTGCTGTAACGTCGGGCCAGCTCGCGCGCCACGTCTCTTGTTGTCAGTCCGATAGTTGTCATTGTCAATTGTTGTTCTTAGATTTTCAGTTGTTTGTTATGCTATAGTTATCTTAGTCGAGTTTAAGCACAGCGAGGAAGGCTTTCTGCGGTACCTCCACATTACCAATCTGCTTCATGCGTTTCTTGCCTCGCTTCTGTTTCTCCAGCAGCTTGCGTTTGCGGCTCACATCACCGCCATAGCACTTGGCTGTAACGTCCTTGCGCACCTGCTTCACCGTTTCGCGGGCAATAATCTTGGCACCGATGGCAGCCTGAATGGCGATATCAAACTGCTGGCGCGGAATGAGTTCCTTCAGCTTCTCACACATGCGACGCCCGAAGGTGACGGCATTGTCCTGATGCGTCAGCGTCGAGAGGGCATCCACGGGTTCACCGTTCAGCAGGATGTCCAGCTTGACAAGCTTCGACGGGCGGAACGAGTCAATATGATAGTCGAACGAGGCATATCCCTTGGAAATGCTCTTCAGCTTGTCGTAGAAGTCGATGACGATTTCGCCCAGCGGCAGCATGAAGCGCAGCTCCACACGTCCGCCCGACACGTACTGCTGGTCAATCAGCTCACCGCGCTTGTCCAGACAGAGCGTCATGATGGGACCTATATAGTCGGCTGCGGTGATGATCGAGGCCTTGATGTAAGGTTCCTCAATGTGGTCAATCATCGTCTGGTCGGGCAGTCCCGACGGGTTGTGCACTTCCTTCTCCTCGCCCTGCTTGGTGTAGCACATATAGGTTACGTTAGGCACCGTGGTGATGACGTCCATGTCGAACTCGCGGTCCAGACGTTCCTGTACTATCTCCATGTGCAGCAGTCCAAGGAACCCGCAACGGAAACCAAAGCCCAGCGCAACCGAGGTCTCCGGCACGAAGGTCAGCGAGGCATCGTTCAGCTGCAGCTTCTCCAGCGAGGCCCGCAGGTTCTCATAGTCGGTAGGGTCTATCGGATAAACACCTGCAAACACCATGGGTTTGACCTCCTGGAAGCCCTCGATGGCCTTGTCGCAGGGCCGGCCTATATGTGTGATGGTGTCGCCCACCTTCACCTCCTTGGCATTCTTGATGCCGCTGATGATGTAGCCCACCTCGCCCGTACGCAGCTCCTTGCGGGGTATCATGTCCATCTTCAGCACGCCCACCTCGTCAGCATCGTACTCCATGCCGGTATTGAAGAACTTCACCTTGTCGCCCTGGCGAATCACACCATTGGCTACCTTGAAGTAGGCTATGATGCCTCGGAACGAGTTGAACACTGAGTCGAAGATAAGCGCCTGCAGCGGAGCCTGCTCATCGCCCGTAGGGTGCGGAATGCGCTCTACCACAGCGTTCAGGATGTCCTCCACGCCCTCGCCCGTCTTGCCGGAAGCACGGATGATGTCCTCTGGGTCGCAGCCTATGAGGTCAACTATCTCATCCTCCACCTCGTCGGGCATGGCCGAAGGCATGTCAATCTTGTTAATGACAGGAATAATCTCCAGGTCGTTGTCTATAGCCAGATAGAGGTTCGAGATGGTCTGCGCCTGCACACCCTGAGTGGCGTCAACCACCAGCAGGGCACCCTCACAGGCAGCAATGGAACGGCTGACCTCGTAGGAGAAGTCGACGTGTCCTGGCGTGTCAATGAGGTTAAGGATATATTTCTCTCCCTTATAATGATATTCCATCTGTATGGCGTGGCTCTTGATGGTGATGCCACGCTCACGCTCCAGGTCCATGTCGTCCAGCATCTGTCCCTCCGTCACTTGGATGGTCTTGGTGAACTCCAGCAGACGGTCGGCCAGCGTCGATTTGCCATGGTCAATATGCGCTATTATACAGAAATTTCTTATATGGTCCATGTAATGTTAATGCACAATTTTGTGCAAAGTTAGTGAAAAAAATCGAGAAATGCTCCACAAGAGCGTATTTTATATTTTTTTTAGACAAGTCAGGGTTACTTCTCGCGCACGTTCCTTATTATATTTATTACATGCGTCAAGCGGAGTCGACACAGCCCGATGGGGTGGCCACCACGACACATGTCACTCACCAGAAACTACGATTTTCAGCCTGCTTCATCTCCTAAAAGTCTTCTTTTTAGGTTGCAAAGATACTAAAATTCTACTTTTTTTGAAAAAAATGTCGATAATATTTTCTTATCACGCTGAAAATTAGTAACTTTGCAGTCCAAAATCAGAACTTTAAATAAAATATAGCAATGACAAAAGCAGATATTATCGGTAAAATTGTAGAAACAACAGGTCTGCCCAGGAAGGATGTAGCCGTTGTCGTAGAGGCTTTCATGAGCGAAATCCGCGACTGTATGGCAGACCAGAAGGAAAATGTGTACCTGCGCGGTTTTGGTACGTTCACCATCAAGCACCGTGCCCAGAAGACCGCCCGCAACATCTCGAAAAACACAACCTTGGTGATCGACGCACACGACATCCCGGCCTTCAAGCCTGCAAAGAGTTTTATAGAACGAATGAAATAATAACCAATATTAATATTTTAAGATTATGCCAAACGGAAAGAAGAAGAAGGGCCACAAGATGGCTACTCACAAGCGTAAGAAGAGACTGCGCAAGAATCGTCATAAGAGCAAGTAAGCTTGTTCTGACGTCTTGACAGAAAGAGTAATGAGAGGAGTGTACCCGAGAAACCTGTAAGGGTTTCGAAGGTGCGCTCTTTTTAAATCCAAAAAACTAAGTAAAAGGTATGACAAGTGAACTCATCATCGATGTTCAGCCTAAGGAGATTTCCATAGCCCTGCTCGAGGACAAGAACCTGGTGGAATACCAGAACGAGAAACGAGAAGAGGCCAGCTACTCCGTGGGCAACATCTATCTGGGCAAGGTGCGCAAGCTGATGCCCGGACTCAACGCCTGCTTCGTAGACGTAGGCTCTGAGCGTGATGCTTTCTTGCACTATCTGGACCTTGGTACTCAATTCAGCTCTTACGAGAAGTACCTTAAACAGGTACAAAGCGACAGAAAGAAACTTTATCCCATCAGCAAGGCCACCCACCTGCCCGACCTGCCCAAGGAAGGCAGCGTGCAGACCACCCTCAAGCAGGGCCAGGAGGTACTGGTCCAGGTGGTCAAGGAGCCCATCTCGACCAAAGGTCCACGCCTGAGTTGCGAGCTGAGCTTCGCAGGGCGCTACATGGTGCTGATGCCTTTCGGCGATAAGGTTTCGGTTTCATCTAAAATCAAGAAAGGCGAGGAACGAGCCCGTCTGAAACAACTCGTCCAGAGCATCCGTCCCAAGAACTTCGGCGTCATCGTACGTACATCGGCCGAGGGCAAGCGTGTGGCAGAGCTGGACAAGGAGATGAAGGCGCTCATGAAACGCTGGGAGGACACCATCACGAAGGCCCAGAAGGCCACCACCACCCCACAGCTGGTGTATGAAGAGACAGGCAGGGCCGTTGCCTTGCTGCGCGATGTGTTCGACCCCACCTACGACGGCATCTACGTGAACGATGAGGACATCTTCCATCAGGTAAAGGACTATGTGAGCCTCATTGCTCCCGACAAGCAGGACATCGTGAAGAAGTACACGGGCAACGTGCCCATCTTTGACAACTTCAACGTCACCAAGCAGCTCAAGTCGAGCTTCGGACGCACGGTGAACTACAAGCGCGGAGCCTACCTCATCATTCAGCACACCGAGGCCATGCACGTCGTAGACGTCAACTCCGGCAATCGTACTCGCGCCGAAAACGGTCAGGAGGCCAATGCACTTGAGGTGAACCTCGGTGCTGCCGACGAGCTGGCCCGCCAGCTGCGTCTTCGCGACATGGGCGGCATCATCGTGGTGGACTTCATCGACATGAACCTGGCCGAAGACCGTCAGATGCTTTACGAGCGCATGTGCAAGAACATGCAGAAAGACAGAGCACGCCACAACATCCTGCCCCTGTCGAAGTTCGGGCTGATGCAGATTACGCGTCAGCGCGTCCGTCCGGCCATGGATGTCAACGTAGAAGAAACCTGCCCTACCTGCTTTGGCAAGGGTAAAATCAAGTCGTCTATCCTGTTTACTGACCAACTCGAGAGCAAGATTGACCGCCTGGTCAACAAGATAGGCATCCGCAAGTTCTGCCTGCACGTACACCCCTATGTCGCAGCCTACATCAATCAGGGCCTGTGGTCGCTCAAGCGCCAGTGGCAGATGAAGTACGGCATGGGCGTGCGCATCATCCCGTCGCAGAAACTGGCTTTCCTCCAGTATGAATTCTACGACAAGGACCGCCAGTTCATCGACATGCAGGAAGAAATCGAAACGAACTCTTAACAGCACACCGCCATGACAGTACTGAAGATAACCTTCTGGGTATGTATTTTCCTCGTATTCTACACCTACATCGGATACGGCATACTGTTGTGGCTGCTGGTACAACTCAAACGTCTCGTCAAGGGGAAGGCTGCGCGTGCAGACCTCCCCGCTGACGAGTCCCTACCCCACGTGACACTCATCATCTGCGCCTACAACGAGCAGGACATCGTCGAGGAGAAGATGGAGAACACCCGCCAGCTGGACTATCCCAAGGACAAGCTGCACGTCATGTGGGTCACCGACGGCAGCACCGACCAGACCAACGAATGGCTGAAGCGCTATGCGGACGTAGAGATAGTCTACAGCCCTGAGCGCAAAGGCAAGACGGCTGCCCTGAACCACGGCATCAGCATGGTGCAGACCGAGCTGACCATGATGACCGATGCCAACACCATGATCAACCCGCAGGCCGTCCGCGAGACGGTGCGCTGCTTCCAGGACCCTCAGGTGGCCTGTGTGGCCGGCGAGAAGCGGGTCATGGCCCGCCACGAGGGACAGACCGTCGCCCAGGGCGAAGGACTGTACTGGAAGTACGAGAGCACCTTGAAACGACTTGACAGCGAGCTCTACTCGGCCATGGGTGCCGCAGGCGAGTTGAATGCCATTCGCACCCGTCTCTATGAGCCCATGCCAGAGAACGCCCTGCTGGACGACTTTGTGATGTCCATGCGCATGGTGGACCAAGGCTATCGCATCGCCTACTGCTCCGACGCCTATGCCATGGAGTACGGCTCGGCCAACCTTGGCGAGGAGTCTAAACGCAAGCGCCGCATTGCTGCCGGTGGCCTGCAGAGCGTATGGTGGCTGCGCCGGATGATGAACCCCTTCCGCCAGTTTACCGTCGCCTTCCAGTTCGTGTCACACCGTGTGCTCCGCTGGACCGTCACCCCCCTGGCGCTGATGCTGCTCATACCCCTCAACGCTGCCTTGGTCATGCTGGGCGCAGGCAGCGTCTACACCCTGACAGGCATTCTCCAGACCGTCTTCTGGCTGACCGCGCTATGCGGCTGGCTGTTAGAGCGTTACGGCAAGAAGAACAAGATAGCATACGTCTGCTACTACTTCGTGTTCATGAACGTCAACGTGTTCCGCGGAATGCACTATCTGCACACCCACAAAAGCACGGGAGCGTGGGAAAAAGCTAAGAGAGGATAAATTTTTCACATTTTTCTTCGTCAGTTTCGAAAATTATTTATAACTTTGCAGCGAATATTGTCGAAGGAATTTATCATGAATCAAGACGAACGCGACATCCTATTGCAAAAATTCGCCGAGGCCAACAGCAAGCTTCGTTCGACCCAGATGGAACTCGAGGCAGCCCAGAAGAAGCTGGCCGAGTACGAAGACAAGGCGCAGAAGGCAGAGCAGGCCAGCCGCATGAAATCGCTCTTTCTGGCTAACATGAGTCACGAGATACGTACTCCGCTGAATGCCGTCGAGGGTTTCTCACGCGTCATGGCCGAAACGGATTCCCCTGAGGAGCGTCTGAAGTATATGGAAATCATCGAGAGCAACAACAGCCGTCTGCTGGCGCTCATCGACGACATCTTGGACCTGTCGCGCGTAGAGGCCGGCGAGCTGAGCATCAAGAAGAGTATGACCGACCTCAACGACCTTTGCAAGAGTCTCCGCAACATCTTCAAGTTCCGCTGTCCCGACAGCGTACAGCTCATCTGGAACCAGCCCAACATGAAGGTGACACTGAATACCGACCAGAACCGACTGACACAGGTCTTCTCCAATCTCATAAGCAATGCCCTGAAGCACACCAGCCGGGGCAGCATCACCTACGGCTACCAGCTCATCAACGACGGCACGGAGGTATCGTTCTACGTGTCGGACACGGGCTCGGGCATCGACCCTGCCGACGTGAACCGCATCTTCGACACCTACGTGTCGCGCGATGCCGAGGTGCAGAAAGGCTACGGACTGGGACTGGCCCTGTGCAGGACCATTGTCGAGAAGCTGGAAGGCCACATCAGCGTTCAGTCGCGCCTGGGCGAAGGCTCCACGTTCCGCTTTGTGCTCCCCTTCGAGGGCACCATCGGCGGCGTAGCCAAGAACTCGCGCATCACCACCAATTCGCGCACCATCCGCGCCACCACGAACACCAACCTGAAGGACGCCCCGCTCATCCTCGTGGCCGAGGACGAAGACAGCAACTTCGAGCTGGTCAAGATAGTGCTCTCCAAGCGCTACCGCCTGATACGTGCCAAGAACGGCATCGAGGCTGTCACCTACTGCGAGGAGGACAATCCCGACCTGGTGCTCATGGACATCCGCATGCCCGACATGAACGGTCTTGACGCCACGCGCATCATCAAGGAAGTGCACCACGACCTGCCCGTGGTAGCCCTCAGCGCCTATGCCTTCGACGAGAACATCCGCGAGGCCAAGGCCGCCGGCTGCGACGAGTTCATGGCCAAGCCGTTCCGCGTGGAAGACCTGATAGACCTGGTCGAAAAATACGTCAAACGATAAAACTCTACTTTTATGGGTAAATTAGCTGTTTACAAGTACGCGGCCATGATGTTCCTCGTGGCCCAGATTGTCGTGACCATCTTTACGTTCATGGGCCTCTACGGAGGCGACGTGTCGCCCATCGGCAACAACGCACGTGCCATGATGGTGTTCATCCTGCCCATCCTCATCGTCATCAATCTGGTGCTGCTCGTCTACTGGCTGGTGCGCAAGCGCTGGATACACGCGCTGATACCCGTTATCACCGTTGCCTGCTGCATACCCTACATGGGCACGCTCTTCCAGTTCCGCTCGCTGGACAAGGGAGCCGACGCCAAGAAGGGCCTCAAGATAGCCAGCTACAACGTAGCCATGTTCGGACGCGAGACGTCAGGCTTCATAGCTCAGGACATCCTGGCCGAGATGCGCCGCCAGAAGGTCGACGTGCTCTGCATGCAGGAGTACAACGAGATCAGCGGCGACAAGCACAACTCCGACAGCTACAAGGAGTACTTCCCCCACATGAAGACCGGCCGTGACGACATGGTCATCTTCAGCCGCTACCCCATCAAGGACAGCAAGACCATGCTCTTCGACGACACGAACAACAGCGCCATGTGGGCCGACATCGACGTCAACGGCGAACAGATACGCGTCTTCAACGTCCACCTGCAGACCACGGGTGTCAACCGTACGCTGCACCAGGCCGCCCGCCTGCGCAGCAACAACTTCGAGGTGCAGGACAACAAGTTGTTCGAGGCCCTGATGGGCAACTACATGCTGGGCATGATGTTCCGCGTGGGCCAGGCCGTCACCGTAGCCAACGAGAAGCGCCAGTCCGAGAAGCCCGTCATCCTGTGCGGCGACTTCAACGACGTCCCCTACTCGTACGTCTACAACACCATGCTGGGCAACATGGTCGACGGCTTCAAGGAGTGCGGCAGCGGCCTCATGTACACCATGCGCGACAGCAAGAAGCCCGTGCGCATAGACTACATCTTCCACGACCAGTCGCTCAAGGGACTGAGCTACTACCGTGGCGAGCTCACCACCTCCGACCACTTCCCCATCTTCATGAAGATAGCCCTGTAGAAGGGGGGCAGACCGACAAACGAAAGGCCCCGAAGCTACCACTGCTCCGGGGCCTTACCTGTTATTTTCGCTTACTGAACTATCTTAAACCGCACCCTGAACGAACGCTCGTGCTCGTCCCAGTTGGTGCCCAGCATCTCGAAGCGCCCTATCTGTGCCGTCGAGCGCACGTGCTTGCCTATGCAGGGGCAGACGTCAAAGTCGCCTATCCGCACCAGTCTCAGCGTCTCCGAGGCATCGTCAGGCAGACGGTCCAGCCGCACGTTGTCGGGCACCTCGTCACGAGTGACAAACTCGAACGTCACAGGCAGGTCCTCGGCTATCAGCCGCTGCATCTCGCGCTCAATCTCCTTCTCCTCCTGCCGTGAAGGCTTGCGGTCCAGGTGGAAGCTCATCTTACTCTTCTTACGCTCTATATGGGCATTGTACGACCGCTCACAGCCAAACATCCGTATCATTACCTGGTTCAGCAGATGCTCTGCCGTATGTGCCGGCGGGAACGACACGTCCCGCTCCTCCAGCATTTCAAAATCGTTGTCAGTCTTCGTTGCCATGATATGCAATATTTGGGTGCAAAGGTACGAATATGTGAGCAAAAAACCAAAGGAATTAAGCGGTTTTTCTGAAACTGTCATTCGTCATCTGTAAGATGTACTTGCGGTGAACCCACTGCGCCAGCATGTTGCGCACCTTTTTCTCGTCAGGGGCCTTGCCCTCGGCGGTGTACACACGCATCACCTCGTCGTAGGTGAAGACACCCTGTGCGTCGACGGTCACCTTGTCCAACAGGCTCTGCGGACCGCGCTTGGCCAGCTTCACGCCCTCGGTGGCCTCGGTGATGTCGTCGGCAAAGAGCTTATACTTCAGGTACAGGTCGGTCTGCATCGACCAGCGGCAGTAGTACTCAATCTCGGGTTCCCACTGCATGCCGTTGGCGGCGTAGATGAGACAGGCCTTGCGGAAGGCAGCTACCAGGGCACGGTGTGACAGCGAGTCGAGCACGCGGTCCTGCGTCTTCGAGGTGAACTCGTCTATCTCGGCCTTCAGCTTCTCCGCCATCTTCTGGGCCTGCTTGCAGACGATGGTGCC
>ERZ842401.8560-NODE-8560-length-10022-cov-15.370824_pt1 | contig 10022 bp, 7 predicted proteins | sample MGYA00521270_ERZ842401 | MGnify/ENA primary metagenome ERZ842401 (study PRJEB31892, sample SAMEA3878208) | bioreactor metagenome | biome: Moose rumen | place: Sweden | collected 2011-10 | study: EMG produced TPA metagenomics assembly of the PRJEB12797 data set... | reverse complement strand
TCTGTCATTCCCGGTTCGAATCCGAGTCGTCCAACTCTAAGGAAAACATCCACACACAACACCCATTATTGCACAATGTATTTCCTGCCATTACGCAAGTAAATGCCAGGGCGCGGTTCTGCACCTTGCGGCCAATAACAAAAGAACCGTCCCCCTGCTAGCATAATATATGATACTACCAAAACTTTCTCTGAGTATATTCTCAAAAAGTGGCTTAAGCCGTCATACTTATAGCTATATCATTGTAAATTAGATGGTTATCCTACAAAGGCTTTCCTTTTAAGCCGTCATATAGCCGTCATATAGCCGTCATTTTCTGGAATAATAGGGACTAAAATGATAAAAATATAGTTTAAACTATTGGTTTACAGGTAGTTCCTTGATGGTTACGAAAGTGGGAACTGTTAGTTTCTCAAGGAGAAACTGCCAGTTTCCCTTGGGGGAACTAGTAGTTCCCAAGGTTGGAACGGTCGGAAACTACTATCTAAACAAGTGGAAGATTAGAGGTAAAGTCAGCTTTTAAACCCTAAAAATGACGGCTGAATGACGGCTAAAAGAACAAGCCATCATATCTGAAATGCCGATAAATAAAGGGCAAATCAGAAAAAATAACGGCAAAACCCACTTTTTCGAAAAAATTTCAAGAAAAATATTTGGATAGCAAAATAAAGAAAGAGCATAAGCTGATTTCAAGCGACCTTGCTGAGCGCTTAAAGATTAATCCTAAGATATAAGCATAAAAATATTATCTTTTAAGCAAAATATTTGGTGATAACAGAAAATATATTTATCTTTGCAGCATGATTCAAGATAAAGACATATCACAGATGTACACGATAGAGATTGTGGCGATGCTGGGCAGACGCTTCAAGGACTATCGCATAGGCAGCGACCTGACTCAAAAGCAAGTGTGGGAGAAGGCTGGCGTCAGCATCGTCACCATCAGGAACTTTGAGAATGGGAAACTGCACAATATCAGTATGGGAACGTTCATCGAACTGCTGAGAGCCATCGACTTTATGCAGGGACTGGATGATGTGTTGCCCGAGATACCCGTCTCACCGTATGAACTGGAAAAGATACAGCAAGGGAAACGTAAAAGAGTAAGACATGCAAAATAACATTGTGAGAGTAATGCTCTGGGGAAAGGAGGTCGGCAGTCTCTTTTGGGAAGAAAGGCGCAAGCGTGCCGTGTTCAGTTATCACCCAGATTTCTTGAAAGCAGGCGTAGATATCGCCCCACTCTCTGCATCCATCAAGAATCCGCGTAATCGTCTGCCCATCTACGGACTGGCCAACGATGACATCTTCAGCGGATTGCCTGCCTTCATTGCAGACTCTCTGCCTGGCCGATGGGGTAATGCCGTGTTTGATGCCTGGGCTGCAGAGAACGGCATCCGGACGTCAGAGATTACCTCTGTGGACAAGTTGCTTTTCATCGGCAAGCGAGGAATGGGCGCACTGGAATTTGAACCTGCTGAGAAAGTCGGGCAAGAACGTAGTTTCCAACTTTCGGAACTATACAAGAAAGCTTTAGAGATTCTTCAAGGACGCGAGGAGGTCTCAGTCGCAGGAGATGACCTTTCACTTAACGCCCTTTACGAAGTGGGTACATCGGCTGGCGGCAACCACTCGAAAGCCGTTATTGCCATCAACCGCCAGACTGGTGAAATACGTAGCGGACAGGTGCTGCAACCCGATGGATTCACATACTACTTGCTGAAGTTTGCCGAAAGCAAATATTATCCCTTGACCAAAGTTGAGATGGTCTACGCCGATATGGCGCATGACGTAGGCATCTCGATGATGCCTTCGGAACTAATAGAGATCGATGGCGAGAGCCATTTCCTGACAGAGCGATACGACAGAAAAGGACAGCAGAAGATACATACTCTTTCGCTTGCAGCGATGAATCCAGAGGCCACTTCGTATGAGCAACTGATGGAGGTGTGTATCAAATTGGGACTACCATACAAGGAACGAGAAGAGACTTTCAGACGAGCGATATTCAACATGCTCACCTGCAATGTGGATGCCCACATCCGCAACTTTGAGTTTATGATGGAGCAAGGTGGTGACTGGCATATCACGCCAGCCTTCGACCTAACGTTCTCCTGCTTCAATCCACATAACAAACTGGATGAATACCACTATCTCAGTATGAACGGCAAGCGCACGGCCGTTACACGCGATGACATGCTCAGTTTTGCTCACCTGTCGAACATCGACAAGCCCGACAGCATTATCAAAGAATGTGTCGACACAGTGCTGGCTTTCCGTTCGTATGCTACCAAATATGGTGTCAGCGAATACTGGCAGGACATCATCGAACGTCACTTCGCCGAAATGTCGCCCGACCTGCTGTCCGGCCTGCACGGCTACAAGCCACATGTGTTCAGTTTTATGCTGGAGGATGTTCATGTGGAGGATGCACAATGGGAGGAGATGGGCAACGGGGCCATGCGCCTGACGGCGAAACTCAACGGTCAGGAATATAAGGTCACCTTCAGCGCCAAGTCACCCAAAGGCCGCCAAGCCATTGAACAGGGTGGCACGAAAATGACGCAGGAAGCCCTGCGCCAGTTCGTAGAGGAATTGTTCCTACCTCGATATCGGGAAAGAAACGGGTAATCACTGGACTACCCATATAACAATGTACGCGCGTTAACGTTTTCGAGGATTTTTTTCTTTTTTAAGACTGCTTATTTTGTCATCCGTATATTATTTCGTATCTTTGCAGACAATAAACAAATGAATGGGATGAAGACTAACTACGAAATCAGATATGCCGCTCACCCGGAGGATGCCCGTCACTACGATACGGCCCGCATCCGCAGGGACTTTCTTATCGAGCGGCTCTTTGCCGCGGACGAGGTGAATATGGTCTACTCGATGTACGACCGTATGGTGGTAGGCGGGGCAATGCCCGTCGCCGAGGACCTGAAGCTGGAGGCCATCGACCCGCTGAAGACCAAATTCTTCACAAGCCGCCGCGAGATCGGTGTCTACAATGTCGGTGGGGAAGGCGCCGTCAAGGTCGGCAACAAGATATTCGAACTCGGCTACAAAGAGGCCCTGTATATCGGACGGGACGACCGCGACGTCATCTTCAGCAGCAAGGATGCCGCAAAGCCTGCCAAGTTCTACTTCAACTCGACGACGGCCCACTGCGCCTATTCCTGCCGGAAGATCACGAAGCAGGACGCCGTGGTGGCCCACATGGGATCGCTGGAGATGTCGAACGAGCGCAACATCAACAAGATGATCGTGAATCAGGTGCTGCCTACCTGCCAGTTGCAGATGGGCATGACCGAACTGGCCACTGGCTCGGTATGGAACACGATGCCCGCCCACGTGCATTCAAGACGCATGGAGGCCTACTTCTACTTCGAACTGCCCGACGATCAGGCCATCTGCCACTTCATGGGCGAGCCGCAGGAGACGCGCCACATCTGGATGCGGGGCGAGCAGGCTGTGCTATCCCCCGAATGGAGCATCCACTCGGCAGCCGCCACCCACAACTACACCTTCATCTGGGGCATGGGCGGCGAGAACCTCGACTATGGCGACCAGGACTTTTCAAAAATCACTGATTTAAAATAAACTTCTAAAACAAAACAAATTATGGCAAATTTATTTTCACTTGAGGGTAAGAACGCCTGGATTACCGGTGCTTCCTACGGAATCGGTTTCAACATTGCCAAGGCTTTCGTAGCCGCCGGCATCAAGAACATCATCTTCAACGACATCAACGAAGCTGCCCTGCAGCGCGGCCTTGACAACTACAAGGAGGCTGGCATCGAGAACGTGAAGGGCTACGTCTGCGACGTGACCGACGAGAACGCCGTGAAGGCACTCGTGGAGAAGATTCACACTGAGGTGGGCAATATCGATATCCTGGTCAACAATGCCGGTATCATCAAGCGCATCCCGATGCACGAGATGAAGCGCGCCGAGTTCCAGCAGGTCATCGACATCGACCTCGTGGGTCCGTTCATCTGCTCTTCAGCCGTCATTCCTGAGATGATGGAGCGCAAGGAGGGTAAGATCATCAACATCTGCTCGATGATGTCGGAACTGGGTCGTGAGACCGTCAGCGCCTACGCTGCTGCCAAGGGTGGCCTGAAGATGCTGACCCGTAACATCTGCTCTGAGTATGGTGAGTATAACATCCAGTGTAACGGTATCGGCCCAGGCTACATCGCTACCCCGCAGACTGCTCCGCTCCGTGAGCGTCAGCCAGACGGCAGCCGCCATCCGTTTGACTCGTTCATCTGCGCCAAGACGCCTGCAGGCCGCTGGCTCGATCCTTCAGAACTGGGAGGCCCCGCCGTGTTCCTGGCTTCACACGCTTCTGATGCCGTCAACGGCCACGTGCTCTATGTAGACGGAGGTATCCTGGCCTACATCGGCAAACAGCCGAAATAAGGAAATGAAAAATGGGGATTCTGATCAGAATCCCCATTTTACATTTTTATTTACAAGAAATAGATTACAGGGCAGCAGCGAGTTCAGCACCAGCCTTAAACTTAGCCACCTTCTTGGCAGCAATCTGAATCTTTTCCTTTGTGGCGGGGTTGATACCCTCACGAGCAGGGCGCTCGCTTACGCTGAATGTACCGAAACCAACGAGGGCAATCTTGTCACCTGCTACAAGAGCATCCTTGATTGCTGCTACTGTGGCGTCAAGAGCCTTTTTTGCGTCAACTTTAGAGATACCAGCACCTGCTGCGATCTTCTCTACCAATTCTGTTTTGTTCATAATGTTTAAAATTTAATGAAATATTATTGTTTAAAATTGATTATACCACGAAATTCTTCGCAAATATAAGGCAAAGTTATCAAAAAAACAACAAAAAAACCGAAAAAGTGAGTTTTTTATTGAAAAATAGTTGTTTAAGCCCTCTTTTTGGCCTAAAAAAGAGATATTTTTAGTAATTTTGCGCCCGAAACGGAAAATCCGTCAATTCATTCAGTGTAAATCGTTAAATAGTAAATAGATCGTGTTTCGCATACCTACCATCACAAAAAATCTGTTGATAATCAACGGTCTCGCATTCCTTGCCACGCTCGTTCTACAGATGCGTGGAATCGACCTGACTGACATCGGAGGCCTGCACTTCTTTATGGCCAATGATTTCCATCTGTACCAACTAGTCACCTATCTGTTCCTGCACGCCAACTTTATGCACATCCTCAGCAATATGTTCGGCCTCTGGATGTTCGGCTGCGTGATAGAGAATGTATGGGGCCCGAAGAAATTCCTTTTTTATTACATTACGTGCGGCATTGGTGCCGGATTGCTGCAGGAATTGGCCCAGTTTGGCTCGTTCTACTACACCATCGTCTCGCAGGTTCCAGAGGCAGGTTTGTCGACGGTCTTGCAGTATGGTGCCCAGTATGCGAACGTACTGAACAGTTGGACGACGATTGGCGCCTCGGGTGCCGTCTATGCCGTCATCCTGGCCTTCGGTATGACGTTCCCCAACGAGCGGCTGTTCATCATCCCGTTCCCCTTCCCCATCAAGGCGAAGTGGTTCGTGCTGGGCTACGTGGCCATCGAGTTCTTCTCCGCCCTCGGATCGTCGGGCGACCACGTGGCCCACACGGCTCACCTGGGCGGTATGCTCTTCGGCTTCCTGATGATACGCTACTGGAACAAGCACCCCAATGCCCGCTTCGACCGCAACCGCGGACAGCAGTTCTTCGAGAACCTGAAGCACAACTTCGAGCAGCGGCAGCAGCAACAGCAGCAGCACAAGAACCCGAACATGCACGCAGAACGGGGCGGCTCGAAGGAGGCCGATATGGAATACAACGCCCGCAAGCGGCAGAACCAGGAAGAGATCGACGCCATTCTCGACAAGATACGCAAGAGCGGCTACGACAGCCTGACCAAGGAGGAGAAACAAAAACTCTTTGAAGCCAGCAACCGATGATCAAGCAACTCAAGGCATTTACTATTAATATGGTGGCGGGTGCAAACATCGCCACCATTCTGCTGATGGTGCTGGCGGGATATTCAGACCGCCTGAACCCTGCCGACTTCCCCATCCTGTCGTGCTTCGGGATGACCTTCCCCATCTTCCTCATCGTCAACTTGCTGTTCCTCTTCTTCTGGCTGACATTCAAATGGCGCAAGGCGTGGATCCCCATCGTGGGCTACCTGCTGGTCTTCTATCCCCTGACCACCTATATGCCCGTCAATATGCGGCAGGACGTGCCTGAAGGAGCCATCAAACTGATCACCTACAACGTCTGTACCTATGGCGGCAACTACAAGTACGACGATGGCTTCGATACCGTCTACAACTACCTGAAGCGGCAGAATGCCGACATCGTGTGCCTGCAGGAAGACGTGGACTCCTGGCGCAGATACGTCTTCATCAGATACCAGAAGATCTATCCCTACAACGACACGACCGTCTTCTACAACAACGCCAGCGGCATGAACGGCGTGGGCATCCACACCCGCTACCCCATCATCCGCAAGGAGCGCATCCACTACGAGTCGGTAGGCAACGGCTCCGTGGCCTATTACCTGCAAGTGGACGGCGACACCCTGCTGGTGATCAACAACCACCTGGAGGGCACTCACCTTTCCACCGAAGACCGCAACAACTACAAGCGGATGATCCACGGCAAGATGGAGCGTGACACGGCCAGGGAGGAATCGCTGCTGCTGATGGAGAAACTGGGCAACTCCGCCGCCAAACGGGCCCCGGAGGCCGAGGCCGTACACCGCTATATCGAAGCCCACCGCCAGTACCCCGTCATCGTATGCGGCGACTTCAACGACAACCCCATCTCCTACTCGCGCCGCACGGTGGCCGAAGGACTCACCGACTGCTTCAGGGCCTCGGGGCGCGGCATCGGTTTGTCATATAATCAGAAAGGATTTTTCTTCAGGATTGACCACATTTTGTGCTCGGAACACTTCAAACCCTTCAATTGTCAGATTGACGACAAAATGGACGCAAGTGACCATTATCCGATGATTTGCTGGCTAAAAATAGGTGGAAATCCATAAAAAAAGTGCGATTTTCGGCAAGAAATTTTCCCACTTGGAGAAAAATGCCTATATTTGCACGCTAAAATATACGCGAACAGAATTAATAATAAATAAATAACATCAAAAATCAAAATGCAAAACAAAGGAATTGTAAAGTTTATCGCAGTGCTTCTGATTCTCGTGTGCTGCTTCTACCTTTCCTTCTCATTCGTGACACGCCACTACGAAAGTAAGGCTGCCGCTATGGGTGAGGAGGCTGGTGCGGAGTACCTCGACTCAATCAACAACGAGAAGGTGTATATGGGCATCTATTCTCTGAAGCAGTGCCGTGAGATGGAAATTGGCCTGGGTCTTGACCTGAAAGGCGGTATGAACGTTATTCTTGAGGTGTCTGTGCCTGACGTTGTCGACGTGCTCGCCGACCACAAGACAGACCCCGCCTACAAGAAGGCTATGGAACTGGCCAAGAAGGAAGAGGAAACCAGTCAGAATGACTTCATCTCCCTGTTCGTGAAGTATTGGAAACAAGAAGGCAATGGCCGTCCCCTCGCCGCCATCTTTGCTACCCAGCAGATGAAGGGCAAGGTGAGCACGCAGTCGAGCGACTCTGAGGTAGAGGCTGCCCTGCGTACGGAAGTCCAGGCCGCCGTTGACAACTCGTTCAACGTAGTTCGTAACCGTATCGACAAGTTCGGCGTTGTTCAGCCGAACATCCAGAAACTCGAAGGCCAGAGCGGCCGTATTATGGTCGAGATGCCTGGTATCAAGGAGCCCGAGCGCGTTCGTAAACTCCTCCAGGGAAGTGCCAACCTCGAGTTCTGGGAGACCTATAACAGCCAGGAGATCACCCCGCTGCTCGCCCAGTTGAACCAGCGCTATGCTGCCCAGGGCGGACAGGTGATCGAGGAAGACACCACCGCTGTGGCTGCCGCCGACACGACTGCCGTTGCTGCTGCCGACACCACGAAGGCTGCCGCTTCTACCGACCTCGCTGCCAAACTGGCTAAGAAGGACGTGAAGGCTACTGACTCGAAGGCCGCTGAACTGGCCAAGAAGCAGAACCCGCTGTTCTCCGTCTTCCAGCCCGTGCAGGGCAACGCCCTCGCAGTGGTTGGTTATGCCAACGCCCGCGATACTGCTGAGATCAACAAGATCATCTACTCTGACCTTGCTGCCCAGATCTTCCCCGCTGAACTGAAACTGCGCTGGGGTGCCAAGCCCGAGACCTTCGGTGGCGAGAACACCCGTGGCGACATCTTCGAACTCTATGCGCTGAAGATCACGGAGCCCAGTGGCCGCGCTCCGCTGGAGGGTGACGTCATCACCTCTTCAAAGGACGACTTCGACCAGATGGGTCATCCCTCAGTATCTATGCAGATGAACTCTGACGGTGCTCGCCGCTGGAGCCAGATCACGAAGCAGAACATCGGCCGTGCCGTAGCCATCGTACTCGACGATGCTGTCTACTCTGCTCCCCGTATCCTCACGCAGATCGACGGTGGTAACAGCCAGATCACTGGTAACTTCACCATCGAGGACACCAAGGACCTGGCCAACACGCTGAACTCTGGTAAGATGCCGGCCCCGACCCGTATCGTACAGGAGGAGGTCGTTGGTCCGTCACTCGGTGCCCAGTCTATCCAGCAGGGTATCATCTCATTCATCGTGGCCTTCGTGCTGCTGATGATCTACATGATTATGCTGTACGGCTTTATCCCGGGTCTGCTCTCGGATATCGCCCTGCTCTTCAACCTGTTCTTCACCCTCGGTATCCTGACTTCGTTCCAGGCTGCCCTGACGATGCCTGGTATCGCCGGTATCGTGCTGACACTGGGTACGGCTGTGGATGCCAACGTGCTGATCTACGAGCGTATCAAGGAAGAACTCCGCAAGGGTCTTGGCGTGAAGGAAGCCCTCAACAAGGGTTACTCTAACGCCTTCAGCGCCATCTTCGACTCTAACTTCACATCACTCATCACGGGTATCATCCTGCTCTACTTCGGTACAGGTCCTGTGAAGGGTTTTGCTACCACCTGGATCATCGGTATCGTCGTATCATTCTTCACCGCCGTATACCTCACACGTCTGGTCTACGACCATATGCTGAAGAAGGACAAGTGGACCAACCTGACCTTCGTGACCGGCTACTCGAAGAACCTGATGCAGAACGCCCACTACAACTTCATGGGTATGTACAAGAAGACCTTCACCATCTGGGGTGTCTTCGCACTCATCTGCTGCATCTCGTTTGCCGTTCGCGGCCTGAGCCAGAGCATCGACTTCACGGGTGGTCGCAACTACGTGGTGACCCTCGATAAGGAGACGCCCGTTGAGTCTGTACGCCAAGCACTGGCTGGCGCCTTCATCAACACCATCGGTGAGAAGGCCAACCAGGAGGCTAACACCAGCGTCATCGCCCTGGGTACCGACGGCAAGACCGTTCGTATCTCTACCAACTGGGATATCGAGTCGAACAATCCCGATGTCGACGATCAGGCTGAGAACATCCTGTTCAACACGCTGAAGAAGGCCGGCTTCGTCAGTCAGGAGAGCGTTGAGTCGTTCAAGAATCCTGATGTTCGCGAGGGTGGTTCCATCATCAGCAGTGCAAAGGTAGGTCCTTCAGTGGCTAAGGATATCACTTACGGTGCTATCATCTCTGTGATCATCGCCCTGATCGCCATCTTCCTCTACATCCTGCTCCGCTTCCGCAACCTCGCCTTCTCTGTAGGTGCTGTGGTAGCCCTGGCACTCGACGCCCTGCTCGTGATCGGTATGTACTCCATCTGCTGGGGCTGGGTTCCGATGTCGCTGGAGATCGACCAGGTGTTCATCGGTGCTATCCTGACGGTGATCGGTTACTCTATCAACGATAAGGTGGTGGTGTTTGACCGTATCCGTGAGAACATCGGCCTCTATGGCAAGCGCGACCGTCAGACCCTGTTCAACGACTCGCTGAACCAGACGCTGGCCCGTACCATCAACACCTCTGTAACGACCCTGATCGTGC
>ERZ842401.8559-NODE-8559-length-10022-cov-22.917628_pt1 | contig 10022 bp, 5 predicted proteins | sample MGYA00521270_ERZ842401 | MGnify/ENA primary metagenome ERZ842401 (study PRJEB31892, sample SAMEA3878208) | bioreactor metagenome | biome: Moose rumen | place: Sweden | collected 2011-10 | study: EMG produced TPA metagenomics assembly of the PRJEB12797 data set... | reverse complement strand
GCAAAGGTATGAATAAAAATTGGTTTATCGGCATTGATGTCTCGAAAAAAACGCTGGACGCCTCGATTTTTGTCGCTGGCGAAGTGATTAACAGGTTTCCCCACATCCAGGTGAGGAATGAGAAACAGGGCTTCAAGGAACTGCTCAGATGGGCAAAGACGCAGGGCGTGAACACGAAGGACACGCTCTTCGGACTGGAGTTCACAGGCTACTACTCTGATGCCCTGGAGCAGTTCCTTACTGGCAAGAAGCTCTGCTACGCCATGCTTCCTACTACGGTGGTGAAGCACTATCAGCGTGGTACACGTGACAAGAATGACAAGACAGACTCTGCCAAGATTGCAGACTACCTGTTCCGATTCAACGGTACGGAGTGCATCAAACAGCGTGTGCTGCCATCGAAAGCCATGCAGGAACTGAAGGCACTGAAGAGCGAACGTAAGTTCTATGTCCAACAGCGAGTGGCCTGCGAGAACCGCCAGAATGTCGCCAAGTCGAAGCAGGAGCAGAAACACCTACAAAAAGCCATCGATCTGTTCAACGAGCAGATAGAGCAGATAGAGCAGCAGATGGCCGAGGTGGTGACGTCCGACGAGGAGATCTACCTGACGTACACGCGTCTGCTGACCATCCCAGGCATAGGTCCAGTCAATGCCATCAACACGATAGCCAATACACAGGACTTCACGGCGTTTGAGACCGCAAGGCAATATGCGAAGTATGTGGGCGTAGCACCATCGGAACACTCATCAGGCACAAGTGTACGATGGAGGGGCAGGCCTTCACCGCACGCTGACCTCCAGGCGAAAGCCGACTTGTCAATGGCTGCCATGCGAGCTGTTGAATTCAGTTGTGACATGAGCATTTATTACGAACGTAAATTAGGTAACAGACCAAACGATAAAGATGTAAAGAGAAAGGCCTTGAATGCCGTCAAATTCCAGCTCATCAAGATGATGTTTGCCGTTGTCAGACAAGATAGAGTCTTCGAGCAGAGGGGGCTTGACAAGGCATAGGCCGAGACACATAACACCTAAGAGCGGGTGAACTAACACAGGAGTGCCTCCTGTCACTTTAGGGCTCGATCATCAGGTGGATGCGGTTCACTAATTAGAAATCAAAATCAGCATTATTTGTTATAAGAACAAGACCGCATCATTTGTAACGAAAACGGAAATTTATACCATTTCGCTACAGCAACCCCCATTGTCTTAAGCCTCAAAATGAAAAAAAATGAGGCTCCTTAACATTTATTAAGTGCCTCATTCTTGGTTTTGTCTTAGAAATCCCCACGTTTATCGATGACTTTAACGCCCTGCTCCGCCCTGAAGAGAGAATCACGCCCTCGGGCAAGAGCCTGCTGAATACCGACTTGCGCATCTTCGCCCTGATTCGCCTGGGCATCGACGAGAGCAGCAAGATAGCCGAGTTCCTTCACTATTCACCCAACTCCATCTATGCCTATCGTGCCCGTATCAAGAACAAGGCCATTGGCAGTCGCGATGACTTTGAGAGGATGGTGAAGGAAATCGGCATCTCATGATGCTCCGCGAAAAGGGCAGCGCCACCTTCGAGCCCCGGCCCGCGGGGCCCGATGCCGGCAAGTTACGCGTTGGCCAGGCCTTCGCGCTGGCCAAAGACGAGGCCATCTACGGCCTGGGCACCATCCAGGACTGGCAGTACTGGGGTTCCAACTATCTGTGGAACGCCATGGACTTTCTCACCGAGGAGTATGCCGACGGAGAGAAGATGATAGGGCAAGTGCATCCCTCCGGCGTGCGCGTCTACGATGCCATCGAGAAGACAATCCGTCTGCGCTATCGCCTTATACCTTATTTATATAGCACAGCGTGGCAGGTGACGTCCGCCAACGGGAGTTACCTGCGCCCGCTGTTCAGCGACTTTGCTGCCGACAAGAGCGTGTGGGACATGAACGACGAATTCATGTTCGGCCGCAGCATTCTTGCCGCTCCCATCCTCGACCCGCAATATACTCAGGAACAGATCATCCGCGAGGATGCCATGACGGGCTGGGATAAAAAAGAAGTGAAACGTAAAGAAACAAAAAGTGAGAATACGGACTGGAACGAGCCAAAGACAATCACGAAATACCTACCGAAGGGGGCTCTCTGGTATGATTTCTGGACAGGCAAAAGTTATCGTGGCGGTCAGGCACTGACCCTCCAGACCTCACTCGACCGCGTACCGATGTTCGTGCGGGCGGGCAGCATCCTGCCACTTGGCCCGGAGATGCAATACACCGGTGAGAAACCCTGGGATCATCTCGAAATCCGTATCTATCCCGGTGCCGACGGCGACTTCACCCTCTATGAAGATGAGGGCAACAACTACAACTACGAGCGCGGTGTCTATTATACTTGAGAGAATAGAGACTGCTACAGCCCACAAAGGTATGTAGCAGTCTTTCCATATCCGACGGTATTACATCTCGCCGTCGGCCACCCTACTGTGCTGGCGAGGCGTGGAGAGAAGATTTACCCAACGCTCCACTCCATTGCTATTATTTCTTCTTGTACCAGTCATGCAGCACATACCAAGCCTTCTTACGCTGACCACGGTCTGAGTAGAGACCTTTCATATTGTAGTAGTCCTGAATGCCGGTGAGTACCCGGCGGGGGGAACGAAAGTCCTTCAGAATCCAGGGCGTGGTGCCTGCCAGTCCTTCAATCTTGTCAAGCATGGCAATATTCTCACGGTAAAGGTTCTCCTGAAACTCCTCCGTCCAGCGCTGGTTCTTGGGGCCATGCAGCCCATACTTGGCACCACCACCGAACTCGCTGATGATGACAGGCTTGTCGTAAGGGATTTTCCAAGTCATCTTCGAGGCATCGTTGACATCGCGATACCAGCCTACATATTGGTTGAAACTGACCACGTCGACCAGTTCGTGCATATTGTCCTGCAAACGGTTCACGTAGTTGGAAGCGGATGTCACCTCCATCGCCATCGAGATGAGGCGGGTGGAATCCTGACTGCGGGCGTAGCGGGCCAGACGGCCTAAGAATTGGTCGCGCTCAGCGGAGTGAGGGGTCTCATTGGCAATGCTCCAGATGATGACATTAGTGCGGTTGTGGTCGCGGGCAATCATCTCATGCAGTTGTTGTTGGGCATTCTGGTAAGTGTCGGCATTAGTCCAGTCAATGGTCCAGTAGACAGGTATTTCACTCCACACCAGCAGCCCCATGCGCTCGGCCTGACGCACCATATATTCATTATGCGGGTAGTGAGCCAGACGCACATAGTTACATCCCAGTTCTTTGGCCCATGACAGCAGGGTCTTCGCATCCTCTGCTCCATTGGCACGTCCGCCCCCGTTGGGTTTCTCCTCGTGTATGGAGATGCCTTTCAGGAAAATGGGCTCCCCGTTGAGCAATATCTGCTTGCCTCTGGTCTCGATGGTGCGGAAACCGATCTCGTCACGTAAGGTCTCGCCGTCCATCTCGATTTCCACCTGATACAACTTGGGGTTGGCGGGTGACCAGAGATTGAGGGACTGGGGGACTGAGAGATTGAGTTTGATGATGCCGTTAGCATCGGTGATGAGCGTCTGCCGAATCTTTAGATCAGGAATGCGCAGCGTCACCTTATGACCAGCCTCCGGGCGGTTCAGACGGAGTGAGAAGTCCAGAAGACGCTTCTTCCCCTTGATGATTTTGCTGAGTTGCAGTGAATAGTCTTCGATGTAGGTAGGCGGAACGCTTACCAGCAGCACGTCGCGAGTGATGCCGCCATAGTTCCACCAGTCGAATATCTGCGTAGGCACTGCCGAAGCACTGCGCTTGTTGTCCACCTTCACCACCACGAAGTTCCTACCCTCACGGAGCAGGTCGGTCACGTCGAAGTTGAAGGGTGTGAATCCACCCACGTGATGACCAGCCTTCTTGCCGTTCACGTAGACATGGCAGTCGTAGTTCACGGCTCCGAAATAGAGCAGGGTGCGTCGATCTGCCGTGGGCAGATAGTCAAAGTAGCGCTGCAGCCACACCGTGCCCTCATAGAGCAGCAGCCGTTCGTCCTGTGTGTTCCAGTCGCCTGGCACGTGGAGCATCGGTGCTGCGTCGAAGTCGTACTCTATAAGGTCCTCCGGTTTCTGTGGCTTTGCGTTAAGGAAGAATCCCCAGCGGTTAGGGTTCATACGATAGTCGTAGTAGCCCTCCTCCTGCACATCCACGAGGTAGTGCCAGTCGCCATTGAGCGATGTGGTCTGGCGGTTCAGCACGTTTGCCACTTGTGGCACCTGCTGTGCCAATGCTCTTGTCATCACCGAGGCTATGATGACCAATAATAGCAAGATTCTCTTCTTCATCTCTATTTCTTTTCCACGCTCAGCACGCCATTGCCGATGCCTCCCGTGAGGTCGATGGTGAAAACGTAGGTCTCACCGTCGCTGAGCACGGCACCGTCTTTCAGGAAGATATTACCATTGTCGCTGTCAGCAGCATTTACGCGAAACCAGTCGTTGTTGGAGTCAATATGATACTGTCCGCCTTGGCCGTTGAACTCTATACCCCACGTGGGCTGACCGAAGAACTTGAAGTTGATGCCGTCAGCAGAGAGTTGTCGGCCCACGGTGAGCGTGATGCGGTACGTCTTGGCAGCGATGGGTGCAAGGCACTGATTCCAGTCTGGGTCTGTCCACCAGCCCTTGTTGTTGTCGGAAGTCAGCAGTGGCTTGTTGACACACTCCGAGCCGATGACCCAGATGCTGCCAGTGCCGTCTTCCTGCAGCGTGGCGGCTGTGCCGTCCTCATTGGCAGGGTAGACTTGCAGATACTTGTAGTCGGCATAGGCTATCAGATTGTAGGTGCCGTTGATGCAGAGGAAGGAGTAGGTGCCGTCATCGTTCTTCTGGAAGAAGTCGTAGTCTACGAACCAGTCGTCACCGACGATGCCGCCGAACTCAAACTGCATGCCTTTCCTGATGGTCATCGTGAGGGGCTGCTTATCGGCCAGCGCGATACTCTGCACACCGGCTCCGGCACTCTTCTTGACGGTCAGCACACCGTTGGCACAGCCGCCGGTGAGGTCGACGGTGAAGATGTAGGTATCGCCCTCGTTGAGCACGGCACCGTCTTTCAGGTAGATATTGCCGTTGTCATGCCCGTTGCCGTCACCCACGCCGAAGATATCGCTGTTGCAGGTCAGGTTGTAATCGCCGCCATTGCCGCCAAACTCCGTGCCCCAATCGGGCTGACCGAAGAACTTGAAGTTGACGTCTGTGGCTGAGAGTTGCTGGCCCACGGTGAGGGTAATCTGATAAACTTTATCACGGATCTGAGCCGTCGGCTGATCCCACTCCGCGCCTGTCCACCAACCATTATTGTTAGAGGTGGCAAGGAAGGGTTTGTTGATGCCGTTGCCACCGATGATCCAGAGAGCACCTGAGCCGTCGGCCTGCAGCGTGGCAGGGGTCTCCTTCGTGCCCGCATAGACCTGCAGGAACTTGTAGTTGGCATAGGCCGTCAGGGTGTACGTGCCGTCGACAGCGAGGAAGGTGTAGGTGTCGTCATCGTTCTTCTCGAAGAAGTCGATGTCGACGAACCAGTCATCACCGACGATGCCACCGATGGTGTACTGCCGCCCCTGTACCATCTCACGGGTCATCACATTATCGCTCTCCGTGAACATCAGCGGGGCAATCTTGATTTCCTCGTATGGGCCGAAAGTGTAGTCCCGGGTATTGAAGGTCACTTCCACTTCGCCTGATGACTCCGTCTGGAAGTCGATGTTGCCTGTCGCGCCGAGGGCTATCTCTGCCCCGTTGCTGCCGAAGGCCCACTGTCCGTCCTTGGTGAGGAAATGACCTTTGAAGGCGGTCTGCGTGGTGTTGATCTTTACGCTATAGTTATAGTCATCGCCTTCCGTCATCTGACAGACGGTGCTGTCGGCGGTGATGAACTGCAGGTCGCTGAAGTGCGGGCGCTCTACCTGAACTGGCACTTCCACGATGGTCTTCGAGGTAGTGACGTTCTGGAGGGTCAGGCGCACCTTGGCCTCGCCATTGGGGATATACTGCAGGAAGGGCACGTTGAGACTTACCTGATAGTCGCCCTCGGTCTTGGTGCGGAGGGTGGTCACGTCGACCACCTCGTCACTGAACAGAAGTTCGGCCTTAAGGGTAGAGAGGGCCTCGCCTTTCTTGTCGGAGCAATTCACGTTCATCAGCAACTGCTCACCCATCCTGACGGTGCCGACGCTGCTGGCATTAATCACTGGGTCGCCAGACTGCACAAGGTTCTGGTAGTCGTTGTCGACACACGATGTAAACAATGCACAATTCACAATGCTCAATAATGCACAATACACAATGCGCAATGCACAATTTCTTATCTTGTTTATCATACTTTCTTAACTTCTAAACTTCTTAACTTCTCAATCTCTCAATTCCATTTACACGAAACGACTGACTGGGCAGGGATAGCAGCCTTGAAGTGGTTGCGGCCGTCGCTGATGGTGGCGGGGATAGCCTCGTCGCCATTGTTGAGGATGACCACGGCGTAGGAGCCGTCGGCATTGCGGAAGGCGGAGTAGACGAGTCCGTTCTTCACCAGTGACCGCTGGGCAGCACCGATGCGCTGTGCATTAGGACGGACTACCGACGACATGTGAGAGATCACGTAGTAGTGAGAGTTGCGGCTGATAGTCTTGTAGTCGAGGGCGATGTCGACAGCACCGAAGCATGTCTGACAGCCGCCATCGAGGTTCGGGCCCATATTGACGTCGAGCATCAGGTTCCAGACGAGCACGGCTTTGCACCACTGGTTGACGGTGCCGAGGGTAACGTTCTTCATATCCTCCATCAGACGGCGTGACAGGTTGCGGCCGTCGTTCCAGGTGCCGATGCTGGATTCTGAGAAGATCAGTTCCTTATCACTGGCCTGATGATGTATGTCAGAGAGTTCGGCGTTGTTGCCACCGTAGTCGTGATAGGCAGCACCCACGACGAGTTCCGAGCCTTCGAACTCGCTGCCCAGGGCATTGTATACCTTCACGGGATAGTCCTCCTGGTCGGCCACGCCGTCGTAGTTGTAGTTGTGGTCGAAGAGGTAGATCTTCGTCGTGAGTCCGTTCTGCTTGAAGGCACTGGCCAGTTCAGCCACAAATGGGGCTTCCTCCTGCCAGGGCATATAGAGCGAGGCGCAGTTAGCCTTGTTGAGCGGTTCGTTTTGCGGACAGACGGCATAGATATTGATGCCCTGCTGTGCCATGGCTGAAATGAACTTCACGAAATACTCAGCATAAGTCTTACGGTAGTCTGGATTCAGATGGCCGTCGGTCCAGGAGTTGTAGGGCGTCTTGGTCTCGATGTCGCTCACCTTCATCCAGCGCGGGCAGGTCCAGGGTGCGGCGATGATCTTCACGTTCGGATTGATGGCCAGGATCTCTTTCAGCACGGGAATCACGTACTGCGTCTCGTCGGTGTAGAGGCGGAAGTTCTCCAGCCCCGGCTCATCACAGAGCGAATACTCCGTGCTTGAGAAGTCGTTGCAGCCGATGGAGATGCGGGCATAACTCACGCCGTAGCCTTCAGTCTCACTGTAGGTCTGACGCAGGAACGATGAACGGTCTTCGGCTGACATCTTCAGCAGGTTATAACACGTAGAGTACGTGATGGCGAAGCCGAAGCCGTCCATCGTCTGATAGGTCTGTGAGGGATCCACGAGGATGGTGCTGGGCGCCATATTCGTGCCAGTGAAGACGGCCGACAGGGTCTTGTCGAGTTTCCGAGTGCCGTCGCCTGTTGTCGTATAAATTGTTGCCACGTTGCCCGATGGGGTCTCAGATGTCTCTGGCGAGGCGGGACGCGGGGTGTCGTCAATCGACGACTCGTTGCTGCATGCTGTCATCGAGAGCAGCAGTGCGGTTGCTATAGATAATATACTCATTTTCATATTCTTATTATTGATTTTTGCTAATGCACAATTATTCACTATTCCTTAATAGCCGGGGTTTTGCTCCAGATTGATGTTCTCGTCGAGGGCTGTCTGCGGGATGGGCAGCAGATAGGAGTTCTCGTCGAACGTGCGCCGCTGGGCCAGACGGCCCGCATCCTTGGCATAGACGGCATTCATATACTGCTCCACCTTGCCATTGCGGCAGAGGTCAAACCAGCGCTGGCCCTCGAAAGCCAGTTCCAGCCGACGCTCGTGCAGCACCTTCTCCACCATGTCGCCGCCAGCATCGATGTCCTTCAGCCCGGCACGACTGCGAATCTGATTCACCAACTGGGCAGCCTGCGAAGCCTGTCCGAGGTGGGCGTATGCCTCTGCCTCCATCAGAATAATGTCGGCCAGACGGAGTTTATAATAGTTGTTGTAGCCCGAACGGAGTTTGTACATAAAGGGGTAATGTGAGGCGGGATAGTAGTTGGCCCAGGTGCACTCATAGTAGACCACGGTCTCGCTGAAGCGCACGTTGTCGCCTTCCTGCTGGAAGTCATTGATCAGGTCACGCGACGGGGTGATCCACTTGGCCCACGTGAAGTAGAAGTCATAGTCTTCCAGACAGCGGCCATACATCCAGGACTCCCAGTTGGCGCCACCCGTTGTCCACTGCACTTCGAGGATGCCCTCCGAAGTGTTGCGCTTCACGCAGTCCTTCCTGTCGGCATCGTAGCCCCAAAGGGTAGCAAAGTCTGGCTCCAGAGCCAGGCCGGCAGTATTGCGGACGCGCTCTGCATATTCTGTCACCTTCTGATAGTCCTGCACCGGACGCTCGGCATAGACTTTTGCAAGCATGGCCAGGGCAACGGTCTTCGTCAGCAATGTGCGGTCGGTAGCAGAGAAGTCGGGCGCATTCTGCACGCCGTCCTCCAGGTCTTCAATGATCTGGCGGTAGCACTCCTCACTGGTCTTCTTCGGGGGGTAGTAGGTAGGATAGACCTCTTCCACGTTGTCGGAAGTGATGGTGCGTGCGATGTCAGTGATGACGGGGAAGGATCCCCACAGGCGGGCCATGTCAAACATGACGATGGCACGGAAGACGCGGCCTTCAGCCTTCCACTGACGGTATTCGGCATCAGAGACCTGCCCCTGCGCTTTCAGGTCGTCGAGACCATTGATGAGCACGTTGGCCTGGGCAATGTCGGCCAGATAGCGGGTCCAGTCGCGGCTGAGCACCGAGTTAGAAGCGTCGATGCCGTTGGTCTCGTAAGGCACCACCTCAGCACCCGTCGTGCCGGCATAGCCGTTATCCGAGTGACAGTCGGCGATGAGTTTCATATCCAGCGACCAGTGCTCCTGACGGTTGCGGAACAGTTCATAGAGATTCTTGCGCTGGTCTACAGCAGCCTGATGGTCTTTCAGCACCGCTGCCGTCGTGTCGCTGAGCACGCCCTCCGTCAGTTCGGTAGGATCGGAGATGGGGTCCTGTTCGAGTGAGCACGATGCAAGCAATGCACAATTCACAATGCTCAATAATGCACAATTTCTTATCTTGTTTATCATAACTTCTTAACTTCTTAACTTCTTAACTTCTTAACTTCTCTCATCAAAACTCCACTTTCAGTCCAAGCGAGAACGACTTACAGAGGGGATAAGTCCCCCAGTCGAGACCCTGTACGGAGCCGCTGTTGCCGCTCTGGTTCACTTCGGGGTCATAACCCTTATACCTGGTGAGCGTCAGCAGGTTGGTGGCAGAGAGATAGGGCTGCAACTTGGTGAGTCCGATCTTGCGGATGATGCTGCGTGGCACGTCGTAGGAGAGGGATACATCCTTCAGGCGGACATACGAGCCGTCTTCGAGGAAGTAGGTCGAGTTGTGCATCTCGAAGCCGGCCTTGGGCACGTCAGTCGTCTGACCGGGCACACGCCAGCGTTCGAGCACACGGGTTGTCTGGTTCTTGCCGTCGTACATACCTTCGGTCTCCATACGTCCCACGTTATACACGTCGTTGCCATAGGAGCCCTGGATCAGGATGCTCAGGTTCAGGCCTTTATATGATAAAGTGTTGGTCATACCAAAGGTGAAGTCGGGATTCGGGTCGCCGATATAGGTACGGT